>Ga0209297_1001764_pt1 | contig 12357 bp, 12 predicted proteins | sample S_130805_MF_Meta_FD_187322 | JGI IMG/M metagenome (GOLD analysis project Ga0209297, IMG submission 187322) | Freshwater microbial communities from Lake Simoncouche, Canada to study carbon cycling - S_130805_MF_MetaG (SPAdes) (version 2) | ecosystem: Environmental > Aquatic > Freshwater > Lake ... | reverse complement strand
GGGGGAAAGTTGCCAACTTTTAAGATCGCAATTGTTGGTGCAGGTCCTGCCGGTTACTTCACTGCGCAAGCATTTCAAAATGCCCAAGATGAAGATTTAACCTTTGCTATCGACATGATTGAACGGCTTCCCACCCCATGGGGGTTGGTAAGAAGCGGTGTGGCACCTGATCACCCAAAGATTAAAACTGTTGCCAAGGTCTTTGAAAAGATTGCCAAAGAAGGAAAATTTAGATTATTTGCCAATGTTGAGTTGGGCAAAGATATCTCGCTAAAGGATCTGCGCGAACAATATGACGCAGTGGTATTAGCAACTGGTAGTTCAGTTGGCCGAAAGTTAGATATTCCAGGTGAAGATCTACCTAACTCATTATCAGCGGCTGAGTTTGTCCCTTGGTATAACGCACACCCTGATTATGTAAACACCGAGGTTGATTTAAGTTCTGACACTGCCGTTGTAATAGGAGCTGGAAATGTGGCAATGGATGTGGCCAGAATGCTGGCAATTACGCCAGGTGAACTAGAGCTAACAGATGTTGCCGGGCATGCACTAGAAAAATTTAAAGAAAGCAAGATTAGAAAAGTAATTATTTGCGGCCGCCGTGGCGCAGAGCATGCCGCCTTCACTGCACCTGAACTTCGCGATCTACCAAAACTAGAACACACCGATGTTTATATTGATACCGATCAGGTTGCCCAAGCTAGTGAACGCGTTAAAGCGATGGGTGAGGTTGAAAAAGATTTAACCCACAAACTAGATGCGATGCAACTATTGGCAGATCATAAACAAAAAGGCGTTGAGCGAAGCCTTGAGATAAAGTTTTTGGCTGCGCCGATTGAAATTAAAGGCAATGGCAAAGTAGAAGAGGTAGTTTTTGCCGTAAATGAAGTCAAAGATGGCAAAGTTATTACCACTGATAAAACTATTTCAATTAAGGCAGGTCTTGTTGTTACCGCAATCGGCTATGACTCACTTGAGTACCCTGGGATCAAGATTGAAAATGGCCGGATATTAAATATTGCTGGCCACGTTGAACACAATGTTTACACAACTGGTTGGGCAAAACGTGGGCCAACAGGTGTGATCGGCACAAACAAGAGTGATTCAAAGGATGTAGTTGATCTAATTATTGAGAATTTGAAAGAACCAAAAACAAGCGAAGGAATCACAGCACTTTTGAAATCAGGACATGAAGTAATCGATCAAGTGGCCTGGGAAAAAATAAATGCCTCAGAAGTTATTTCCGGTGAAATTGCTGGAAAACCTCGCGTAAAAGAGGTGGACTGGAAGAGGTTAATAAGTTTGGGTAGGTCCTAATAAATCGCTAGACTTCCCATCGCTTAACACTTTGCGCCCGTAGCTCAACGGATAGAGCATCTGACTACGGATCAGAAGGTTCGGGGTTCGAATCCCTGCGGGCGCACCAAAGGTTTTAACTTAAAGATACCGACGCTCTGATTTTCTATCAGTGATTCAACTGGATAAACTTTTGATATGGAAGCAATCATTACTGCTGCAGCCATTTTGGTAATTCTCTTACTAGCTCAAGGTGGATCAAGTAAAAAGAAATAATTACCTTTAGGATTACCAGGTGAGTTCAAATATAAGTATTCGCCCACTGACTTCATTGGCCGACCAAGAGTTAGGCCGAATGATTTTTGATAAAACCTGGGCAATGGATTCAGGAACTGAGATAACTCCCAACCTGCTGCAAGCAATGGTTCATAGCGGAGCGTATTTGTCTGGTGCGTTTGTTGATGGCAATTGCGTGGGAGCTGCCTTTGCATTTCCAGCCACAACTGGTGGGCCACACCTTCACTCACACATGACGGCAGTACTAGATAATTTCAGAGATAAAGGTATTGGTTACGCTTTAAAGGTAGATCAATACAAGTGGGCTAAACAAAATAACTACAAAGAGATCACCTGGACATTTGATCCATTGGTAGCAAGAAATGCCAAACTTAATATTTTAAAATTAGGGGTAGATATCTCTGCTTACTACCCAAATTTTTATGGCGATATGCCAGATGAATTAAATGCTGGCGATGAATCAGATCGGGTAATGGCAAGTTTGAAGGTGGTAGGTGATACTCCAACATCACGAGGCGTTATTTCTACACCAGATAACTCAGCGGTTTTAATTGCAATTCCAGATGACATTGTGGCAATTAGGGGCAAAGATCTAGCCGAAAACTTAAGGTGGCGAAGATCTGTACGGGATGAGTTTGTGGGCGTATTAGCTCGGGGTGGCAAAGTAATTGGCTTTTCGGCAAATAATGAATATGTTGTGCAGATATGAAACTAACAGAGATTGAATTACGAGTAATTCACCTGCCATTAGTTCGCCCATTTAGAACCTCATTTGGTACCCAAACCTCACGTGAGGTATTGATGGTTAAGGTGGTAAATGAAAATGGCACAACTGGCTGGGCAGAGTGTGTGGCAATGTCTGAACCACTTTATTCACCTGAGTATGTTGCCGGCTGTCTTGATTTTATGAAGCAATTTTTAATTCAAGCATTAAAAAGTAAACCAGATATCACCGCAGAGGATGTGCCAGTTGTTTTAAAACCATTCCTAGGTGGCCAGATGGCAAAGGCGGCTCTTGAAACTGCAATTTTAGATGCACAGCTTCGGGATCAAAAGAAATCACTTGCTGCCTATCTTGGTGCAACAAAAAGTAAGGTTGAATGTGGTGTTTCAGTTGGAATTGCAAATAATTTAGAAGCACTTGCTGAAGAGGTTAAATCCTATGTTGATGGTGGGTATCGCCGGATAAAGTTAAAGATTGAACCCGGCTGGGATATCCAAGCGGTTAAGCACATCAGAAATTTATATCCAGATATTCCACTTCAAGTTGATGCAAACCAAGCGTATTCAAGAGAAAACGGAAAGCATTTAGCAAAGCTTGATGAGTTTAATTTATTACTAATTGAACAACCATTAGATGAACACGATATTTTGGGTCATGCCTTATTAGCTAAAGAGGTGAAAACACCAATCTGTTTAGATGAATCAATTATTTCATTGCAATCAGCCGAGGACGCCCTTGCACTTAAGGCAACTACAATTATTAATATCAAACCTGGCCGAGTTGGTGGATATATTGAATCGGTAAAGATTCATGATCTATGTGTAAAAAATAAGATCCCAGTCTGGTGTGGTGGAATGTTAGAAACTGGAATTGGTAGAGCTGCTAATTTGGCACTTGCTGCCCTTCCTGGATTTACCTTACCTGGTGACACTTCAGCCTCTGCCCGCTACTTTAAGCAAGACATCACAACACCATTTGTGATGGAGGATGGCTACTTAAATGTTCCGCAGGGAGCAGGTATTGGTGTTGAGCCGGATCTGGATTTCTTAGACCAGATAACCACGCATAAGGAAAAGATTTAATTTAAAGCGTAAGATTAAAGCATGAGTTCTGTTGGAAGTTTTAACCAAAAAATTGCCACAAAAATAACCGGTTTTGTTAGCACGATGTGGTGTGCATATATCTTTGCCGCGATCGCCTTGATCTCACTGCCGGCGGCGATTAAAAGCGGTGATCGGATTGTGATTGTGGCGTGGGTCGCCCAGACATTTTTGCAACTTGTACTACTTTCAATAATTATGGTTGGCCAAGATGCGGCATCAAAGGGCATGCAGCAGAAGATTGATGAAACCCATACAGCATCTTTAGCTGAGTTTGAATTAGCTAAAAAATCTCAAGAGATTGCAAATAAAGAGATGGCTGCTCTTAAGGAAATAACTAATGAAATGCATAGATTGATAAGAGATATAGAAAAAAGAAATAAATAATGTTGGTTCGAGAGGTCTTAAAGCATAAGTATGTAAAGAGATTATTTATCGGGCGTTTTATCTCCAACTTTGGCAACGGTATGGGACCAATTGCGTTAGCTTTTGGAATTCTTGGTTTGCCAAATGGATCTGCCAATATTTTAGGTTTAGTGCTTGGCACCACAACTGTCCTGTTTTTAATTATGGCCCCATTTGGCGGGGTAATCGCAGATAAATATGGCAGAGCAAGAATGGTCGGCCTAACCGATATGGCAGCGGGTTTAATTTTGTTTGTTCAGGTTTACTTCTTTGCAAATGGGCATGTTCCAATCGCAGTCTTGTTAATTGTTAATGGTTGTTTTGGAATTTTGTGGGGAATTTTTTGGCCAGCATTTGCTGGCATCATGCCGGCTGTTTTACCAGAGCAAGGGTTGCAAAGTGGAAATGCGATTAACTCTTTAGTATCTAATGGTGGAATTATTTTAGGAGCAGCATCTGCCGGAATATTAATTGATACCTTTGGGGCAGCGATAACTCTTGGTATTGATGCCGCTTCATTTTTTATCTCGGGCGTATTGATATTTACATTTAGGCATTTAACTCCTCGAACTGAACACAGTGAAAATACAATGATTGATGATTTACTTCATGGCTGGCGAGTATTTCTCTCCTTTAGCTGGATCGTAGTAATTGTTTTAGCATTCTCATTTATCGTGATGTGTTGGGCAGCAGCTGAGAATGTATTAGGGCCATTAATTGCACTTGAACATTTCAATGGGGCTAAATCTTGGTCATTTGTGATTACCGCTGAATCTGCTGGCTTAATAGTTGGCTCTTTAATTGCAATTAAAGTAAAGCCTAAGTTTCCAATGAGATTTTTAATGCTCTCTTCTTTCACCGTTACTTTATATATTTGGTCATTGGCAAAGCCACAAAGCTTGTTGCTAATTGCATTTTGCGCATTCCTATTTGGAATTACCTTAGATTTATGGGGAACGCTTTGGAGCACTGCACTGCAGCGCAAAGTCCCTAGAGAATCTCTTTCTAGAGTTTCATCTTTTGATGCAATGGGCTCATTAATGTTTCGCCCGATTGGGCTGGCAATTGCGGCCCCACTCTCCTCGCTTTTAGGAGTAGAAACATTTGTTTATATATTGTCGGCGATCACAGTTGTTGCGATTGTCGTACCCCTATTTAATAGGGGTGTATGGAGCATGAGTTATGAAGATTCACCTAACGATAAGATCACTCTCAGGTAATTTACAGGTATCCCCATTACGATAAAGAAAAAACTGATTACGGAGCGATTATGAAAACTACATTTTTTAAGGTGCTAACCGGTTTTGTGATTGGCGCTACCGCAGTTGGTGGGTATGCGATTGCAATACCAAATAACGTGCCAGTGGTTAAAGCTTGTATAGATAATAAAACCAATGCTTTATACGCCTCAAAAAATGGCAGCTGTGCAAAGGGAAGAAGTGCAATTGATATTGGTGCAACTGGAGCAAATGTTAAAAGTATTGCTCAATTAATTTCACCCTCCGTAGTCACAATCAAGGTCAGTGCAACAGCAGGTAGTGGAACTGGTTCTGGTTCGATTTATAGATCAGACTCTGATATTTCATACATAATTACAAATAACCATGTTGTTGTTGATGCTGCAACTGGTGGAAAAATTGAAGTAGAGTTAAATAATGGTGATGTTTATCCTGCAATAATTATTGGTCGAAACTCCGAGTATGATCTTGCGGTAATTTCAATTAAAAAAGGAAACCTCCCGGAAATTCCAACAGGTGACTCATCATCTATCTCAATCGGTGATCCGGTGATTGCATTTGGTTCACCCCTTGGTTTATCTGGAACTGTAACTAGTGGAATTGTTTCAGCATTAAATCGACCAGTAACAACTGGTTCGGCAAATGCAGAAAGTTATATGGATGCAATTCAAACCGATGCAGCAATTAATCCCGGCAACTCTGGTGGGCCATTGGTAGATTCTCAAGGGAGAATCATTGGCGTTAACTCAGTTATTGCAACCTTGGGTGCGACCGCTACCACCACCGGAAATATCGGCCTTGGGTTTTCAATTCCGTTTAATCAGGCTAAGCGAATCGTAAATGAGCTGATTGCAACTGGAAAATCAAATAAACCAATAATTGGGGTTTCATTTGATCCGGCATACACCGGCGTTGGTGCAAAGATTTACATATTAAGTGCAGGCAAAGCAGCTGAGCGAGCTGGCATGCAAATTGGCTCAATTGTTAAAACAATTGATGGAATTAAAATTAATGATGCAATTGGCGCGATTGTAAGAATTAGATCTCACGCACCAGGTGATTTAGTAACTGTTACCGCTGAATTACCTACTGGTGGATCTAAAACTTATACATTTAATCTCGATTCAGCCCCAGCACTTCCATAAGTTCTATACTCTCCTCATATGCTAAATAAGAGGAGAGTATTATTACTAAGCAACAAAAAATAATTCGATTAGAACTCTTATCAGCATTCTCTGGGGTTTTAATTGCAGTTCAATCCCGGATTAATGGTGAGCTCTCAGCCCAAATGGGCGACAGCCTTGAGGCAGCCATTGTTTCATTTTCTACCGGCTTAGTTTTCGTTTCACTAATTGCACTATTTAGAAAAGATGTCAGATTAGGGTTTAAAGAAATATTCTCTGCAGTATCAGCTAAAACATTACCAAGATGGCGGTTAGGTGCTGGTGTATTAGGTGCATCATTTGTGGCGATGCAAACCCATGTAGTACCCATCTCAGGTGTTGCGCTATTTACAGTTGCATCCCTGGCTGGTCAAACTGCAATCTCCCTTTGGGTTGATCATGTTGGCTTGATTGGTTCTGGTAAAACTTTAATTACTAGGCGCCGGATTATCGCCGCAGTAATTACAGTGATTGCCGTAATAGTTTCTGCTTGGGATCGCTTTTCTCAAAGTGATTTCTCAATCGCAGCTATCTTTTTAGCAATTGTCGCTGGTGGTTGGGTTGGCGTTCAGCGGGCATTAAATGGACAGATTAACTCTTACTCTAAAAAAAGCTTTGCCACCTCATTACTTAATTTCATAACTGGTACAACATTTTTACTACTTCTACTACTTCTGCGATCACTATTTACTGATCACTCAATTCTGAATTTCTCATCCGGGCCATGGTGGATGTTCTTAGGTGGCTCGATTGGGGTTGTCTATATTGCATTCTCAGCTGTGGCAGTTCAGCATGTTGGAGTTTTAGAGTTCACCTTATTTAGTGTTGGCGGCATGTTGGTTGGATCATTATTAATTGATTTTATAGCGCCAACTGCTGGAACAAGTCTTTCCTGGTACTTAGTTGCCGGTATTTTCCTTACCTATCTAGGTGTTATTGCAAATGGTCAGTCGCGTTTTTCCCGCAAGTAATTTAACAACGCAGAGATAAGGGATGCAGTAATAAAAAATATTGCTAGGCCGTAGGAGATATCTTTCACCCAAGAAATAGAGCCAGAATAAAAACCAGCTAAGGTGATTCCTACGCCCCATAAAAATGCACCAAGTACATTCGCAGTTAAGAATTTGTAGTAATTCATCTTTACCGTGCCAGCAATAGGTGGCACAAATGTTCTTACCCATGGGATATACCGTGCGATCACTACTGACCACCAGCCGTATCTTTCATAAAAGCGCTCAGAATTAAGCAGCATTTTCTGCATCCGCTTTGAGTCTCGCTTCTGAAAGTAAGGCCGGCCAATCTTTCTACCTAATACATAACCAACCTGATCACCGATAAATGCGGCCAGAAAAACCGTAAAAATTAATACAACAACATTTATGTCACTTCGAGCAGCAGCTACTAAACCGGCAGAAAATAGGAGTGAATCTCCAGGCAGAAAAAAACCAACTAAAAATGCGGTTTCGATAAAGATAATTCCGGCAACTACTATATAAAAAAGAAAAGGTGCTACCGGTGATAATTGAGCATCAAATGATGCGGCGAAATTACTCACTACTTAGGCGACCTTTTAACAGCGGCGGCAACCTTAGCCACTACATTTAAATCAAATACGCTTGGCACAATAAAGTTCGCATTTAACTGCTCATCACTTACACATGATGAAATCGCCTCTGCGGCAAGAATTAACATCTCATCGGTAATTTTTGTGATGTTTGCATCTAGTAAGCCTCTGAAAAATCCAGGAAATACCAAAACATTATTAATTTGGTTTGGCTGATCACTTCTACCAGTTGCAACTACGGCTGCATACTTCCTGGCAACAACTGGATCAATCTCTGGATCTGGATTTGCCAAGGCAAAGACAATTGCATTTTTAGCCATTGATTTAATATCATTTTCATTTAATACATTAGGCGCACTCACGCCAATAAAAACGTCAGCATCTTTCATTGCTTCATGAATATCTCCCCTAAAGGATCCAGGAGAGCAGTGCTTAACAAACCATCTGCGCATCGGATCTGATTCACCTTTATCTTCAAAGACCAGACCATCTTTATCAAAACCAATTATGTTGGTAGCACCTTTTGCAACTAAGAGCCTGGCAACTGCAGTACCAGCAGCGCCAACACCACTTAATACAATCTTGGTTGACTTAAGATCTTTTTTAACAAGTTTTAATGCATTTGTTAAGGCAGCTAGAACCACAATTGCAGTGCCATGTTGATCATCATGAAAAACTGGAATATCTAATAGATCGCGAAGTCTTGCTTCAATTTCAAAACAACGTGGTGCTGAAATATCCTCCAGATTAATTCCGCCATAGACCGGTGCAATAATTTGAACAGTTCTAACAATCTCATCAACATCTTGGGTATCAAGACAGACTGGCCAAGCATCAACATCGGCAAAGCGCTTAAATAAGGCTGCTTTTCCCTCCATAACAGGCAATGCAGCTCCTGGGCCAATATTGCCAAGACCTAACACAGCTGAGCCATCAGTTACGACTGCAACAGTATTTCGCTTAATAGTTAATCTTCTTAAATCAGATGGGTCCTTAGCAATTGCTTGTGAGATTCGAGCAACACCTGGTGTGTAGGCACGGGATAGATCATCACGGGTTTTAAGTGGCACCTTTGATGAAACTTCAATCTTGCCACCTAGGTGAAGTAGGAATGTGCGGTCTGAAACTTTTCTAACATTTAAATTTGGATTTTTAGATATTGCAGCAGTAATCGCTTCGGCATGCTCGGCATCAATTGCATCGCAGGTAACATCAATAACAACGCGATCTAAAACTGATTCAACAACATCGAGTGCGGTAATTGAAGCACCAGCTGCAGATATTGCTTGAGTTATTTCCGAAACTGGTTGCGCAGAGGCAGGACCATCAACCCGGATTGTGATTCCATAACCAGGACTTGTGCTGGCCATTTAAACAACACCGTAAAGTCGATCTCCGGCATCACCTAAACCTGGAACGATGTAACCCTTTTCATTTAATCTCTCATCGAGTGCGCCAGTTACTAATTTTAATTGTAATTTAGAAGATGCAAATGCTTTCTCTAATACTGCAACACCCTCTGGAGCGGCCAAGATACAAATTGCTGTTATATCTGTTGCACCCTTTGCAGCTAAAAATTCAATTGCGGCAACTAATGTGCCACCGGTAGCAAGCATCGGATCTAGGATGTAACACTGACGATCAGTTAAATCCTCTGGCAATCTATTTGCGTAGGTAGTTGCCTTTAAAGTTTTTTCATCCCGTACCATGCCAAGAAAACCAATCTCAGCAGTTGGAATTAATCTAGACATTCCCTCTAACATGCCAAGGCCTGCTCTTAAGATCGGAACTACAACTGGTTTTGGTTTAGTCAGATGTGCGCCTTGGGCCATTGCAACCGGTGTCTTCACAGTTACCGCTTCAGTTTTAACCTCACGCATTGCTTCATAGGCAAGCAAGGTGACAATCTCTTCAGTTAAACGCCGAAAGGTTGGTGAATCAGTTTTTTCATCCCGCAATACCGTTAGCTTGTGAGTTATCAGCGGGTGGTCTGCAATATGAATTTTCACATAATTACTCTACAAGCCCAGCGCCCTACTACCAATTAACGCAGAATAAAGGGAGAATAATCTGGTAGCACTTGAGCATAACTTCGGCGAAAGGGTGTGATCTAAATGTCAGTTGATTTTGGTTGCATCGCCTGGCATGAAGATGGCCGGTGGAGCGTTAACGCCCTGACTTCAACCCGAGATATCGGTTCAATTATTGATTCAATTAAAGCCCAACAAACAAATGGTGGCGCAATTGCATTAATTGCAATTGAAGATGAGTTTGTAATTATTGCCAGAGCACTAGGGGACCAAATGCAGATGATGATTTCAGATGTTACCTACGCACTTGATTATGAAGTAGCAGCAGAGCTAATTGAGGTTTTAGATCTTGAGTTTCCAGAGGATGAGGATGAATCACAACCAGGGGGTGATTTAGATTTACTAAATGATTTAGGTGTAAGCGAGATGGAGCTACTTAGTATTTTAGATGACAGTGAGTTATATCCAGATGAACAACTTGAAGCAATTGCAAACAGATTAGGTTTTGGCGAACAATTTAATCAGGTGATTGAAAGTAATTAGTGGATTACAATTTAATAATGCAGGCAGCACTTTCGCTTGCAAAGGTTGCCGCGGACAAGGGCGATGTTCCAGTTGGCGCAATTGTTGTTAATGAGGCTGGTGAAATATTAGGAACTGGCCAAAATTTACGAGAACAAAATAATGATCCAACCGCTCATGCAGAGATCGTTGCCCTGCGTAACGCTTCAGAAAAATTTGGTAGCTGGCGGCTTGATGATTTAACAATCGTTGTCACACTAGAGCCATGCGCGATGTGTGCTGGTGCGATATTGCAATCAAGAATTAAAAGATTAGTTTTTGCAGCTTGGGATGAAAAAGCTGGCGCAGTTGGTTCAGTGATGGATGTAATTCGAGACCCAAGGGCTCTCACCAAGGTTGAAGTTATAACTGGAATTATGGAAAAAGAGTGCAGTGATGTTTTAAAGGATTTTTTTAATACTAAGCGTTAAATAACAATTTCATATGATGGATTTAAAATAATTAACTGACCATTATTTTCACCCACCATACCTTCAGCCCGTAATTGGGCGCCAACTTCAAGGCCGGTAATCTCTCGCCTACCTAAGAATTGCAAAGTAACTCCGCCACTTTCATCCCAAACCTCAACCTCAACAGATGGAGATGCATTAGAAGGAGCTGATTTAATTGAATTAACTCGGCCCTGAACCTGAGCACGTTTGCGCCAAGTGATATTTCCAATTGGCAAGATATTTTCTGCGTAATGGCTAACTGGTGCAGCTTTTTTATCTAAATCAATACTTGGAGTTTTACTAAATGCACTCTGGGTGCGCACTGGTGTTTCTTTCTTTACCTCACTCTTTTTATGCTCTGGATGAACTAATACAGCTTGGCCTGAAATAATTTTTTCAACATCAAAAGGAACAATGGTTGCAACCACACGTTCTAGTTGTGAGATTGGCCGGGCAATACTTTCAGCAGTTTGATCATGTAGTAACCAGCCTAAGAACTTAGAGTAAGAACGGCGTGGTAATAAAAGCGTTAGCTCAACATCTGGGGATGCAGTGGCTCTAACTGCGTAATCAACAGCAGCATTTGCAAGCCGCCGATCTGGACAATCAATTAACTCAAGTGGCACATCAGAGCATGCTTCATTCTTTGCCCACTCTTTGCTGATTGCCTCTGCCCTGCGATCATCAATTACAAAGTGAACTGCAGATAGATTTCTTGGGTTTAATGATCTGGCATATCTAATTGCACCGATTGTGGCTAGATCAAAGCTGTCAATTAATACCGTCACATCATGTCTAGTAATTGAGGTAGCGCGGGAGTTTTGCACCGTAATATTTAGCGCACCTTGCTCTTGTGTGTATTGACGACGAAGTCTTAAAAATATCATTACTAATATCGGAGTAATTAAGATAACTATCCAAGCACCTTCGGTAAATTTAACAATTGCAAAGATAATTACTACAACTAGTGAGATCGAGCCAGATAGACCATTAATAACAAACTTATATCTCCAGCCCTTATCTCTATGAGTGGTGGCATGTTTTGCCATTCCAAAGCCAGTTAACGTAAAGGCAGTAAATACACCAAGTGCGTAAAAGGCTACTAAGTGCTCAACAGAGGCTCCGGTACCAACCACTAAAACCATTGCTACAACAGTTAACAACATGATTCCGTTTGAGAAATTAAGCCTATGTCCACGCTTTGTTAGCCAGCTTGGCAGGTAGCCATCATTGGCTACAAAGTTAACCAAGATAGGAAAAGCGCTATAAGTAGTGTTTGCACCTGCAAATAAAATCAACATCGTGGCTGCCTGCACCAAAATAAAGAAGGCGCTGCCAAAAGCGCTATCGCCCAAAATTGTTTTAGCAATTTGAGAAATCACAGTTGGCGTACCAGATTCATATGGCACAGCGTGGATTTTGTGAGCAAAGTATGAAACACCTAAAACAAGGGAGCCTAAAATACAACTCATAATTACTAGAGTTTTTCTGGCGTTCACATGTTCTGGCTCTTTAAACAATGCCACT
>Ga0209297_1001754_pt1 | contig 12416 bp, 16 predicted proteins | sample S_130805_MF_Meta_FD_187322 | JGI IMG/M metagenome (GOLD analysis project Ga0209297, IMG submission 187322) | Freshwater microbial communities from Lake Simoncouche, Canada to study carbon cycling - S_130805_MF_MetaG (SPAdes) (version 2) | ecosystem: Environmental > Aquatic > Freshwater > Lake ... | reverse complement strand
CACTAATAACTACAATACTGGGACCAAAGGAACTAACAGAGACTAAAAAATATGGTACCCTGGCGCAAAATGTGTTAAAAGATACTATCGCTGTATTGAATAAAGCAAAAGCAGAAGAAAGAATGTTTGATACATATCGCGGGCTGGATGGTTTTGCAGAAATTATGGATATAAATAAAACTTTGGCAAATTCAATTTTAGGAGATTCTGGCGTGGGTGGTTTTCTTGCATCGGCACAGCACAAAACTGAAGCTGATATAACAACAGATCTAGAGAAACAATTAAGTAAAGCGACAGGAATACAAAGCAATGTTGAATATAATTGGCAGAAATGGTTTGATGATACATTAGTCCAGAAATATGGTATTGACTATACACAGTATCAGGCAACGGAGGATACCTTGGATGTTGTTAATGCAACATTAGAAACTGATCCCACTAAAATATATGACACTCAGAATAAAAAATTTACAGAGGAGTTTACAAAGAAAGCTGGGTTTAATACGAGCGAGGAACTAGTTGATTTTCTTGGTAAACAAGGAGCCACAGGAGCAAACTTGTTGTCAAAATTGCTGTCTAACAATGTTGCTCTTGATGGATTGCAGAATCTTAAGACAAATCTTGAAAATCAAGTAACAACTTTAGACTCACAAAAAGATAGGAGTTTAACGCTTACTTATACAGGAGAAGGTAGCGTTCCAGAGGAGGTTAAGATTGATGCATCTTTTGCTCGTCAATTTGTAGATGAGTATTTAAAGCCTAGGTTTGATTACTCAAAATCAATGAATGAGTTCATTGATTATATGGATGTAAAAAACAATGAAAAAAACATTTTTCAAACTACTGATCGCATAACACAAGTCAAAGACTATGCGCAAAGTCTTGCTAAGGTAATGCAGGGTGATTTAGCTACTGGCTTCGACGCTAATTTTGATACAGAGTTTTATTTTAATCCTGAAGATACATATGCAACACTAAAGAAAGATTCATATGATAATCAAAAAACAAATGTCACGACAGACTGGGAAACTGCTAAGGCTAATCCAGATGCTTTGGTTGATCCTGCCAACAGAGATCTTGGAACCTGGGCTGAAAATGCATATCTATACAATATTGACATTAAAGATTTAAAAGATAAAACTATATTTGCTAAACTTCACTATCAGCTTATAGGTTCACAAAAAGGTTATGATGCTGCGTTGGATCCCTCTTCAGTACTACAGAAACAATTTAATGATCCTGTGAATGCTAAAGCATTATCAATTGGGACTGTATTTGGTGATTTTGTTAAACCTGAACAATTTGCAGATAATTTATTAAAAGGTATTGATCCACTACTAAATAAAGATACTTGGAAAAAACTGTTAGAGCAGTATGGTTTGGATGAATCAGCAACAATAGAAGATGTTAAGAAATCAATTGTTGAAAATATCACCATGGGTACGGCAGAAGAAATTAGGTCAAATATTAAATACTTGCAAGACATAGAAAAAACACCTACACAAGCAGAGCTTGGTGTTACTTATATTGAACGGCCAGAAGACAAAGGTAAGAGCACGCTTGAAAAAACAGAATTATATAACATCTTCAAAAAAGCTGGATATACAGGGACCGAGGAATCTTTTTACACAGACTATATGCCAGACACCAGTCCCGAAGACATTAAACTTTTAACAGATGCAACAAAAAATAAAATGCCTCAGCTAGACTTAAGTTTTGACACCAAAGATCCTTTTGCTATGCTGGGCAAAATTGAAAGTGTTAATGAACCAGCACCCAAAGAAACCGTAGCCAAGAAGGATAGTTATTTTAATATAGGATTAGATGAAGAAGATCCTTCTACAACAAGCCCTGATTCTTTCCTTAGTGATTTTGCCGCCCTGCTTAAAAAATAATGTCTGAAAAACATCGAAAGGCAGCAAGTGCCGCTGGCCGCTACAAGAAAGAAAGCATGCAGTGCAATAAACCACAGCGGGCACCTTCTGGGGATACTCATAAGTGGGTTGTTAAATCATGCCATGACGGAGAAGAAAAAATAGTAAGGTATGGCAGGCGTGGATACCAGGACTACACACAACACCATGATAAAAAACGTCGTGCTAACTTCAGGTCAAGAATGGGATGTGATAAACCTATGGATAAAAACACACCTAAATACTGGGCATGCTCCCGACTCTGGCAAATAAAAACTAACACAATTTAAATTACTTATGTATGATGGTGGTACTGTGTTTACCTTCACCGTGCAGGATCTACCTACTGGCATTGATCTCATCATGAAATATGAAGGGTTTAATGAAAAATCCTTCCCTGATCCCTCCACTGGTACGGCACCATATACTATCGGTTTTGGTAGCCAGTACTATCCCAACGGTGAACCAGTGGGTAAAAGTCAGTTATGTACCTATGAAAAAGCAGAGGAATACCTGAATTACGAAATAGACGAAATCAAAAAATCTCTTGCAAAAGAAGTGCCTGACCTCAATGGCTACATGCTAGAAGCTTTGATTTCTTTTGTACACTCCATTGGTTGGGAGCCTTTTCTTTACAGTGATATCCTGGATGCCATCGAAGACGATGATCGAGAGACGGTAGCAGACGAGATGTATCGCTGGGTCTTCGACCAGGATCATCAAGTCGTGAGTAACCTTGTCTTTAGGCGACGGGAAGAAATTAATCTGTTCTTAAGCAGCACCTTAGAGCAAGGGCTTGGCTTCGGTGGACAGCTCTTATTGAATGCATTTGCTCGTTACGAAAGTATTCCTACACAAAACAAGGCTATCAAACGGCTTGAGGCTGCAATCCACCCCATGGTGCTCACTGAATTTGTTAATGAATTCAAGCTACCTAGATTGCAGCAGGCTGAAATTGTGGTGTAAGCTTTAGAATAGATACAGGCAAGCAATGAACTCTCCGATGGCTCCCTCGATTGAACCCCAGGATTTTGAGCTTCCCTTGGAGTTCAAATTCGCCAGGCGCAAGGCAGAGATACAAGCAGGGGAAATGACGTGGGAGCAGTTGTATAGTGCCTTGTTAAACCTCTATAGTCAACGGTTGATGGAGATTACAGCCATCAAGGACATACTGGCAGACGAAGGGGTCAACATTGAATTTGATATTTCATCTGAGCTAGAGCTAGAAGAACTAGCTCAGATGTACAGCGAGTATGACGAAGATGATGACGATTACGAAGAAGGAGATGCCCTTCAACCTTTCTGAAGACGGGTTAGGTACCATGTAGCTTTTTTAAGGGACTCATCTTGTCCTTTTGACCGTTCTCTCCAGGTGTACTTCAAAGCATTACCCTTGCAGTACCCACGAAATTCTTCAGGTGTTAATGCAGCCTGGATCGCGTCAATACATTCAATACCCCCCTGGGTGTAATGAGGGGGATGATTAACCATATCAACTACAGAGGCTATCGTAGCTGCCGAGATTTTCGAGGAGCCTGGTTCAAATCCACCAACACAGCTCCCTTCGCTAGTGGGATAGCGCCCGTTTCCAGACCCTCCTCCACACTCGGGATATAGCCTGTAATCCCCGGTCGGCTGGTTTCCTGTTGAGCATTGGGTGGACATTGGTTCCCCTCCAGGGCAAGGTTTAGACGGGGGCGGTCCTCTTGTGTGGCCACCAGACCCCTATTATACTGATCATAGAGAGGAACATCATTTTCTTCGTTGTCCAATCCTGCGCCAAAGTCACACTCATTCAACTGACGGCCCCCAACTTCATCATGGTTAGGAATACCACGGCGCATGAATTCACCAAGGAAATCATCAGCATCTATTGCATTCTGCATTTGTTTAAATCTTCTTCGATTACAATATTAACATGGAACGATTCTACGAGCCCCGTAAAGATTCCCCTGGAAAGTATATCCCAGGGGGATATGATCCCTCGGTAGATTCTGGTTCTTCTGCAGGTGAATCATCTGATCTAAATCCTGGTAGCAACTACAAAGTAGATACGCGCAACCTTGATACAGAAGAACAGAAAACAGCGAGACGTGCTGATACCAGTAATCTAAAGCAAGGTGAACGCGTCCAGAAATTTATGGCAGCAGCAAAATCTGCAGGTAAATTCAAACAAAGTGCTGCCCTGCGTGAACCAACCAGTGCTGACCACGGGGAAACATTCTCCCCCGTTGGAAGTACTCAATATGCAGCTAAGCCTAAAAGTACGTACGGCCTACCCTTCGTCTAGGTAATTACTGTAATCTTGCATCTCCAAGGCGTCTTGTAGGTGGGAGAACATCTCTTGAATTGTATTCAAGACCCATTGCACATTCTTGGTGCGACAACGATCAAGTGCCGTACGCAGATCTGCATTCTCCTGGTGCACCACTGCGTCAGTAATAATCTGTAAGATCTTTAGACGTTGATCTACATCAGCAGGGTCGAGTTTCATACCCGACACGTCACAACTTCTTTATCTTGTCCCTGGTACTTACCCTTGCGATCTGCATAGGTTGTGCCACAGGGATTTCCTTTAAAAAACATCAATTGAAGAATACCTTCATTGGCATAGATACGGTTAAACAAGGGTGTTGCATTACTGATTTCAAGTGTTAGGTGTCCTTCCCACATCGCTTCTGCGGGTGTGATATTTGTAATAATACCCGATCGAGCATACGTACTTTTCCCCATAGCAATAACAGTTACATCTTCGGGGAGTGCAATACGTTCTTCTGCTACTGCCAAACAATAACCATAAGGAGGAAGAAGAAAGTACTCACCCCTTTCGTCTTTCAATAATTCAGTTGGACGCAAGATATCTTGATTGAAATTCTTTGGATCGGTTTCACCAATATCAATACGTCCAAAAACTAGACATTGAGCTGGAGAGAGTCGAATGTCATACCCATAGGAACCAAGGCCATAACTAAGGACACGGCGACCATCTTCTTCTCTAACAATATGGCCCACAAATGGCTCAATCATGCCATGGTTCAAGGCAAGATCTTTGATTTCCAGGTCGCAGAGGAGAGTCATCTGTTGGCGTCAGTCTTACTCAGTGTACCCTACTCAGCAAAGGATCCGACCTTTCTCAGAGTAAATGTCAATAAATCTTTGTGTTGCCGCAGATGCGTCATCCTGTGGTTGGAGGTATACCACAAGTGAAGTACAGGTGCGTTGTGTGCTGATTCCCTCACTTGAAAATTTGACTAGTTCTGGGCACGTCTTAAGGATACAGACAGGGAAATCAAATATCTTTTGCTCATACCGGATCATGTCCGGACAGTTGGTAAAGTACAAGCCCTGCTCAATCTCCTTGCTTAGCCAAGCACGGTACAACCTATGGAACCACACTGCATGGGATGACGTTATCACAGTAGCGTTGGAGCGAGTCATCTTCCACTTGTCTAGACGCTTATCAAAGTAATAGGACCCACTTGGTGGAAATAGATAGACCTTCCCAAACCATTCAAGATGATTTAATCCATCGTCCTGAGGTGTAAAGAAGTTAGTAGCTTCTACATACTTATTGGCTGTCTTGGAGCTAGCCACATCAAGATCAATCTCCCCTAGAAGGGTGTGTGCTGCTGTAACCAAATCTGCATTCGTAATGAGTTCTTGATCCTCTTTACGCATATTAAAAAGGACGCCCATTATTCTGTCACCTTGTTATAGTCAATCTCAAAATAACGCAGACCCTTTTCATCATTGATAATGTACCCAGCTTTTTCCGCAGGGTCAATCTTCTGGGCGGCACTCAAGATACGACGGAAGCTTTCGGCAAGATCATCATTATTGGCCTCTTCACATTCTTCTTGCGCCCCATGTAATTCCTCAAGGGTCCAATAGAACATGCTTCGATCTTCTAGCTGAGGTTGAAAAATCATTATCCCTGGACCCTCCTTGTCCCAAAACTTCAGGTATATCTTTGCCATATCACCAAGGATAAAACGCACGGTTGCATCCAGAATCTTTGCTTTTTCTGGAGAATAATCTTTGTCTAGTAGATTCGTTAGTAGTTCTTCTCGTCTAGTCATGCTTGAACAAGTCCTTGTTTGGTTAAAGATTCTAGTAATTTAGGAAGCGGCTGGTACACACAGACCATCTTGCCAATTATGCCACGCTTTTTTACGAGGTTACCGCTGTCGTCTTTTAGTTTATTAAACTCCTTGGCACGGATCAGGTACTCAGCAACACACCTCAACCTCCTTTTAAGGGATAGCTCTGCTTGCGGAAATCTACCACAGATTGTATCGGGTGTCATGTCAGCAAATGCTAACCGTAATCTATTGGCAAGGGTCATGCTTGAGTTGGCGTCTTCCTCCTCATAATCTCTTATATTCAGTAGGTACCGCTGGAGGCATCCGTCATCAAAGGAACCAACAGGAGGCAAAAAGCCTGCTACTTGTTTAGCAATAATACTTGGGAGTAATTGAGAATAGTTCTCAAGAGTGACGGTTGTAACGTCCAGATCTTCTATTAGATGTGACATATCATAGATGGGTGCTGTGCTTATAGACATATAAGGTCTTATTTCGTAAATCACTGGGCTCTACTGGACGGTCCTTAGAAAAAGATCGGACCAGCTCATTCCATGGAATACGAATAACCGCCTTGCCACTGGCGCGGGGACAAATATTAATATAGTGTATACCTTCAACCCACCCTGTGCCGCCTTTAGTTTTTGCTTTGCTAATCCAATTTCTAATTGTCTGGTCGGAAATGCTAAGGCGTTTGGCACACTCTTCTGTTGAGATGTATTCGTCAGAGTACAACTCAGGATTCATAAGGTCCGTTTCTTCGGTCTTGTAACGAGAATGCCACATTGATCCCAAGATAGTTTTGATGCCTTTTAATTCGACTGCAATATCCTCAAGACTTTTTCTAAGACCGTGTTGCATGGTATCAATATATCTTTTTTTATGCTAGCTTTAAAGCAAGCAAATTGTTACCCATGGAAGAAAATCAAGTTCCCGCTAGCACACCCCCGCAAATCCCACAGATTCCTGAAGGGTATATCTCTCCAGAAATCCTGGAACAACTCAAGGTCCAGGCTCGGGTTCAAGCTATCCAGGCAACACTGAATCAGAGTGTACCCCCTACTTTTGTACGCCAAGCACCCAGGTCTACCCCTGCCCCTGATCAGGTTGTCTATGTCCGTCGCAATCTGACCGTAGCAGAATTGATTGTTGTATTCATGCTTTCTTGTGGTCTGGTACTAGGTATCCAAGGGGGCTGGCACCTGGCTAACAATCTTCCTCGCATTGAAGTGCGATGGAATAAGTAAAAAGGACTTATAATCTTAATAGGGGAATTTGTTGTCTGTTAAATGGCTAATAGACGGATATCTGAACTACCACTAATAGAAGGCGCTCAGGTAGCAGATGCAGATCTGTTCACCTTGGTGCATGTATATGAAGTTGACCCAAGTTTAAAAAATAAAAAAATTACTATTTCAGGTTTTAACGAATACTTAAAAGAATACTTAAAAGTTTATTACGTTACTACTTCGGGTGGAACTATAAACGGCTCTTTAAATGTACAAGAAACAATTACAGCAGCAACTGGTATTTTTGGTAATATTGTTTTTCCTAACTCTGTAATTTCTGGTGATCTTTTTGTTTACGGTAGTGGTTACTTTGGATCAGGTATTAGCGTAACAGGCACTATTAGTGGACAAACGGTAACCGGTTTAACGGCTAATTTTATTACTCTTTCAGGTACAACCGTTACTGGTATTACCGCTAATTTTGTAACAGTATCAGGTACGACAGTCACTGGTAATACAGGTAAATTTACTTCTGTCACCGGTGGTACTGCAGGATTTACGACTGTCACTGGTACAACTGTCACCGGTACCACAGGTAATTTTGTTACAATTTCGGGAACAACTGTTACTGGTAATACGGGTCAGTTTACTTCTGTTACAGGTGGTGCTGCAGGTTTTACTACGGTTACTGGTACAACTCTTACCGGGACTACGGCTAATTTTGTAACAGTATCAGGTACGACAGTCACTGGTAATACAGGTAAATTTACTTCTGTCACCGGTGGTACTGCAGGATTTACGACTGTCACTGGTACAACTGTCACCGGGACTACGGCTAATTTTGTATCAGGGGCATTTACAACTCAGGTATCAGGTGCAACAATTACTGGTACAAATGTTAACGCAACCAATATTACCGGTGTCACCATTGTTGCAACAACAACGCTTTCCGGTGCAACAGTTACAGGAAATGCAGGAAACTTTGGAACTTTTCAAACTAATACAGGAATATTTACTTCAGGCCTTTCAACCAATACTATTACAGGAACTACGGCAACCTTCCTAAATATCACTGGCAGTACCCTAGCTCTTACCGCAGGATCAGGTTCTACACCAGCCCTTGTTTGTTCTGGTGTGGTATCAGGTAATGCCGGTGGTTTTATAATCCAAGGTCCATTGATCATCCTTCCTTAATTTATACAGTAGAATTAAAGAAATAAGATTTCAAAAACATGGCTTACGGTACCATCAAAGTTGATAACATAATTTTTACTAACGGTGGTTCTGACCAGACCGTTACCGTATCAGGCATTGTTGCTTCTACTTCAGGTAATCTAACGGTTACAGGAACTATTTCTGGTGGTACTGTCAAAGGTACATATGGATCTTTTACAAGTCTGACGGGTGTTACAACATCTGGTACTAATGCCAATTTTCAAACAATCACTGGTGCTGTAGGTGTTTATACAACAAGTATTTCAGGGCTTGCAATCACAGGTGGTACTGCAGGTTTTACTACGGTTACAGGTACAACTGTCACTGGTACCACAGCTAATTTTGTCTCAGGTGTATTTACTACACAAGTCAGTGGTGCAACAGTAACAGGCAACGTTGGGCAATTTACCTCAGTCACAGGTGATACTGCAGGTTTTACTACAGTTACTGGTACAACAGTTACAGGGACCACAGCTAATTTTGTCACGTTGTCTGGCACAACTATTACCGGCGGCACTGTCAAAGGTACATATGGATCTTTTACAAGTCTGACGGGTGTTACAACATCTGGTACTAATGCCAATTTTCAAACAATCACTGGTGCTGTAGGTGTTTATACAACAAGTATTTCAGGGCTTGCAATCACAGGTGGTACTGCAGGTTTTACTACGGTTACAGGTACAACTGTCACTGGTACCACAGCTAATTTTGTCACGTTGTCTGGCACAACTATTACCGGCGGCACGATAAACGTAACAACAACTAATATCACTTCAGGTATATTTGCTGCTGGCAGTGCTGCCGCACCATCAATTGCCTTTACCGGCGACACGGATACAGGCATATATAGCCCTGGTGCAAACCAACTAGCCATCTCAACTAGTGGGACAGAAAAACTTAGGACCAATAGTGCTGGTGCTTTAGGTGTAGGCGGAGCAAACTTTGGTACTGCTGGTCAAGCCTTAATTAGCAACGGGTCTGCCGCTGTTCCTACCTGGCAAGATCTCAACGCTGCTGTATTTGGTTGGGATCATGATAACGATGCTTATGGCTTGTACCTACCCGGCACCAGTATTAGCACTGGCTCGTTAAGCGGCACGATCAACATTGATGTACAATCAAGGATACGTCGTTGCGTAATAAATAATTCTGGCGTAGTTCAATACTATTTAGATGCTGATAACAGCGCAAATAAATCGGCTGATTGGTTGCGTATTGTTGAAACTGAATCATTAGCAACAGCATATACTGGAGCACCAGCAGCAGAGGCAACTAATAGTTTGTTACGTGTTGGTGTGCCAGCATGGGCAGCCGGTACATTTACACGCGGACAACATGTCACTAACGGTGGGTATTTATGGGAATGTGTGGCTGCTAGTTCAACTGCAACACCAGCAGCAGGTGCTGTAGCTAGCGTACTAGATGGCACTGACGGTCAAGTTGTAGTAGAAATTCCTGCATTTAGTGTGCGTTATGGCTTTCTCAATGGTGTACATACTCGTGAAGTTCGTCTTGGATGTAACGATGGATTAATTGCACAAGGTTTCCACCCACATGCAGCATTTATTAAAACTGATGGCACTTATAAAACTGCATTTTATTGGGGTGCTTACCAAGCATATAGCGATGGTACTAACCTTGCTAGCGTAAGCGGACAGACCAACACACGTTCATTAACCCGCGCTACATTCCGCACACGTGCTGCATTACGTGGTACTGGATGGCATGTACAGTCATATTTAGAATTAGCAGCAATCCAAACCCTATTGGTAACTGAATATCGTGATTACAATTCACAAAAAGTATTAGGCAATGGTTCTAGCGAAGGTTCTGTTTATGGCGTATCAACTGGTTTAAGCAATAGCCGTGGCAACCGTAGCGGGAATGTATACACAGGAGGCGGTTCTAGTTCAGATTTTATGAGCTATCGCGGCATTGAAAACTTATATGGACGTGCATGGACATGGGCTGATGGTATTAATGTATATGAGCGTGCTGTATATCTAACCAATAATCAATCAGTTTTTGCTGATGACACAAGCGTTGGGTATAGCTTCTATGCTCAGGTTCCTAGCGGAAGCGGGGCTTACCAAAAAGAACTATTCCCATTGGCTGATGTATTTCTGCCGTCTGTGGTTAGCGGAGGATCTAGCACCACGTATCTCGCTGATGGCTTCTGGACTGGCTCCGGCTGGCGCGTGGCCTATGTGGGGGGCAATTCCGACTATGGTTCCCTTGTTGGGGCCTTCTGCTTGGCTCTGAGCGATGCTTCGGGCTCTGCGGGCGTTGGCTTCCGTCCATGGTTCCCTTGTTGGGGCCTTCTGCTTGGCTCTGGACGCTGATTCGGGCTATGCGAGCGATGGCCTCGGGGCTCGCTCGGCCTACGCGGCAAACTAGGCTATACTACTTATGTGATGCCAACTTACATCACATCGGGCTTGACTTTGTTTTTCCGGCTGGCACGTAGCCAATGTGGGAGGCAATTCCAACAATGGTTCCATTGATGGGGCCTTCTACTTGAATCTGAACAATGATTCAGGCAATACGAACGATAACATCGGAGCTCGCTCGGCCATCGCCCTCAGGTTCTCACAACAACCACACAAAGCAAGCCTTACCACTTGGTAAAATAGTTGCATTGCGTAAAGTGTTAGTAGGCATCCGCTCGAAAACTCTGCGCTGCTGGGGGCTTAAAATTGAAACGGAAAGGTAATCTATATGCAGAAATTTGTGATCCAGAAAATATTAAAGTAGCCTTTGAAAACGCAATACGCGGTAAAGCTGGCATTCGCACAATAAGAGAAATTAGTAAAAATCCAGATCCTTACTTGCAAGAAATATACAGCATATTAAAAGAAGAACGTTTTGTTAATGGTAAATACAATACGTTTCTGTTAACAGAACGCGACAAAGATCGCATTATACATTCACTACCATTCTTTCCTGATCGGATTATTCACCACGCAATCGTCCAAGTATGTGGTCCTATCTGGGTTAAAAGTTTTATTCGTGATACTTACGCCTCAATACCAGGCAGAGGAATACATGACGGAGTGCGGCGCATTAAACGCATAATACCTCAATGTGAAGGATGGTACGCACTTAAATGCGATATAACTAAATTTTATCCGTCAGTAGATCATGACATTTTAAAAAGCTTACTACGCAAACAAATAAAAGATAAGCCTTTGCTGCAATTATTTGATACTATAATTGATTCTGCACCAGGGATACCTATAGGCAACTACCTAAGCCAGTATTTTGGCAATATAATATTAAGTCCTTTTGATCAGTGGATCAAACACAAGAAAAAAGTTAAATACTATTTTCGTTATTGCGACGATTTTGTTGTTATCGCAAAAGATAAGCGTTATTTGCATGAGCTACGCATTGAAATAGAAGCAAAATTAAACGAACTTAAACTGCGTTTAAAAGGTAACTGGCAGGTGTTTCCCGTGTCAGACCGTGGTATTGATTTTTTAGGTTATCGTTTTTGGCCAAACAAAACTCTTATACGACGCACTACAATCCAACGTTTTAAGGAACGATTAAAAATTAAACGTATGACATTAAATGAGGCTATTCGGTTAGCGCATGTCACTGGCTCATTCAAAGGTTGGTTGCGCTATGCAGATTCTGCTAGACTGATCATGAAGTACGTGTTGCCTTCAAAATCTCGTGTCAAAAACTACCTTCGTCAATTACGGCGCCGACTATCCCAGTCCACGGCTAGTTAATGGTAAATGGCTTATTCCGTACGCAATTACATCTAGCCTTGACAAGGATGATGTCACCACATACCAAGCGTACGAAGCTTCGAGTAAGACATTGTTTGCTCATGACATTAATGCAGTTGTACCAGCAGGAAACGATACAGACGTAATAGAAGCCATCAAGCATGGCATCAGAATCCAACGCGCTGCGGAATATCCTCCAGCTTCCGACTACTTAGATGGTATTACCAAGGATGATGCCGC
>Ga0209297_1001752_pt1 | contig 12419 bp, 15 predicted proteins | sample S_130805_MF_Meta_FD_187322 | JGI IMG/M metagenome (GOLD analysis project Ga0209297, IMG submission 187322) | Freshwater microbial communities from Lake Simoncouche, Canada to study carbon cycling - S_130805_MF_MetaG (SPAdes) (version 2) | ecosystem: Environmental > Aquatic > Freshwater > Lake ... | reverse complement strand
CATTAACCGCAGCGTTTCGGACGGCAGAAGCGTCGCATTATCAGCGGTAGCCGGTCTCGAGATTGGCAATTTCTTTCATGTTGTGGCTGCCACCGCCGGACTCTCTGCCATTATCGCTGCCTCACAAACAGCATTTACGGCTGTCAAATGGATTGGTGCTGGCTATTTGGTACTTATTGGAGTGCGCACACTTCTCAGAAAACCAGCAGCATTTTCCGACACATCAACTTCCGTCACGCTTCGTAGGTCATTTACTCAGGGCATAGTCGTCAATATTTTTAATCCAAAAGTTGCGTTGTTCTTTTTATCTTTCTTGCCGCAATTCATTGATACAGATCGCGGTTCACCAGCCCTGCAGTCGCTGATTCTGGGTTCAACATTCGTATTCATTGGTTGTATCACTGACGCAATGTATGCACTCACTGCGAGTGCATTGCGTGCTCGGTTGCTCACGGGTCGATCGCTTCCATTCGTGCAGCGGTATGTTGCGGGCACTGTTTTTGTGTTGCTCGGTGTTGTGGCTGGTACAGCCGTAGCGCCAACCAGCTCTTAACTGTTTGCTCGCACGATTAGAAAAACGTGTCGGCAATAATTTTGCCTGGGTTCATAATTCTGTTTGGATCTAATGCCTTTTTGATTGTCGCCATCACACCAACTGCCTCGTTGCCAAGTTCATCCACGAGGTAATCGATCTTTCCAACACCGATGCCATGCTCACCAGTACATGTACCTTCCATCGAAAGCGCTCGCTCGACAAGCCGAGTATGAAACTGTTCCATTCGTTCCACCATTGAGTGGTCATTTGGGTCGACGCTAAACACCACATGAAAATTGCCATCACCAACATGACCAATAATTGGCCCAAACAATTGTGATTCTGCAAGATCTTTCTGTGTTGCTTCAATGCAGTCGCTCAAGCGCGAAATCGGTACGCACACGTCTGTTGCAAAGTTGCGAGCATTCTTCACTAGTGACCTACATGCGAGCGCAGTGTCGTGTCGTGCTTGCCACAGTTTCCTGCGCTCAGACTCATCTGTGGTCTGCGCAAAATCGGTTCCGCTGTAGCGCTCCAAAACTTCTCTGATTGCCGCAATATCAATCGCATTCGACTCGGCTGATCCGTGAAATTCAAGAAGGAGCAGCACCTTCTCGGGAAGATTCGTTTGTGAATACTTATTGACAGCCATCACCGCGTCGCTGTCGAGAAGTTCAATTCGTGCAACACCAATGCCAAGCTGGATGACTTCGATAACACCATCTACTGCTTGGCGCACCGTCGCAAATTGCATTGTTGCGGCCGCAATCGCTTCCGGTATTCCAAACACACGTAACGTCAATTCGGTAATTACTCCAAGCGTTCCTTCCGAACCCACAAATAAGTGTGTGAGATCGTATCCAGCAGAGGTCTTGCGGGCACGACGCGATGTCACAATCACATCTCCACTTGGTGTCACCACAGTCAGACTCATCACGAGCTGCTTCATGGCTCCGTATTTCACCGTGGTTGTGCCAGAAGCACCAGTAGCCGCCATGCCACCGAGAGTCGCGTCAGCGCCTGGATCAACAGGAAAAAATAATCCATGCGAAGACAGCACTTCGTTCAATTGCTTTCGGCGCACTCCGGGCTGCACGGTGCAATCCAAATCGGCATGTCCAATGCGCAAAACTTTGTCCATCTGCGACAGGTCGAGCGAAACTCCCCCGTGAATTGGATTGCTGTTGCCTTCGAGCGAAGTGCCTGCACCCCAAGTCACAACTGGCGTGCGATGTTTGTTGCAGATTTTGAGCACTGTAGCCACATCTTGCGTACTAGATGCAAACACCACTGCATCGGGAAGACGCGGCGTATGGAAACTTTCATCTTTGGAGTGATGCTCACGAATAGTTTCATTTACTGAAACCTTTTCTCCAAGGGCAGCCTTCAGCTCGTCAATGGCGCTGGCGTGATCTACAAATGTTGACATCGAAATCCCCTCAGGTACTGCCAAAACTCTAGTGCTGCACCGTTATTGTTGACATCTATGAATTATCAACACATCAAGCAACGCCTAGACGCCAACGACATCATTGTTTTGGACGGTGCGACCGGCACCGAATTGCAGCGCCGCGGCGCGCAGATGGACACTGCCGCTTGGTGTGGTCCTGCTTCGCTCACAAATAGCGCACTACTTACCGAAATTCATCTCGACTACATCAAGGCAGGTGCCGACGTCATTACGGCCAACACATTTGCATCGTCTCGCCTCATGCTCACTGATGCAGGGTTTGGTGATCGTGTTGAAGAAATCAATACCATCGCAGTTGAGGCGGCACTGCGCGCGCGCGATATAGCCCCTGCTGGTCGCAAAGTAGTAGTTGCGGGCTCGCTCTCACACATGGTGCCTGTCGCCGAGGGCACTGCAGTTGTCGACCCAACCAAGACACCACCGCTCAACCAAATTTCAGATGCTTTTCATGAACTTGCACAGGTTCTTAAAAAAGCAGGCGTTGACCACATCATGCTCGAAATGATGTACGAACCAAGCCGCGTTCCGCTTGCACTCGAGGCAGCGCTCGCAACAGGACTGCCCGTATGGTTTGGCATGAGTGCTCGGCGAACGACCGACGGACGCATTGTCGCTTTCCATGCATTCGACGATTTGCCACTGGACGAAATCACCAAGTTCATTCCAAAGACCGGAGTGGACGTGGCAGGCGTAATGCACACCAGTGCCGAAATCGTTGGCGAGTCGCTGAGGACCATTCGCGAAACATTCTCCGGTCCACTCTCCGCTTATCCAGACGGTGGATATTTTGAAATGCCAGATTGGAAATTTGTTGACGTTATTAAGCCAACACGTCTTGAAACATTTTTTGAAGAGTGGACATCATTGGGTGCGCAAGTAATCGGTGGATGTTGTGGGCTCACTGTTGAGCATGTTGATGCCGCACAGCGCGTGCATCACGCACACTCAGCTCGCTAACTAGCCAGCTAGCAAACATATTAAAGACAAGTTTGGTACAAGTAAGGCACACATAACAATTAGGTGTGCATAACACCATCTGTGAAATAGATGACAGTGATTCTTGCAGTTCATTTTGTGATGCACTCGTACTCTTGGTTCTAGGAGGTGATCGTCGCTTGATAACTCCCAACAATTTGAGCGACAAACATAATGAAACGCAAAACACTCGACATGGTATTCAGTGCAGGAGGTGTAGCAGTAGCAATCTTGCTGGTACTTCTCGGGTTTGTCTTTAAGACCAACGCCGATTTCGCAGACTCATACGTCCATGACCAACTCGCGCAGCAGAAAATCAGCTTCACCGCTGCCGAGTTTCTCTCTGACGAAGAAAAAGCATCGACTTGCCTAAGTGAGTACGCAGGTACCCCACTTGATTCCGGCAAGAAAGCAGAGTGCTACGCAAATGAATACATCGGCATGCACCTCAAGGGCATCGGTGGAGGCGAAACTTATGCAACTCTTGGTGCTATTCAAACAAAGGCAAAGACAGCTCTTGCTGATGCAACGACAGCCAATGCCAGCAACATCGATGCGTTGAAAGCCGATCTTGACAAAGTAACTGGCCAACGAGAGACAATGTTCAAGGGCGAAACTCTTCGCGGTCTCTTGCTCACTTCATACGGATTCAGTATTTTCGGCGAGAAAGCCGCGCTTGCTGGAATGTTGAGTTTCCTTGGAGCAATCGTGATGCTGCTTGCCAGCGTTGCTGGTTTCATCCACGCATTTTCAACTCCAAAAGACAAAGTCGCCTTGGCACTGAAGTAACTATTCAAAAAATGAAGTTCATACGTATGGTTGGTTTCGCGTCCGCAGTGGCCTTCGCTACTGCGGGCTGCGGAACCGATCAGCAAGTACTCGTCGGTTTGGTCCGCGACAATCCGCTCAATGTGGCGATCGTGACATTGCCAGAGGAATTCATTGGTGCTGCGTCAGCACCATTCACCATGCGGGCAAAACCTGACGAATTATTGGTTGTCTACTTCGGGTACACCATGTGCCCAGACCTCTGCCCCACCACGTTGGCCGATCTTCGATCTGCGTTCAAACGAATCGGCCCAACATCCGACATCGTCGACCTTGCATTCGTCACAGTAGACCCACTGCGCGACACTGTTGATCGACTTGCTCCCTACCTCAGTTCGTATGTCGACAGATTTCACGTCATTCGCACGACCGACATGGTCGAGTTAAAGACCGCAGAAGAAGAATTCCTCGCCAATTCCTCGGTAACTACCAATGCCTTAGGAGTGATCGAGGTGACCCACACGGCTCTTGCATACATCGTTAACGACATGGGAACCGTTATTGACGAACTTCCATTCGGCGTGGGTGCTGATGGATTCACCAACGATCTTCAAATTCTCATCAACAACATCAACAAGGGAGAATAAGTAATGAGAAAAGCAACACTCGCCGTCACCACAATTGCGGCGCTCACACTATTTGCCACTTCGTGCGGTAGTTCAACCAGCTCGACAGACACAGTGGCGCCAGATACCACTGTGGTTTTAACCGAGACGACATTCACCGTCGATGGAGCTTGGGCTCGCACCAGTCCAATGGAGTCAACAGTTGGTGTGGTCTACATGAACATCACTCCAAGCGCAGATGACGCACTAGTTGGCGCATCGGTCGACATGGCAATTGCCGGAATGACACAGGTGCACGAGACCACAACAGCAGCGGATGGCTCAATGGGAATGCAAGAGATTGCGTCAATACCGATGACGGCAGGAACACCTCTTGCGCTTGTTTCCGGTGGCTTTCACATCATGCTCATGAAGCTCGCCAAGCCCCTCGAAACCGGCACTTCAATTGCTGTCACCCTGACATTCGAGTCTGGCGCAACAACCATTGTTGATGTTCCAGTTTTGACCGAAGCTCCATAATTATTCAGCACAACATGAAAACACGAACACGTCGAACGATCATCTCGTTTGGCGTGTTCGTGACCATGATGGCGATTGTTGTTGCTTCTTGCAGCAACTCCGCAACGCCATCGGTTGTCACTACTGGCACCGTCTTACGCGTTGTGGTACCTGCCGGCACATTTGATGCTGTTGCACGCGGCGAATTTGTTGACTTATTACCCGAGATTGTCCAAGTCAAAGTTGGCGACGAATTTGTAGTCGTCAACAACGACACGTTTACACATGTCATTGGCCCTTTCTCTGTGCGCCCCGGCGAAACTTTGAGCCACTACTGGACACAAGTAGCAACCATCGAAGGCGACTGCACGATTCTGCTCAATGATCGCGTACTGATCATTATTACCTCATGAAGCGTCTGATCTACTGCGCTCTCGTCGCGTTGACGTTGACAAGTTGTACTCATCCATCAAGTGATACCGAAGCACGATGGCCTTCAGTCATCGTTGCCGACTCAAGCGGCACCGAGATCAATAGCGGCGATTTACTTAACGGCAACAGACTCGTTGTCAGCCTGTGGTCCACATGGTGTGTTCCATGCAGACGTGAACTACCCCAGTTGCAACAATTTGCAGTCGAACATCAGGATGTCTCCGTCGTGGCAGTAAATCTGGGCGACAAACTCGACTCAGTGGCTGCATATGCTGCTGAAATTGGCCTCACGATGCCTGTCGTCATCGACTCTGAAGGTCGCATTTCCTCTGCACTTGGCGTGACATCAGTGCCTTCCACCATCGTTATCGACTCACACGGCAAGGTGATCGCTACGCACGTGGGCGAAATCACTGCAGATGAACTGGCTGTACTTGTCGAAACGTCAAGTTGATTCTCGGACCGACTGGTGTTTTCGTTTTAGCAATTTGATGCACCCAACAGTGCTGCGAGAGACCCGACATCACCAACAGTGACCCGTCTTCAAGATCTGCACGAACCATTTCTTTTGTCTCTTTGTGTCGCAGATCGAAACGACGCGTCGCACCAAGACTGACAGATGCAATCGTTGGCTCCTTGCCATTTACGGCTTCATTATCTGAATGCCAACTCACACTGTCTTGTCCGTCTCGATACAAGTTGACGAGAACCGAGTTGAATTGCGCGCCTATATGAGCGGTGCACATTGCCCCGATCTTCGTGAGCAATGGCGTCATCGAGTGTGCCTCGCGCACAATCCCCGAATACTGATACGAAATTCCGCTGTCTGTAAACCACGTAGAGAGCCCAGCCTGAGCATGCTTTTTGCCGAACATGACCATCTCCGGTTGCTCCCACGGTGTTGTAGTTTTCAATTCGTCAAAAGCTCCCCGAGCAAAGTCGGCATCAAAGAAACGTGGATACAACACAGCACTCCCATCAAACGGAAGCAGTTCTTGTGCATCAGAAAACAAACTTGGGGTACTCACAGTTGTTTGCAATTCTTGCATGACTGATACCGTTTGCGCATGACAAATTGGCGTGACCTCAGTGCCAGAGCATCGCTTGCGTCGCACCGACTCATCGGTTGGATTTACTGGGACCCAGATGCGATTGCGCGCTTCACTGCGCTCGGCGTGCCAAACGGCTTGGGTTATTACATCACCACGCGCTCTGCTCCACTTGCTTCGGTTGGCAATAATGCCGTCACCGCGGCGTTCTATTCGATTCGCAAAGAGTTCATTGACGTGTGTCTCGATGTTGCTCGCCAGCACACCACGTTTGAAGACGCATACCGCGTGCGCAATGAAGCCGTCGCTCAAGGATTGCGCGAGTACGCACCTGAGATACTCGAGCAACTTGGAAAGTTGGCTCTGCCACTTTGGGATGCCGCCGACTCGCTGCCCCTCGGTGGTCGAGTTCTGTATGCGGCACATCGCGCGTGGCCCCGCTGCGAAAACAACCCTGTTCTGTCTGCTTGGCTTGCTGTCAATTGCATTCGCGAGTGGCGTGGTGACACACACTTTGCAGTACTTGCAAGCCACGATGTGAGCGGCGTGCAAGCCGGACTATTACACGATGCATATCTTGGTTATCCCGGCGACTGGATTCCGCGCAGTCGCGGTGCCGACGATGCCCAACTTGATGAAGCTTGGGCCGCACTCGATGCCCGAGGCTTTGTCGGTGACGGACGCATCAATGATGCCGGACTTGCTTTTAGAGCGCAGATCGAAGACACCACGAACGAATTGTGCGAAAAAGCATGGCGTCACCTTGGCGAGCAACATACTCTCGACTTTGTTGAGCTGATCGAGCCAATCGGCCACAAGTTTTTGGCACGCATTGATGCAACCGCTGGTGAAAACTGGATGCCGGCAGCACGAGACTCACGTCGCAAATAGCGACATAAACCTTGGTCATCAATTGCCGTCAGTTTTGTTTTTTGAAAACTGGACATAGCGGCGTCGCGCATCAATGATTCCCACACTTCCGAGCAGAACAATCAAGGTGATGATCACCACATACGACATCAACGGCAATGATTGTCCAGCCGAAAACACATAGACATCTGGTGCCAAATACGAGACTGCAGATGCAATGCCCCAGAGCAATGCATTTCTGCGGCGCTTGTCAACAAGTGAAAGCACGGTTCTCGCTGATGCGACACCATAAATAACTGATGACACAATTTCTACAATCGCAAAAATCGAAGTGTTCACGCCATACTGCGAAAGCCATACGCCCACTGCACCAATACGGATTCCACACCACAGCATCACGGCCACGAGCCATACATAAGAAAACAATTTTCGACGTTGAACGGTCATCATTTCACGTTGCAGAGTAGTGTTGTTCGCGTGTCATCACTCAAAACCACCGAAACACGCCTCGATCTCATGATCCATATTCTCACGGTCACAGGCATTTTTGCGGGCATGGCATCCTTGGTCTCCGTTCTTGACAAATCACCCACGAGCGCAATCGTTTGGATGATGATTGCTGTTGCCATTGACGGCATTGATGGCCCAATCGCCCGCAAATGGATGACCGCTTCACTCGCTCCCCGATTTGACGGATTCATTCTTGATCTCGTAATCGATTTTGTGACCTGCGTGCTTGTTCCCTGCGCATTTATGTGGCAGTTCGGTGTAGTCACTCACGGACTTTCTGGCCAGCTTGCTATCGCTGCAGTGCTTGGGTCATCTGCAATGTGGTTTAGTCAGACAAAAGGTGAGTCTGATGATCACTGGTTTTCTGGTTTTCCTGCAGCCTGGAATCTCGTCATCCCTACGCTTTGGCTGCTTGAAAACAACACGACACTCAACGTAGTGATCACCCTGGCAATCTCGTGGCTCACACTCAGCAAGGTCGAGTTTCCACACACCATCAAGGTCAAGCGATTCCGTATCCCCAACGTCATCGCTTCAACTATTTGGATGGTCTCGATGATCTATCTATCGTTCCGAGAACCAAACGTTGGACGCTTTGCATCATTCGTTCTCTTCATCGGCCCAATCACAATCACGTCATTTGTGTTAATCCGTATTTTCGAGAAGCGACACACCCCACTTAAGGCTTAACTGCAAGCAACTTATCTATTCGCAAATTGAGGGCTTTTATTTGCTCACTCAATTCGAAATCCTTATGCAAGGTCACAACAATTTCGCCATTGACGGTTATAACCGCACGATCAATGTCGTGTATCGAGTTTGCCCCTTGTGCTGCCGAAACTAAATCATCTTCACTTAATCGTTGACGTTTAAGCAGTCGCAAATTTACTTTTCCATTGGACACCAAAACAATTGATTGCCCAATAACAATCTGATGGAACCAACGATTTCTACTGGCAATGAGTTCTACAATCCCATTCGCAATGAACAATGTGATTGCACCAATTAACGCACCAGTAATCGAGTCATCCACTCCGATAATGCCATTCTGAACCGCGTTCGCGATCGAAAGCAGTAATACAAACTGCAGAGCGTTACTTTGACCAAGCTCGCGATGGCCCCCAAGTCGTAAGGCGATGAGTAAGAACCCGTAGATGATGAGTGGTCTCACCACTTTTTCAAGTACTGATGGGTGAAGATCAAAGATGGCATGCCACATAACAACAACCTACGGCATCTCACCCAAAACCAATGACTATGCTCATTGGAGTGATCACACAGTTTTCCAGCGACACAGCATTACTTCTCGTTGATGTTCAAAAGGGTGTTGATGTGCTCGAGCATTGGGGCGGGCCGACTGGTCGCCGTAACAACCCCGACGCAGAGTCGCACATGTTGCGTTTGCTCGCCGCGTTTCGCCAACATGGACTCACCATCGCGTACACACGACACGACTCTCGCGAAGCAGCCTCTCCGCTCAAGTTTTCACTCCCTACAGGTGCGCAAAAAGAGGGATTTGAAGTGCAACCAACCGATATTGTCGTTGAAAAAGATGTCAACAGCGGCTTCATCGGCACCGATCTCGAGATTCAGTTGCGCCGCAAAGGCATCAAACGACTCGTGATCGTTGGTTTTTTTACCAACATGTGCATCGAGACAACCACACGCATGGCCGGAAATCTCGGTTTTGATACATATCTTGTTCCCGACTGTTGCGCTACGACTAATCGCATTGGTCTTGACGGTGCCGACTACGACGCCGAACTCGTGCACGACATGACCGTTGCCAACTTGCATGGCGAATTCTGCACGGCCATCACGCCAGGTGATGTACTTGTACTACTCGATGCTGACGCACCACAACTCGACAGAGTTCAGGGCAACGAATAATAGTTTTTAGCAAATAGATCTAGGCGAGATATTTGCGCAACAATGCTGCGACTTGCTGATGGGCAAGCTCAGCATCGTCAAGTGCGCCAATCATTTTGAAGAATTCATGAAACTCACCGATGTATCGGGTGATGGTGACGCTCACACCATTCTCTATGAGACGACGACCATACGCTTCGCCTTCATCGCGAATTGGGTCATATTCTGCCGAAATGACAATCGCCGGTGGCATTTGCTTCAAAATTTCATCTGATACCAAAATTGGTGAAGCTCGTACATCACTGATGTCGCTCTTGTTGCGCACATAGTTCTCCTGAAACCACTTCAGTACTTCGAGTGTCAACAATGGACCGTCGCGATTCTCCGAAATTGATGGATACGACATAGACGCGTCCACGCCTGGATAAATGAGCATCTGAAATTTGATTGGCACAACCATTGCGTGGCACACAAGTGCAGCCAATGTGCCGCCGGCTGAGTCTCCCCCAACCGCAATGCGGTTTGGATCGATTCCCAACGATTTCGCATTCTTAAATGCCCACTCGACCGAGGCAAGCGCATCGTCTATTGCCGCGGGAAATTTATGCTCTGGAGCCAAGCGATAATCAACCGCCAATACAGCGTGACCAGATTTGGCTGCAAGCGAACTCGCGACTCCGGCATGAGTGTCGAGATCGCCAATAACGAATCCGCCACCGTGGAAATACACAAGGAGTCCCAAGTCGTTCGATTTTGACGGCCGATAAAGCCTGCACGGCACTCCACCTGCATCAACTTCTCGAATCTCGTCCATTTCGTCTGTTGGAGGAATGGTCGCAAGTTTGTACGAAGCTCGAACGTCTACTGGTGCCGCATCAGAGATTGGTTTGGAATTCACTGATGCGATGAGATCCGCAATCACTTGGGCTTGCGGATGAAGTGGCACGATAAATACTTTAGAGCCCGCGGAACACTGGCAACGAAGCGATCAACACTCCAGTCGCAGCAAAAATCGACATCAGCACAACAAAAGTTGGCTGCAATCCAAAATGATCAACACTTGCTCCAACGATCAATTGACCAACTGGAGGTCCTGCATACAGCAACGACATCTGTAGCCCATACACACGTCCTTGTAGCTCTGGTTGTACACGTGTTTGCACCACGGTGTTCCACAACGGATTAAACGGACCCCACGACAATCCAGCAAAAAATGCAAGAACTACGAAGACAGAAGTAGACGGCAGAAAGGACATCGGAAACAACGCAAGGCTTGAGATCAGCACAACTAAACGCAACATCGTTTTAGTTGAGAAACGTGCGGCAAGTTTGCCGTACGAAAACGAACCGATCACCATGCCTGCAGCAAGGCTTGCAAAGAGCGAACCAAGAGCGCGCGGGTTGTTGATTGACTCGAAATACGTAGGGAAAATCACGGTGTCAATCGGCATATACATTCCCGAAAGAAACACGAATGAAAGTGTGAGCGAAAGCAATGGCTTATCCGAAGTCAATACACGTAGTCCACTCTTGAGCGAATCAAAAAAGCGTTCATGCCCGTCGTCTTCGTGAGCAATTGTTTTACCGTGGGCATCATCAACCTTCATTACCCACACGCACAGGGTCGCAACTCCAAACATCACTGCGGTGATTCCAAACGCCAACATCGGTCCGCTGAACTCGATGCATGCCGCACCAATTGCAGGACCAACCATCCAGCCGATCGCAAAAATGCCCTCATGCCGGCCATTTGCTGTATCTACATCCACACCCGAAGCAGTCGCGGCATTGGGAATGAGTGATTTACGCGCCGTGTATCCAGCGGGGTCAAAACATGCGCCAAGCACAGCGACCACCAAGATCCATATATATGTCAGGTCACCGACCCAATTGATCAATACAAACATCAGAACAGAGATGAGTGACATCACGTCTGAAAACATCGAGATCGCTCGACGCCCAAAGCGGTCGATCAATCCGCCAACAATTGGTGAAACAAAGATTCCAGGAATACTTGAAAGCGCAGCCAACAATCCAGCCTTGGCAGCCGACCCCGTGAGGTCAAGAACGAGCCACGGAACCGCGATCATCACAACGCCATTCGAAATTCCTGAAACTGCATTTGTTGCCTGTAGCAATGGAAATGCAGATTTATTAATCGCTAATTTTTCTGGCTTTTTAATCACTATCTTTCAGCGTAATTGGCAAAAACTTCAGACAGACTGCATGCGATGAGCAGCATCATTGTCTCCGAATTGGAATATGGTCCACCTGGATCCGACCAATTATTTTTTGATGTGAGTTTTAAGGTCACACCTGGCGAACACGCAGCAATTGTCGGTGCCAATGGTGTTGGCAAGAGCACAATTTTGCGAATCTTGTCTGCGCAAATCGAGGCTGACGGTGGCGAGTTTTCTGTCGGCGGCACGATGCTCAACATGACACAAGACGTAGGTATGTCCCGGCCCGATGACACCTTGCGTGAGATGTTGATCGAAGTCGCGCCATCCGCACTGCGCACTGCCGGCCGTGCACTCGTTGCTGCAGAAAAAGCATTGGCCGACGGCACCGACGACGGCATGGGTTATGCCACAGCACTCTCCGACTGGGGCGATTTGGGGGGATATGAACTCGAAACCAAATGGCAGGCATCTGCCCAACGCAGCGTCAAGTCGCAAATTGATGATTTATCAACACGACTCGTATCCGAACTCTCGGGTGGCGAACGCAAGCGCCTCGTTCTCGACCTCTTGCTCACCTCTGGTGCCGACGTGCTGTTGCTCGACGAACCAGACAACTACCTCGACATTCCCACC
>Ga0209297_1001748_pt1 | contig 12435 bp, 10 predicted proteins | sample S_130805_MF_Meta_FD_187322 | JGI IMG/M metagenome (GOLD analysis project Ga0209297, IMG submission 187322) | Freshwater microbial communities from Lake Simoncouche, Canada to study carbon cycling - S_130805_MF_MetaG (SPAdes) (version 2) | ecosystem: Environmental > Aquatic > Freshwater > Lake ... | reverse complement strand
CGAGCGGCGGCACATTTATCAGCCTCCTCACCGATCCAACCACTGGTGGCACCATTGCATCATTCGGCGCACTCGGCGATCTGAATGTTGCGGAGCCGAACGCGCTGATTGGATTCAGCGGCGCGCGCGTCTCCGCTGGAACCATTGGCGACGAACTCCCCGCAGGATTCCAGCGCTCAGAATTCTTGCTGGAGACCGGCTTCATTGATGCGATCGTTGCGCGCGGCAACCTGCGGCCATGGATCATTCGCGCACTCAGTCTCTTGCAGCCACTTCCGGCACCTGCCGTCCCGCTCTATCAGCAGATCAACATTCCAGGCGTTGGACTGATTGGTGGTGTGGTGAGCGGCGTGGCGCAGGGCGCTGGCACGATGATCGGGAGCGTCTTGGCGCCAGTGGCCGATGCCGCAACGCGCGTTGCGAATCGTGCTGATCAGATCTTGGAGAACCAGCGTGATCGACACCTTGCACCAGAGCTTGGGCCGCACCTTGAAGAGGAGGAGGCCTGGAGTCATGTGCGCCGCGCCAGGGATCCTGAGCGACCACGAACCGCAGAGTTCCTTGAGGCGCTGAACGCCGATTTTGTTGAGTTGCGCGGCGATCGACGTGCTGGTGATGACGGCGCAATTGTTGCTGGCATTGCGCGCATTGATGGACGACGCATCGTGGTAGTTGGAACGCAGAAGGGACGCGACACGGAGAGCAACATCCGTCGCGGCTTCGGCATGCCGCACCCTGAGGGTTACCGGAAGGCGATGCGCGCCTTTGAGCTCGCCGAACGACTACACCTCCCCGTCCTGACGCTCGTGGACACGCCCGGTGCACACCCGGGCCCTGAGTCCGAGCAGCGTGGGATTGCCGAGGCGATCGCCGCCTCGATCAGCCGCATGACCGAACTCCGCACCCCGATCGTCACCGTGGTGACGGGGGAGGGGGGCTCGGGGGGCGCCCTCGCGATTGCCGCTGGTGACCGCGTCTACGCGCTGGAGCACGCCTACTACTCGGTGATCAGCCCAGAGGGGTGCGCCGCCATCCTCTTCCGCACCTCTGAGAAGGCTCCGGCCGCGGCGCGTGCGCTGCGCATCACAGCGCCAGAGCAGGTGGCGCTCGGCGTGGTGGACGGCATCATCCCAGAGCCAGAGACGCTCTCGGCAGAGTCCACCGTGACCCTGGCGCGCGCCATCTGGGAGACGGCGAGCGCCGCATTTGACGAACTTGAATCAATGAAAGACCTCAACGAACTTCTCACCGCGCGCTACGCGCGCTACCGCGCCTTTGGCGCGTTCGATGAAGCGCCGATCAAGAAGAAGGGGATTACCGGCGCGATCCGTTCACTCTTCGGCCTTGATCGCGACCTTGTTGGCGCTGGCGTTGGCGACGACTGGATTGATGAGATCGAGCGCGATAGTGCGGGGGCATAACGATGGCAAAGTTTCGTGACCTTGCAAACGCGAACGTGAGCGGCGAAGGGAGAGCCGAAGAGCTCGGCGCACTCATTGACGCGCTCCTCCCCGTGCTCGTTGACCGCCTTGCAGAGACCGGCCTCGGCGAGATTGAGGTTGAGCGAAACGGCGCAACGGTGCGCGTTCGATCTGAGTCGCTCGGCGTACAGCAGGCCGCTTCGTTTGGTGCTCCAGCACACGGTGCTGTGGCGCCGGTTGCTGCGACTGCACCGGCGCCAAGTTCTGTTAGCGCGGCGCGCAAGCATGCGGTGCGCGCAACGGCGGTGGGATTCCTGACGCTCTCCAAGGAGATCCACGTTGGCGCCAAGGTGGCGAAGGGTGCGCTCGTTGCCACCGTTGAGGTGCTCGGCATCCCAACAGAGGTGCGCGCAACACACGGCGGGATTGTGGCGGCGCTGAAGTCGGCCACTGGCGATCCGGTGGAGTACGGCCAGGAGATCTTCCTGCTTGAGTCGATCGGCGAGGGTGCCAAGTGATCAAGCGCGTCCTGATTGCAAATCGTGGCGAGATTGCGCTGCGCATCCTGCGCGCCTGTCGCCAGCTCGGCCTTGAGGCGGTGGTCGCCTACAGCGAGGCGGATGCCGATTCGCGTGCGGTGCTGGTTGCCGACGAGGCGGTCTGCATTGGTCCGGCGGACGCGAAGCAGAGCTACCTCTCGGCACCCGCAATCATCTCCGCTGCGCTCGCCACCGGCTGCGACGCCATTCACCCGGGCTACGGTTTCCTCTCCGAGAACGCCGCATTCGCCGAAGCGGTTGCGGCGCACAAGCTCACCTTCATTGGGCCATCGGCGCCGATCTTGGAGAAGTTCCACTCCAAGGCGGCAACACGCGCGCTGCTCGCAAAGCACGGCCTCCCAACGATCCCTGGCTCAGACGGCGTGGTGGCGGATGAGGCTGCGGCGCTGGATGCGGCGAAGAAGATTGGCTATCCGGTGATCCTCAAGGCATCTGCAGGTGGTGGCGGGCGCGGGATGCGCGTGGCACAGGACGCCGCCGAGCTGAGCAAGAACTTCTCCATCTGCGCGCAAGAGGCGCAGGCCGCCTTCGGCGACGGATCCATTTACTTGGAGAAGTATCTCAGCGCAACGCACCATGTTGAGGTGCAGATCGCGGTTGATAGTGAAGGGACGGCGCTCCACTTTGGTGAGCGCGACTGCTCGCTACAGCGCCGTCATCAGAAACTCGTTGAAGAGTCGCCATCCACGGCGCTCACACCGCGCGTCCGCGAAGAGTTTCTTACGCGCGCCGCAAAGGCGATCGGCGCCGCCGGCTACCGCAACGTGGGGACGCTCGAGTTCTTGGTTGGCCCAGACGGGAAGCCGTACTTCATTGAGATCAACTGCCGCATCCAAGTGGAACATCCCGTCACCGAGGTGGTGACTGGCGTTGACCTTGTGGCGCTGCAGATCGCACTCGCTGGTGGCGCGCGCATGCCAATGACGCAGCGCGACATTCAGCCGCGCGGCCATGCGATTGAGTTCCGCATCACCGCAGAAGATCCGGCAAAGAACTTCCAGCCGCAGGCGGGGGAGATCAGCGCGTACCGTTCGCCGAGCGGCCCATGGGTGCGATTCGACTCGCACCTCTACGCCGGCTACGAGGTGCCGCCGTATTACGACAGCCTTCTTGGCAAGCTCATCGTCTGGGGCGCAACGCGTGAAGAGGCGATCGCGCGCTCCCGCGCCGCGCTCCGCGAACTAGAGATTGACGGCGTGGCGACCACGCGCGACTTCTTCCTTGGCCTCCTGGAGAGCCCGTCATTCTTGAACGGCGCCGTCACCACCAGCATGCTCGACGACGTTGGCACTGCTGCCATCCTCGCCGCTGCGCCGCGTCGTTCAGGCGACCAGGCGAGTGCGTAGCATGGAGGCGTTGTGAGTGAGCCGCTTCTGAACCAGCAGCAGATTGAGGCGCTGATCCCGCATCGCGCCCCCTTCCTCCTGCTGAGCCGCGTTGTTTCTGAAGACCGCGCGGCGCAGCGTCTTGTGGCGGAGTTAGATGTCCGCGCCGATGCCTTCTGGGTCCCTGGCCACTTCCCACAACCTATCGGCCCGATCATGCCTGGCGTCCTCCAAGTTGAAGCGCTCGCGCAGGCGATGGCGGTCTATGTGGCGCGTACCGAAGGGTTCGGCAACCGACTCGGTGTCTTCGCGAAGATTGAAGAGTGTCGCTTCACGCGCATGGTGACCCCTGGCGAAACGTTGCAGCTGGAGATCGTGATGCAGAAGCTCGGCTCACGCATGGGGAGCGCCGTCGGCATCGCCTCCGTCAACGGCGAGAAGGCCTGCAGCGCAACGATTACGTTTGTCATTCCGCCAGAGAGCGCACTCCCGAACCCATCTGGGTCCACCGCGTCATAAGAGAGGAAGTCAATCAATGAAGCGCGTCCTTGTCATCTCCGACATCCACGGCAATCTCGCCGCACTCGAAGCGATCGTGGCGAAATTCCCGTCACTCAAGCCTGACCAGGTGGCGATCCTTGGTGATCATGCCCTTTTCGGGCCGAAGCCAACGGAGACGATTGACCTGATCCGCAAGTTGCAGTCGAGCGGCGCGCTTGTCACCGCTGGCACTGGCGACATTGCGGTGGCCGACCTTGATTACGCGGCGAGCTTCCCGAGCCTCGCCGGCGGACTCCCGCCAGCACTGAAGGCCTCCGTTGAGTGGGCGTCGGATGAACTTGATGACGATCGCATTGAGTGGTTGCGCTCCCTCCCAACAGAACGTCGCATCCGCTACGGCGAGATCGGCGTCACCTTCTGCCATGCCTCACCGGGCTCGCGCACCATCCCGTTGAGCGCCGACCTTGACCCTTCCACCACGTTGGAGCTGATCGGCCAGACGGATTCGCGCCTCGTCTGCGTTGGCTTCACCCATCAGGCACGCGTCAAGGATTACGGCTGGAAGGTGATTGTGGACGCCGGATCTGCTGGACTCCCGTATGACGGTGAGGCCTCCGCCGCATTTGCCGTCATTGATATAGATCCCGATGCTGGCACGATCAGCGCCGAGATTCATCGCGCAACGTACGACACCGACGCAGTGAGCGATGCGATTACGGCGCGAGGACTCGCTGGCGACGCGTATCGTGCCGCCACCGTGCGCACCGGGAAGATGGTGCGATGAGCAGCGCGCATCGCGTTGTTGTCACCGGGATGGGGGCGCTCTCCCCACTCGGTCGCGGCGTGGATGCACTCTGGAGCGGACTCCTTGCGGGTCGCTCGGGCATTCGTCGCCTTGAAGGTCTTGATCTCACGGGTCAAGAGGTGGACTTCGGCGGACAGGTGCCGAACTTTGATCCATCCGACATTCTTGAAGCGAAGCAGATCAAGCGACTCGATCGCTTCTCGCACCTTGCGATTGCCGCATCCGTTGAGGCGCTCACTTCGGCGGGTCTCCCAGCGCGACTGAGCGACGAGCTCGCCCTCGGGACCGCCACGATCATCGGCTCAGGACTTGGTGGTGCCACAACACTCTTTGAGCAGGCGCTGAACTACGCCGAAAAGGGGGCGGGTCGCGTCTCACCCTTCTTGATTCCTGGAGCGATCGGCAACATGGCCGCGGGCGAGGTTGCGATCCAGGTCAATGCGCAAGGCCCATCGTTTGGTCCGGTCAGCGCCTGTGCCACCGCCGGTCACGCCATTGGCGAAGCGTACGAGACGATCCGTCGCGGTGACGCTGAGCGCGCACTCGCTGGCGGCACCGAGGCGGCGCTGCATCCTGTGGTGATTGCCGGATTCAACAATATGCGTGCGCTTTCGCGAAGCGGGAGTCGCGCGGCGGGTGGCGATCCCGCCGCCGCATCGCGGCCGTTCGACAGCGCGCGCGACGGCTTCGTGATGTCCGAAGGGGCCGGCGTTCTTCTTCTTGAGCGACTCGACCTCGCCCTCGCACGCGGCGCCACGCCGCTCGCCGAGATTGTTGGCTACGGCGCATCGGCGGACGCGCAGCACATCACCCTCCCAGCTCCTGGCGGATACGGCGCCGTGCGCGCCGCACGTCGCGCGCTAGAGAAGGCTGGACGCTCGGGGAGCGAGATTGACCACGTCAACGCGCACGCCACCTCAACGCCAGAGGGCGACAAGGCGGAGCTTGACGCCATCCGCACCATCCTCACTGGCGCACTAGATGCTGCAAGCGCCGCATCGGCGGATCGCGCGCAGTTGCGCGCCAGCATCACCGCAACCAAGGGGAACATCGGCCACACGCTCGGCGCCGCTGGTGCGCTCGGCGCCGCCGCCACCATCTGCGCGATGCGTGACAGCCGCGTCCACGCCACCCTCAATCTCAGCGCACCCGATCCACTCGTTGGCGCGCTGGATATTGTCACCGGCGCGCCGCGCGACCAAGAGGTTGCCCTTGCGCTCGTGAATGCCTTTGGATTCGGCGGACAGAACGCGGCGCTGCTTCTTGCGAAATGGGCGGGTCGCTGATGGCAGAGAAGCGTCGCGAGCGACTGCAGAAGAGTGCGCTACGGGCGCTGGATGCGGCGCGCGAGGCGGCGCGACGCGCGCGCGGTGGTGCCGCGGTGCCGCAACCGAGTAGTGGCATCAGCCCAGCGAAGCCATCCACGCCACCAGTGGAGCGCTTCACTACCGAGCGTCGGACAGCGGAGCGCAGTGAACCACGCCCCGTCATCCAGACCACGCCACCACGACCGCGTCGCGGCCAGCCGCGCCTGAACGCGCAGCCGCCAGAGCTGCGCATCCCGCGTCAGACAGTGGAGCAGGCGCCGCTCACCAGCGACGAAGCGGATCTTGTGGAACTGATCGACCGGCTCGCCGCGGTTGCGGATGGGAGCGGCCTCGCCGAGATTGAGCTCTCCTCGGGCGGCACGCGCGTGGTGGTGCGCAGCCGCGCCGCCGTTGCAGGCGCGCAGGTCATCCTCAATAGTGGTGCACCTGCAGCTACCGCTTCCGCGGTGCCAACCGCCGTGCCAACCGCTGCGCCGTCGTCTGATGTCCCCGCAGCAGCAGCCATCACTTCGGCCGCGCCGAGCGGCGTGTTCGTCAACGCGCCGCTCACTGGGATCTTCTACGCCGCAGCAACGCCCGGTACTGATCCAATGGTTGCGGTCGGCCAGACGATCAGCGTTGGCCAGCCGATCGGTCTGATAGAGGCGATGAAGCTCTTCAACGAGATCAAGTCGGATAAGGCGGGGCGTGTGGTTCGCATCGTTGCCGAGAACGGCCGCCTGGTGAAGTCAAAGTCGCCGATCATCGAGCTTGAATCATGAGCGGAGACGCCATGAACGAGCAGCGCATTGGTGGAACGACCGGTCGTGCGCAGTTGCCGAATCGCACCACGCACATCACCGGCTGGGGACATGAGGTTCCGTCCACGATCTTGACGAATGCGGATCTGGAGAAGATCGTGGAGACGAGCGACGAATGGATTACCACGCGCACGGGGATTCGTGAGCGGCGCATTGCGGCAGAGGGCGAGACGACCGCCTCCATGGCATCTATCGCAGCGGCGCGCGCACTCGCCGTTGCTGGAATCAACGCCGACGATGTTGATCTGATCGTGGTGGCAACACTAACGCCAGATCACTCCATGCCGAGCACAGCGGTGTTAGTGAAGGGGGCGATCGGCAGCACGCGCGCCGCCGCCTTCGACCTCTCCGCCGCCTGCTCCGGTTTTGCGTATGCCTACGCCGTTGCACACGGCTTCATCACCGCGGGCCTCGGCCAACGCGCACTCGTCATTGGCGCGGAGACACTCTCGCGCTCCGTTGATTGGAGCGATCGCTCAACGTGTGTTCTCTTTGGTGACGGCGCAGGGGCGATCGTGTTGGAGGCGCTTGAACTTCCCGCTGGACAGGAGGGGACAACGCGTCCAGGGACGCTCAGCTTTGAACTCTCCGCCGATCCGAGCGGCGCCTACGCACTCTGGATTCCTGGCGGCGCGGGCGACGACGCCGATCCGCTGATCAAGATGGACGGCGCCAAGACATACGTCTACGCAACGCGCACCATGGCGGCGGTGGCGACCGCTGCAATTGAGCGAGCCGGCCTCACCCCGTCACAGGTGAATCTCGTCATTCCACATCAGGCGAACATCCGCATCATTGAACACGTCTCCAAGGCGATCGACTATCCGATGGATCAGATCTTCGTGAACCTGGATAAGTACGGAAACACCTCAGCGGCGAGCATCCCGATCGCCCTCTCTGAGGCGGTCGCCGCAGGGCGCCTGAAGCCTGGCGATGTCTTCTGCACCGTGGCGTTCGGTGGTGGCTACACCTCGGGCGCCTTCGTCACGCGCTGGGATGCCGATCCGGCACACGGCGCGCGTGCGGCGAGCGTTGACGCGAGCAAGATCGTCGTGGTTCGCCCTGAGGGCGGGGCGAAGGCGGACGTCGTCCCTGCGGCGCTTCGTGCGCACCTGGACGGACGCCGTCGCTAAGATCAAACTGAATGGGACGATAACGTTGATCACCATCAACACGAAGGAGGCGACATGTTTGAACTGACGGGATATTCGGCAATCGTGACGGGCGGCGCGCGCGGCATCGGTCGCGCCATTGCGCTCGCACTTGCAGATGCTGGCGCCGACGTGCTAATCACCTACAAGGGGAACACCGCCGCTGCCGACGCCGTGATCGCTGAGATCGCCGCGAAGGGGCGCAAGGGGATTGCTCTGCAGGCTGACGCCGCAGATCCAGATGCTGCCGTTGCGGTGGTTGCCAAGGCGATGGAAGCGTTCGGCAAGGTTGACCTGCTCGTGAATAACGCGGGGATCACCCGCGACACGCTGATCCTGCGCATGACGCCAGAACAGTGGCGTGAAGTGATTGACACGAATCTCTCTGGCGCCTTCTACATGACCAAGGCGGCGGTGAAGGAGATGCTGCGCGCAAAGAGCGGGCGCATCATCAACATCACGAGCGTCTCCGGTCAGGCGGGAAACGCCGGCCAGGCGAACTACAGCTCGGCGAAGGCTGGCATGATCGGCCTCACCAAGGCCACCGCACGCGAAGTTGCGAGCCGCGGCATCACCGTCAACGCCGTGGCGCCAGGCTTCATCACGACTGAGCTGACCGCTGACCTACCGGATGCGATTAAAGATGGCGTGAAGGCGCAGACGCCACTCGGCCGTTTCGGTGAACCGCATGAGATTGCCGCCGCGGTGATCTATCTCGCATCGCGTGAGGCTTCGTACGTCACTGGCCAGGTGCTGGGGGTGGATGGCGGCCTGGTGATGATGTGACGCCCGCGGGACACCGCGGCGCGCCGCACGCAGCAGCGTTCGCACTCCTCGCCGGGATCACCTTCGTCACCGCCACCTGGTCTGGCCTCGGGCCGCTCGCCGTTACAACATCGCGCGCACGTGCCGCCGAGATTATGGCTGAGGCTGCAACTGAGGCCAGGGTGCTTGATCCATCACTCCTCGGCAGCGATGGTCGCTATACGCTCCTCTTCTTGGGGAGCGACAAGCGCTGTCGGAAGATTCACTCACCACTCGGCGCGGAGCGCTGCAGCAGCCTTGAGCCGAAGGTGGCGGCGGCGAGCGTTGACGGTGCACCGGTGAGCGCCCTCTATCCGTATATCTGGTCACCCACCGCCGATGCGAAGCTTGATGCGCCGCGCAACCGTGCTGGCACCGAGCGGACCGACGTGATGACCCTCCTCACGGTGAACCCTGAAACGGGTGAGTCTGCGGCGCTGAGCATCCCGCGCGACATGGAGAACTTTCCCCTGAAGCCCTCACTCTCGAGCAGCTTCTGCCGTCCCGGCCGGACGCGATTCAACAGTAAGGTGAATGCGCTCTTTGTCTATGCGCAGCTCTGCATGAAGGCGACACCGAAGCTGCGCGCATGGGAGCGCTCCTCGCTCGCAGCAGAGAAGGTCCGCGAGAACCTTGCCTACGCCTTCAACATTGAGATTGACGATTGGGTGCTCACCACCTTCGGCACCTCCGATATCCTCGGCGCCACACTCGACACGCTCGCCCCTGGTCCAACACTCGTCCATCTTGACGACAAGAGTCGCTTCGCCTCCTGCCGCACGAACCGCATCCGCACGGGGAGCGAGATGAGCTACGACGACGCCAACATCTGGTCGAACGCCAAGTACGGCGACCTCCTCTTTTTGCGACCAGGGAGCGTTGACCGATTTGGAAGGCGCTCCGGCTGGTATCACGCCAACTGCCGTGAGCCAGAGAGCACAGCAACGGTGCGGAGTACGAGTCCGAACTTTGTTGCCGACTCATGCTCCATCACCGCCGCATCTGCCGACGGCTGCATCTTTGATGTGCCGAGCAGCCTCTGGACCGGTTTCGCGCGCGCGCGAAAGTACGACGGGGATACGAACCGCATTCGCCGTGCGCAGCGCATCCTCTCAGCGATCACGCTCCGCGTAGTTGATGCGGGAGTTGAGGTTGCGAGCGCACTCGCTGCACTCGCCACCATGCGTTGGTACGCGTGGGCAGATCGCAACGCGGCGGGGGTGGTGAAAGATTGGAATCTTGGGCCGGCACTGGTGCGTAGCAGCATCGCACCTGCTGACGTGCCAACGATCTTCAGTTACGTAGCAGCGGCGAAAGACGAACTTGCTGCAGGGCCCGATGCGCCTGAGGGGTGGCGCTCGATGCTGCTTCTTGGTCAGCGCGTCACCCTGCCGAACGGTACGCAGTGCCGCATCGCTACCGCATCGCTCTTTGGGGCGGACACGTTCAACAGTCGCCTCGCCTGCACGCGCGCCTGGGTCGCAACAGGATTTGGGGCGGTCGCGCCCTAGTTCGCGAGGCCGAGCAGGTTCGCCACGAGCACCAGCACGTTCAGCACTCCTAAGAGCCCCACAGCACCCCAGCCAGTAAGGCGCAGCCAGCGTGGGCTCGCATGCTCGCCGAGGAGTGCCTTGCTGCTGGCGAGGCTGACGATGAAGGCGAGGACGATGGGGAGGAAGAGGCCCTGCAGGTACTGGCTCCCCACGATCGCGCCGATCGGGTCGAGTCCGGGAATCATCACCACGCCCGCACCCACCGCCAAGATTGCGGTGAAGATGCCGTAGAAGATCGGCGCCTCATGCAGCTTGCGATCAACGCCCGACTCAAAGCCGAACGCTTCGCTCAGCGCGAAGGCGGTGGTGAGCGGCATGATCGCCATCGCCAAGAGACTCGCACCGAAGAGCCCAGCGCCGAAGAGAATGGTGGCGAATGTTCCGGCGAGTGGTTCGAGCGCCGTTGCCGCCTCTGCGGCGGAGCTGATCGCCTTCCCGCTCCCGGCGAGTGCGACCGCCGTGGCAATCACAATGCAGACCGCGATGAAGTTGGTCCAGATTGAACCGAGGATCGCATCGGCACGCGCCGCACCGAGCTCCTCAACGCCGATCTCCTTCTCCGCAACCGCAGACTGCAGGTAGAACTGCATGTATGGGGTGACGGTGGTACCGACCACAGCGATAAGGAGGAGCGCCTCGGCGCCAGAGATGCCGCCGAGATCTGGCGAAGTGATGGATGCGGCAACCTCCGCCCAGTTTGGATTTGATAGCAGTGCGGCGGCGATGTAGGCCAAGAAGACGGCGGTGAGTGCAAGGAAAATGCGCTCCACGCTGCGATACGTCCCCATCACCACGAGCAGCCAGACGACGAGTGCGGCGAGCGGCGCCGTCACAAGGATCGGTACGCCGAAAATTGCGAGCGCCGACGATGCGCCAGCAACGTTTGCGACGGTGTTGGCGAGGTTGGCGATAAGGAGCACGATCATGGCGAAGAGGGTCCAGCGCACGCCGAAGCGCTCGCGGATCAGGTCGGTGAGCCCTTGCCCCGTGACCACACCGAGGCGGGCGACCGACTCCTGGACGAGCGCAAGCAGGAGCGCCGTGAACGGGAGGATCCAGAGGAAGCGGAGCCCAGTAGAGGAGCCGAGCGTTGCGTAGGTGGTGATGCCACCCGCATCATTCCCGGCAACCCCGGCAATAAGACCAGGTCCAACTACGGCGAGGAAGGCGAGCGGTCCGCGTCGACCGCGGAAGGTTTCGCGAAGGCGAAGGAACGGGAGCGCCCCGAGTGAGGCGAAGCGTCGCGGCGCACCACGTCCAAGTTCGAGCGGTGCAACGCTGCGGCGATCAGCCATTGTTCTTGCTGCGCGTCGCTGACTTCGACTTTCGCTTTGCGGCAACGGCGGCGATGCTCCCTTCACGCAGGCGGCGCGGCATCTCGCGGCGCCACTCCTCTGGGAGGACGTCCCAGAGTGCATCGGATGCGGTGACAACACCCATCAGGCGCCGCTTCTCATCCACTACAGGCACGGCAACAAGGCCGTAGCGGGTGACGACGCGGGCCACCTCTTCGGCGTGCGCGAGCAACTCTACTGCGACTGGCTCGTCTTCCATCAGCTCGCTCACCTTGGTGCTTGGGCTGGCAAGGATCAGGTCGCGCAGCGTCACTTCGCCGAGCAGATGGCGCTTCGCATCCACAACGTAGACGGCGAAGGCAACGTCGGCATCTGGCTGTAGGCGACGAATGGAGGCGAGCGCCTGTGCAACCGTTGCGGTTGGACGCAGCGCAACATGCTCAGTAGTCATGATGCCGCCGGCGCTCATCTCTGGATGTGCGAGCAGCTCCTTCACATCTTCGCGCTCCTCTTTTGCCATCAGGCGCAAGATCGCGCTGCGGCTCATCGGCGAAAGATCTGCAACGGCGTCCGCCGCTTCGTCTGGACTCATCTCTTCAAGGAGATCGGCGGCGCGCTCCGGCTCAAGGTCTTCAAGAAGATCGGTGCGCGTCTCTGGCTCCAACTCTTCCAGCGCCTCGGCGGCAACCTCTTCGTCGAGCGAGTTGAAGATGTCGGCGCGGTCGCGCGGCGTCAGCTGGTCGATGATCGTGGCGAGGTCGGCCGGATGCAGCTCAGAGAGGCCGGCGTGCGGCACCTTCAGGCGCATGCTCGCAATCGTGGAGCCGAGCGGGTCCACATCCTCCCAGTCGATGTATGAGGCAACCCTGGAGCGGCCGCCGGAGAGTCGTTG
>Ga0209297_1001747_pt1 | contig 12436 bp, 13 predicted proteins | sample S_130805_MF_Meta_FD_187322 | JGI IMG/M metagenome (GOLD analysis project Ga0209297, IMG submission 187322) | Freshwater microbial communities from Lake Simoncouche, Canada to study carbon cycling - S_130805_MF_MetaG (SPAdes) (version 2) | ecosystem: Environmental > Aquatic > Freshwater > Lake ... | reverse complement strand
TATAAAGGAACAGATGCAAAACGAGAAACTCGCGCCGAATCTGTTTCATTCAATCGTCCATATGATGGAGATGGATCGGGTCAATTTCGATATATGGAATATCCAGCCCTCAAACGAGCCGAAAAGGTTGGGTTAGATATTAATTATTTAACGGATACCGATCTGGACGCAGGGAATCCTTCACTGAGTACGACAAAATCAATAGTTTTTGGCGGACATAGTGAATATTGGACTGCAAAGATGCGTGAAACAATTGAAGCATCGATCACAAAGGGTATTAATTTAATTTCTCTTGGAGGAAATACGAGTTATAACTTCACAGAACTCAGTAATAGTGGCCGTTCAATGGGAAAAATTACTCCATGGCGAGGTGCGCCAAAAAATAAGCCAGAATCACTGCTGTGGGGCTCGCAATATTTTGCACTCAATGTTCACAAAGATTACGTTGTAAACAGGGCAGATGCGTGGCCGTTTAATGTGCTTTCCCAAGGAGAAGTCATCGAAGGAGTTGTAGGAAACGAGGTGGATTCGCCACTTAATGCCCCAGGCCCCGCAGTGGAAGAACTTGCGCGATCCTCATCTGCTCCGAATGAGAAAACCATTGCTTCTATGGCAACGTATTACACCAGCGCATCCGGTGCGGGCATTCTCAACATGGGCACCAATGGATGGGTTTGCGCGATAGACAATGCCTGTCCCTGGGGTCATATATTTTCATCGAATACGCAAGGCCAAATCGTGGCAGTCACCGATTCCATTTTTAGCGGCTTAAAGAAGGGCCGCTTAGGGATTTGGCGCAGCGCAAAAATTGATATTCCAACACGTCTTTGAAGATTTATAGATAGAGTCACACCATTACGGAGAGGCGTGTATGAGCGACGACGACGAAGCAGGTCAAGACGAACTCATTACAGAAGAGATGTTGTGGGATCGGATTCCACAAGTCGATGGCGCTGAACGAGCAAGTACATATTACGAATTAAGTGCACGCATTTATGCACGTGGACAATATGATGAAGCGCTTGCACTTGCCGAAACTGCATGTGACATTTACGCAGAACTTGGAGCGAGTGCACCGAGCGAAGGTTTAGCCCAGGCTTATTCAGCAATTGGATACAACCTTAATCAATTAAAACGTATGGATGAAGCTGCAACTGCAATGAGCAAAGCAGTAGAGATATTGCGCCAAAATAAATCTCCAGTCGCACTTGAGCTTGCATGCACCTTAGGCGAATGGTGGTATTCATCTAAGAATTATCAAAAGGTAATCGAAACAATGCGCGATTGCGCGCAAGAGCACTTGGTTGACGGAAACGAGATAGGCGCAGCAAACGATTTACATCTCATTGGTTGCGCATATCGCGAAGTAAAGAATTTTGAAGAGGCGTTAGTTAGTTTCCGTGAAGCACGTGTTCTCTTCAAGAAAAACCACGAAGTAATTCATGTGGGCCGTTGCGATCAAAAAATTGCTGCGTGTCTTAATGAAATTGGAGACGGCGAACTAGCTCTTGCTACCGCTCAGAAAGCACTGGATGTATTTGAAACTGCCCACGACAATGTTCGTGAAACCTTTGCACTTTTAGAATACGGAAAAGCGCAGATTTTGCTTGGAAAATTTGATGAAGGTTTAACAACTCTCGATCAAGTTTTACAAAGCGCCACAGAAGAAGACCCGAGAGACTTTGAGTTTATTGTTGATATTGAAACGCGCATGGCTGTTGCTATGCGCACCTTGGGCAAAGTGGCTGAAGCCGATGAGATTGAACGGCGCCTTGCTAGCGTTTCAGATGTCTTGAATGAGGATTCTGAAAAGTAATTTCGACTTTATTTGGGCAAGTGTTGAAGTGCCCAGTGGTACATAGCAATCGCACCTGCAGCAGAGGCATTCATTGATCTAGTCGATCCATATTGTTCAATTGCATAAAGAACAGTGCAGACCCGGATAGCTTCATCGGACATTCCGGCACCCTCTTGTCCAAACAAGAGTATGCATTCTTTAGGTAGCTCTGAACCTTCTAATTTAAGTGAACCTGGCACGTTATCTATGCCAATGATTGGAATTTTGTTTTCTTTTGCCCAGTTCGCAAAATCTTCAACAGTTGGGTGATGGATAACAGAGAGATATCGATCTGTCACCATCGCACCGCGTTTATTCCAATCACGTTTGCCGACAATGTGTACAGCACTGACGTTAAATGCGTTTGCGGTGCGAACAATTGAGCCGATATTCAAATCGTGTTGCCAATTCTCAATAGCAATATGTAACGAGTGCCTTTTGGTGTTGAGGTCGGCAACAATCGCCTCTACTGTCCAATAACGATAATGGTCTAATACATTGCGACGATCACCGTTTTCAAGAAGTTCTAAGTCGAATTTTTCACCCACAGGCCATGGTTTGGGGTGAGGACCGACGCCAACTACAGGAAAAAATTCTCCAGGGCCGATAGTTGCTGGTGGAAGCATGTTGAGCACTCTAAACTGAAAGCCTTGCAAACGCTATTCATCCCGAAAGGTTGACCATGACAATTCTTGCGTGGGTTAGTTACATCTCGCTGGCAGTACATATTGCATCAATAGTTGGACTGCTGGTGTTGCTCATTCTGCAATTGAAGAAATCGCCTTCGATCGTTCATCCGGGGGTACTCCACAGCGCTTTGACGGCGCTTGTAGCTGGATTAGTAATGGTTGGCGTTCGCACATCTCTTCATAACGAAGATCCAACTAAATGGGAGCTGCTCAACAATGGCAAAATTGGAGTTAAATTTGTCGTATTACTTCTCATTTTGTTTATCGGATACCGCAACGTAAAGAAAACAGATGTAAAGAAAAGCACCCTCTATACGATGATTAGCCTCACGACGCTAAATATCTTGCTTGCCTTATTCTGGTAGTAATCTTTTATGAGGCGGATTGCATTCCTAGTTTCGCTGACGTTAGTTTTTGGAAGTCCTAGCGCCAGCGCAACCTCACTTTCACACAGTGCAATTCCACGCGTTTTCACATCTCTTGCCTTGGCACCAGAGATGGCAGACCCTTCAATCATTCTTATCGACAAATCAAATGGCGAAGTTGTATACGAATATAACTCTCAATCCATGCGTAAACCTGCTTCTGTGATGAAAGTACTTTCTGCAGCTGCAGCACTTCAGTACATTGATCCAGAGAAGCGATTTGCGACAACGCTTTCATTGGGCGTAAACCCAGGCACAGTAGTAATCAACGGCGAGCTAGATCCCTGGATTGCAAGTAATCGTAAGGACGCTATTACAGATCACCGCGCATGGATCGGCTACTTGGCTGGAAAGGCAATATCAGCAATAAAAGAACAGAGCGGGAAAAACGTTCAAAAGATTGCAATCAAATACAGTGGCCTTTATGCAGGTGATGTCATCGAACTGCGCAAGTATTTCCGTGCAAAAGGTGTTATTACTGGAGCGATTGCCGTACCTGCAGGAGAAATTGCACAGATAACAGGTGAGGAAATAGTTTCTACTCGCTCACCAACGCTAACAACGATGATCGAATTCGCCCTTACCTGGAGTGATAATTTATTGGCCGAGCGCTTAGCGCGATTGGCCTCGCAATCTGCAGGAAATCCGCTCAATGATGTTGGCGTATCAACAACTTTTCACACTTTGCTAGATTCATTTGGCATCGAGCACAGTGATTTACGAGTTCATGATGGAAGCGGTCTTTCAAAGGCTAACCGGGTTACTGCCAAAATGATTGGCGATTTACTTATTAAATTACGAGATGATCCCAAGTTCAGTGCTCTCTACGATGGCTTGCCAGTAGGTGGTGTTTCGGGGACTTTGGTGGATCGATTCTTAAAAACCGCTCCGGAGGCAGTTGGCCTCATTCGTGCTAAAACTGGCACATTAAACGGAACAGTCAGTTTGGCAGGGTACGTTGATTCAACTGATCGCCAATATGTTTTTGTTGTAATTGCGGATCAGATTCCAAAAAATCATGCAGGAACCGAGAAAGCTAGAGCAACCCTAGATAGGACCTTAGGAAAAATAGCTTCTCCGATTATTGAGAGCGCACCGGTTGTACCCATTGAAGATACAACTACAGCGATGAGCGCTGCTTAGCTATTTTCATACACTTTAATTTGGCCTAAATAACAAGCCACCCACGTTCTATCGGTGGTTGGTTCGTATGTAACGCCAATAGGTTGCGCGCATACTTTGACAGTTTGCAACAATTTCATGTCAGAGGTTCGGACCTTAGACATGGAGCCCGACTCAAAATTAACTACAAAGAGCGCCGTGCCATCAGTAGATATTGCCAAACTTCGCGCTGCTTTTCCCGTTGTAACAGTTCCAATCTTCCTATGTTTTATCAAATCATATGCGGTAACTTTTCCTGAGCTATTAAGCGTTGCATAAAGAATTTTTCCATCTGGCGACAAGACAACTGCCCTTGGATTCACCCCAATTTGAATGAGTTTGTCAGAGAAAGTTTTGAGATCGATCTGGTGAATTGTGGTCCCACCCATTTGTGCTACATAAGCGGTTTGACCATCAGGAGAGACGGTTATCCCCCTTGGATATGCACCAATTTTGAGAACCTTTACAACTTTTTGAGTTTCAACTGAAATAACCCGAAGATCGTAGGAACACCAATGAGAGACAAGAATATATTTGTTATCAGGTGTTACTTCGACAACCTTAGGTACTACGCCAACGTGGTAAACAGCGTCTATGGAATACGTGGCGAGATTAATTCGATAAAGAAAACTAGAGTCGTAACCAGAAGAAGGGCTACACGTGTCATGACCTTCGTGGTTAAAGCCTTTTCCGTACATTGCGTAGTTAGTTACATAGAGATACTTTCCATCTGGCGAATATGAACCTTCAACGGGCGCGCCTTTGTATATTCCCGAATATTGCGTAAATCCGAATTTAGCTAGATCAACACTGTCAGGCACAGTTGCTAATAGTGCAAATGTTTTTGCATCATAAAAGGTTATTGAATGGCGATACATCATGTTATGCGCACTAACAATCCCAGTGCCAGAAGCTCGCACAGATTTTGGTGTGATATTGCCACCGATAGTTTGAATTAAAACCATCTTGGTTGAATCAATTGGGCTGTGAGATTGGAAAGTTGCTGTTGTGTCATTTGCAACCGTTGTTGTCTCATCAGCAAAAGAGGCAGGAATCACTGCCGTGATAGCAGCTATCAGAATTGCAAGACGAGCGCGGTAAGTCACCGCCGTATTCTAGGTGAGTTAGTCGTCTTCGCCTTCAAAGCCTTCATTGTCATCGTGACCTGTTGGCGGTTGAATTGGCCCAGCACTCGTTCCGATGCTTATGGTGCGATTTTTAGGGAGATTATCTTCGGTTGATCCTTCGTCATCTCCACGCGCAACAGGTTTTTGAATTGTTGCTGCTAGTGCCTGAGTTGGATTAGTAGAAGGTGTAGCTACAGTAGAAGGTGTAGCTATAGCTGAAAGTTTTTGACTGCTCTGTTGTATAAGAGTTTGATTTTCGCCAGCTAATGCAGGTCCGCCATCGTTAGATTGAGCAACAACGAAGCCAACCCCTACAAGAATCAAGGGAGCCACTAGTGCGACGATGCGAGTGCCTTGTTTGATTGTGCGCATTGGCTTTGGACTATCGGCCTCAGCCATTTGGAACCATTCAGGCTTGTTCATAGGTGTCATTGTGGATCCTCTCGTTGAGGAGGAAATTAACCCTTGCGTCTGAGAACATCCTGTGAACACAACTCAGAGTTGCTGAGTAATCTTGCGTAGTGAGCATATCTACTGGCCGAGGCGTTGTGATGCAAGGCTATATCGATTTAATGAAATTGCGAGTCATTGAATTACTTCTAGTTTCTACTCTTCCTGCAATGGTGTTAGCAAACAAAGGTCTTCCACCGCTTGGTCTAACTGTTGCAACAATTATTGGCGGAACTTTAGCTGCCGGATCAGCGAATGCTTACAACATGGTGATTGAAAGTGATTTGGATAAATTAATGTCCCGGACATCTAAACGTCCACTCGTCACTGGTGTATTAAATACAACTCAAGCAATTGTTTTCGCCACAGTAATTGGCTTTATTTCATTAGCTATTTTTTGGTTCTTTACAACACCGCTTGCCACACTTCTCGCACTTATTGCAATTGCTTTTTATGTATTGGTTTACACGATGGCGCTCAAACGTAGAACTGCACAAAATATTGTTTGGGGCGGTGCAGCGGGTTGCATGCCCGTATTAATTGGATGGGCAGCTGTTACTAATTCACTTTCAGTTGCTTCCATTGCTTTCTTTTTGGTTATATTTTTCTGGACGCCCCCTCATTTCTGGGCACTTGCAATCAAGTATAAAGATGATTATGCAAATGCCGGAGTCCCCATGTTGCCTGTAGTTGCAACGAAAGCGGATGTTCATCGCCAGATGTGGTTTCACACAATTGCCATGATAATTTCTTCGATAGTTCTTATTCAGAGTGCGAAGTTACCAACGTGGTCTTTAGGCCTAACAATTGTTTTGGGACTCATATTTGCAAAGCAAATGATGGCGTTAAGAGAAGATTCCACGGAATATACGAAAGTAGCAGGAAAGATCTTTCAGTGGTCTATAAGTTACTTGAGTCTATTTTCCGTGATTTTAGTAATCGCCCAACTCACTGTTTAGAAAGCTTGTTCTAAATCCTTCAGCAAGTCAGATGAATGCTCCAGTCCAACCGATAAGCGCAGAACTGAATCAGTAATTCCCATTTCTGCACGTACTTCTGGATCCAGGCGTCTGTGAGTGCTCGATGCTGGATGAGTAATAAGTGATTTACTGTCGCCTAAGTTATTTGAAATATCTATTACGCGAAGGGCATTCATAAACTTAAATACGGCGCTTTGGTCGCCTTTAAATTCAATTCCGATTGTGGAACCGCCGCCACTCATTTGTTTTTGAGCAATTGCAAAACCTGGATGAGATTTAAGCCCTGGGTAACGCACGCTCTTAATTTCGGATCGAGATTCTAAGAACTCAGCAATTTTCTGCGCACTTTGACTCATGCGCTCAACGCGCATTCCGATTGTTTCAAGTGACTTAACTAGGACCCAAGCATTGAATGGACTAAGGGATGGGCCTGTGTGTCGGATAAATTGGCTTAAGTGCTCTTCAAGATAAGACTTCTTACCCAAGATTGCACCAGCTAAAACGCGTCCTTGGCCATCGATATGTTTGGTAGCCGAATACATAACAACGTCCGCCCCTAGTTCGAGCGGCTTTTGCAGAACAGGAGATGCCATAACGTTATCGACAACGACGGTTGCACCGACGCTGTGTGCCAGATCGCTCACCATTTTGATATCAACAATCTCGAGCATTGGATTGCTTGGAGTTTCAATAAAAACAACTTTTGTTGGTTTCGAAAGCGCTTTCGCCCAACCCTTCTGGTCATTTGATGTAACTAATTCAACGTCAACGCCCCACTTAGGCAAAATCTCCATGAGGATTACATAACAAGAACTAAACATGGAAGCAGAAGCAACAATGCGATCTCCCGACTTCACCATGCAAGCAATTGATGCAAACATAGCTGACATTCCAGAACCTGTGCCGACACAAAATTCCGCACCCTCAATTGCAGCAAGGCGTTCTTCAAACATCGTAATTGTTGGGTTTGCAAAGCGTCCATAAACATAGTGATCTACTTCGTCTGCAAAGGAAGCAACTGCTTGTTCTGCACTTCCATAAGTGAAACCACTATTGAGATATAAAGCTTCTGAAGTTTCGCCAAAACCTGAACGAGCTAATCCAGCGCGAACTGATTGAGTTTCCTGATGAAGTTCCCAGGATGGATCTGGGCGCTCAGGTAAGGGTTGATATCCCCAGGGGCGTTTACTCATGTACAAAGTGTAAGGTGACAGTCGTGACCACAATTGCCATCAGCGTCAAAGATTTGAGCAAGAAATACGGGGATCGGACCGCTGTATCGCATGCAAATTTTGAAGTACCCCTAGGAACCGTGTGTGGCTTTGTTGGACCTAATGGTTCAGGCAAGACCACAACTATGAGAATGCTTCTGGGTCTCATCACACCCACGGGTGGTACTGGAACAATTTTGGGTGAAAATATTAACCATCCTGAAAAGTATCTCAACCGCGTAGGGGCGATGATTGAAGGCCCAGCATTTTATCCAGCACTTAGTGGTGCTGAAAATTTACGATTGCTTGCAACGCTCGGCGGTTATGCCAAAGATCAAGTTCAAGGACTTCTTGATCGAGTAGGGCTTGGAGATCGTGCAAATTCTAAATACAAAACCTATTCACTTGGGATGAAACAACGACTTGGTATTGCCGCAGCGCTCTTACCTAATCCACAGTTGTTGATGCTGGATGAACCAACAAATGGACTTGACCCTGCAGGAATTCAAGAAATTCGTGAGTTACTGCGCTCGCTTGCAAGTGAAGGAACAACTGTCTTTGTCTCTTCACATTTACTTTCAGAAATTGAAATGATTAGTGATTCCTTGGTGATGTTGCGGCAAGGGAAAGTCATATTTGCGGGAAAAACTAAAGACCTTCTATTGCGTCAACAACCCATAGTTATCGCCAAATGCAGTAATTCCAACGACATGGTGAAGTTATTAGATATTGCTAAAAGCGCAGGGCATGAAGGTTCAATCATTGACGGCGCTGCTCACATTTTGGCACCAGCAGATTGGGCACCTGCTCTAAACACATTGGCATTTGAATCAGGGATTACTCTCTCTCAACTTTCCCCAGTATTACCTTCACTCGAAGAAACATTTTTTGAAATGACAGGAGACGATCAGTGATAAATGTCTTCTTCGCAGAATGGCGCAAACTTCGCCGTCCAACGTTGTTCTTCGGCACCATGGGAGCAGTCATGGCGGTCACCGCTTTAGTGACTTCGCTTTTATTCCTCTTATTAGATTCTCCGCGCGGAAATGCACGAGAAGGACGAATGATTTCTAGGCAGACACTTGAATTGGCGCACGGTGTATCCATTGGATTCAGTTCTGCAGCTGGCCTTTTAGGGCTTGTCGCGCTCTGCGTCTTTGCATCCCAAACTGCGCAGGAATATACATATGGAACATTACGTAATTTATTAGTTCGCCAGCCTCGCAGATTAACCTTACTTTTCGGAAAATTTGTGGCAATGAAATCATTTGCCTTGATAACCGTTGTTGTTTCGGCGATTGTTGCAATAAGCCTTGCATTCGCGCTATCAGGTAAGGCAAATATTAATACTGCAGCTTGGACGACCTCAGATGCACGATGGTCGCTTATCCAGACGTTTATCAATGTATTTATCTCTGTAGTTGCTTACGGAACAGTTGGAATGATTCTCGGAATCCTCTTCAGATCTCCAATACCTGCGATTTCGCTGGGAGTTGCCTGGTTACTGATTGTTGAAAATATTATTTCAGCGACCGTTAAAAATTCAGGTAAATGGATGCCGGGGCAGGCTATGACAACCATCGCTTCCGGCGGTGATTTTAATTCCTCCTATTTACATGCAATTGGACTAGTCGCAATTTATTTAACAATTGGATCGATAGCGGTTGCGGTCCTGTTTCGTCGACGTGATGTGGCAAATTAAGACACTTAGCTCATAAAGCGTTATTTAATCCCTCAAGCGTTTATTATTAACTCTTTGAGGGGAGTAAAATTTTGAAAACGTCACGTGCACTTTCAGTAGCCTTAATTGCTGGGCTTTTGTGTGCGTCGACCCCTGCCTATGCTAAAACTCCAAAACCTACTCTTGCTCAAATTGAAGCGGCTAAGAGCGCAGAGACTGCGAAGAAAAAAGCTGCAGACGCTGCCGCAGCAAAACTCAATAAGGCAAACCAAACTCTTCGAGGATTGACGGCAATTGCCGATGCGGCGCGAGCCAAATATGTTCAGGCACAAAATGAATTAGCTATTACAACAAGAGTTGCAGATGCAGCTGCAGTTCATGCCAGAGAAACTGCAGCAGCCGTGGATGAAGCACATCGCGTTATTGGAAAACTTGCAGCAAATGCTTATATTCTTGGTGGCGGCCTAGGCGATCTTGAACCGTTACTGAGTTCAAATGGGCCACAAGATCTTATGGATCAGCTCTCAACATTAAGCACCATCGGTGCGCACAACTCAACTGCACTAGATCGGTTTAAGGCAGCAGAGATTGTGGCTCGTGCAGCGAAGAAACAAGCAGATGACACGAAAGCGGCTCAAGTTGTCGCAACTGAGAAAGTTGCAGCAGCAAAGAAGGTAGCGGATGCCGCGAAAGCTGCCCAACAAGTAGAAGTAAATAAGTTGCAAAAAGTTCAAGATCAATTAATGAAAGAATTGTTGAGTGCCAAGAAAGTTCGCGTAACACTCGAGCAGCAACGTCAATTAGCTTTACTGGAAGAGGCAAACGCCAATAAAGCGGCACAAACTACGGGCCAGAAAAAGGTTTGGCCAGATAAAGGCTTCAAGGGTCGTTCGACTATTCGCACAACTGAATCTCAACGATTAAGAGCAGTTGCCTATGCAAAGAAACAAGTTCTAGCGCGCAAGCCGTATGTGTGGGGAGCACAAGGTCCAAATTCTTTTGATTGTTCGGGACTTGTCTACACAGCTTATGTTTCTGCCGGTCTTGGATATCCTGAATGGGGACGACTAAATGCCGCCCTATATTCAGTGGCCACAAAACATGTGACTTTAAATGAACTGGTACCTGGCGACCTACTCTTTTATTCATTCAACGGAACTATCAGCTCAATTCACCACATCTCTATTTATGCGGGAAATGGCATGATGTGGGAGGCAAATTCCAAAAGCAAAGGATTGCTCTTTTCCAATATGTACAGCATTAATGGACTTATGCCATTTGGCGGTCGGGTCTAGTCTTTACCTATGTCGAATTCCACCGGTAACGCAATGGTGGCAATTCGTGGTGCGGTGCGATTTGAACTAGAAAAATGTTCTGCAGGTGACAAAATTATTGTGGCATCCTCCGGTGGTGCAGATTCGCTTGCTCTAAGTTTTGCTGTTGCGAAAGAAGCGAGCAAATTAGCTCTACAAGTTATTGGAGTGACAGTAGATCACCAATTGCAAGAGCAATCAGGGATTCAAGCACATAAAGTTATTGCGCAGCTTAAGAATATAGGGATTACTGACTCCGAGATCGTAAAAGTAAATGTTGACATCACTGATGGAGTTGAAGCATCTGCTCGTCGAGCAAGGTACGAAGCCCTTGATTTAATTGCAGCAAAATATGGCGCAGTAAAAATTTTCTTAGGTCACACAAGAGATGACCAAGCAGAAAGTGTTCTTTTAGGTTTAGCTCGCGGTTCAGGAACGCGATCACTATCTGGAATGGCTACGCAGAACGGAATGTATGTCCGCCCTCTGTTAGCCATTACGCGCGAGCAAACACTTCAAGCATGCACCGAAGAAAAATTAGAACCGTGGAGTGATCCACATAATGTTGATCCACAGTTCAAACGGGTTCGTGTTCGGTTGCAAACACTTCCAGTATTAGAAGAGACGATCGGCCCGGGCATTAGCGCATCACTTGCTCGGAGTGCCGGGCTATTCCGAGATGATGCAGATGCACTCGATGAGTGGGCAGATAAAGTATTTGCGACCCTTGACCCAGCATCACTCGATGTGGATGCAATTGCCCAACTTCCTAGGGCTGTTCGAAGTCGCATCCTTAGATTGGCTGTATATGCGGCTGGCGCCCCTTTGGGCTCTCTCACAGCCGAACAAGTGAGCGTTCTTGAGGCTTTGGTCACCTCGTGGAGCGGGCAAGGTGAGGTGAGCTTGCCAGGTGGTGTGAAGGTTCGACGAATTTCGGGCAGACTTTCGCTCTTACAGTCCAATCATTAGGAAGCGCGAGGCACCGTGGATCTATCAGCCGTTGGCAACGATATTGAAAGAGTGGTCGCAACTGAAGAACAACTCAAAGCGAAAGTAAAAGAATTAGCACAACGCGTTGATGAAGATTATCGCGATCGCGATCTTTTGCTTGTTGGAGTTCTCAAAGGTGCAGTTATGGCAATGGCCGACTTAGCACGCGCACTACAACGTCATGTTGAAATGGATTGGATGGCAGTTTCATCTTATGGATCTGGGACTAAATCAAGTGGCGTTGTAAGAATCCTCAAAGATTTAGATCGAGATATCACTGGCCGCGAAGTACTTATTGTTGAAGACATTGTTGATTCTGGATTAACTCTTTCTTGGCTTAAAGCCAACCTTGAATCTCGCGGAGCCAAGAGTGTTGAGATCCTTGCAATCTTAAGGAAACCAGATGCTGCAAAAGTTGAAGTCCCGGTGAAGTATGTGGGATTTGAAATCCCTTCGGACTTCGTTGTTGGCTATGGACTCGATTTTAATGAAATTTATAGAAACCTTCCCTTTATTGGCGTACTCGCCAAACATAAGTATTCCTAAGAGAAACGAAATATAAAATAATGGAA
>Ga0209297_1001746_pt1 | contig 12439 bp, 9 predicted proteins | sample S_130805_MF_Meta_FD_187322 | JGI IMG/M metagenome (GOLD analysis project Ga0209297, IMG submission 187322) | Freshwater microbial communities from Lake Simoncouche, Canada to study carbon cycling - S_130805_MF_MetaG (SPAdes) (version 2) | ecosystem: Environmental > Aquatic > Freshwater > Lake ... | reverse complement strand
AATGAGCGGCCGGGGAGTTCGCTTTTCTATCTGTGGCTTTTATAGGCCCGATAAATCATCAGGAATTTCAATACTGGCCAAGTAGGTTTGCGGCGTTAATAGATCATCAGAAGTTGGCAGGATTCCGCTCCAGATTCGATCTCTACCTTCTAGATCTTTCACCTCACGAACTGCCTTCCAAAACGTTGCAGCTTCTCGTGCCAATTTAGGTGAGACTTGCAAACCAAACATTGTTGCAAATAACTGTTGGGCTGGCGCTGAAGTTGCACGACGGCGACGCAAAGTTTCTTGCAATGCAAAAAGGTTAGGAAGTCGATCACCCGCAGCCAGTGTCACAACTTCTTCGCTCCATCCATCAATGAGGGCTAGAACAGTTTCTAACTTCGTTAGAGCTGCGCGTTGGGCTGGAGTTTCCTCCGGAGTGAAGATTCCTTCATTGAGTGCGATATTAAAACTCTCTGGATTAGTGGGATCAAACTCTTTGCCATCTTGTGAAGCATTGTCGAAAACTTCTTGAGCTTGACGCTGAATAGCTTCGATATCAATGCGAATTCCTCTTCCGTAATCTGAAATTGCAGTGCGAATATAAGAAATCAGCCAAGGGTTGTGAGCAAATAATCGTGCAACTGCGCTTTCTCGGAGTGCATGAAAGATTCGAACTTCATCCATAGGAACATTGAGGTCTTGTCCCCACTCATCAATATTTTGTGGAACAAGTGAAGGGTAAACAGGCTCTACTAATGGCAATCCCACGTCGTGCGTTCCAGTAACTGATGCTGCTAATCCCCCAATTGATTGACCTAGCTGTGTTGCAATTAATGAGCCAATAAATGAGCGCAGAAGCGTTGCAATCATTCCTACGGGGATCTGCATAGCGTTTTCAGCCTCGCTTTGCCCCGCTTCTCCATTGGCTTTGTTGAGCAACTCTGAAATCGCTGCAGCTAACCCGGTTGCTAAAGGTTCAACTGATGTTTGCCAACCACTAAGGGTTGTGTCGACCCAATCGGTTCTAGCCATCGCGGGATTTCCCGTGGCAGTTGATTGTGAAAAGTAAGTTGCTTCGTTGAGCCAGAGCTCTGCAATTGCAAAAGCTTCTTCGATCTTTGCAACATCATTGGCGCCGATGGGGGCTGAACCCTTTGCAGTGACGAATTTCTTTGCTGTATCTCTCACTATGTTCTTGGGGAGCGCTTCTGTAGTTGCAGAAAATCCTGGTGCACTCATTCCGAGTGCAGAAAACTGTTGCTGGATCTGTTGTTGCATCTGCGCCATCATGGCGGCGAAATCAACTGACTCGCCATCCTTATTTTTTTCAGGCTCGTCTGAATCATCAGGTGTAAAACCAAATGGCGACATGAGTAAATCCTCCCAGTGCTGTAACCAGATAGCCATCTGATTTCTTCCCAAACTCAATGAGTTATTTGTGAGCAAGTTAATAAATGAGCATCTTTAGCGCCGTTCGCCAGCACAAGGTAGGCTGACCCTATGTCCAGCGCCTTCCTTGCACTCATCTGGTGGGTTGTCCCCGCGCTGGGATTAAGTGGCGCTCTTCTCTATGTTTTGTGGGTTACTAAATTTGAGGGAAAGTTTCAGCAGGAAACTCAGCGCTCTGTTGGCCAGTTCCAACGCTTTCAAGATTCCTTGCGCGATTCACAGGCCCGAGATGTTGCAGCAGATTCAGTGCAATTGCCAATAGTTCCAAGTACTGTGGCAGCCAAGAATCAAACACAAATAATTAAACCAGATTCTGCTACTGATTCCTTTGACGATAATCCTTTTCTGAAGAAATCCTAAACAGAACTCTCGCCTAGACTGTGCGCTTTTCACCACTTCCGCGAATCGCATTAATAGTTCTTACTCTCTTTTCTGCGCTAGCACTTATTGCCCCCTTGCCATATGTCATCATCTTGCCAGGGCAGGCGCAAAACATCTTTGACAAAATTATTACAATCAAAGATCAAAAATCATATCCAGCCACTGGCCGTATTGATTTAATGTCAATCAGAGTCACTAATCCGAATTCATGGTTAATTGGACCTGAAATTATTTATTCATGGCTCAAAGCCGATGAGGCTGTTTATCCACGTGCTGCAATTTATCCACCTGGGACGACTCAGAAGAGTGAAGACAAAAAAGCCAAAGCGGATATGACTAACTCACAAGATAATGCCAAAAACGCTGCACTTTCATTTCTGCGATTACATCCAGAGTTTGGTGTAGCCGCAAATGATTTGCACATAAAAAATATTGCATTTGATGTAAAGAAAACTGGCGGGCCAAGCGGCGGAATGATCTTTGCCATAGGCGTGATTGAACTGCTTACTGAAAAAGACTTATTGCACGGCCGCCATATTGCAGGGACAGGAACGATTGCTACTGATGGAAAAGTCGGCCCCATAGGTGGAATTAACGAGAAAATCTTGGCAGCTCATAAAGCTGGCGCCACACTCTTTATAGCCCCTGCCGGAAATAGCGCAGAAATTGCACATGTCCCGCCTGGAATTAAAGTGGTGACAGTTGCCACCCTGGCCGAGGCAATCGCTTCCCTTTAAGAGGTGGGAATGTAGCTTGCGCTCACGTGCGCTAGCGTATGGGCATGATGAGTAATGCAAACCCGCAGTTTAATTTCAAAGGCCGTCGCAGTCCCCTCGCACTAACAATCACAATTTTGGTTGTTCTTTCAGGGATACTGATTTCACTCAGTGGTTTCTATGCTGATTGGTTATGGTTTAAATCCGTTTCCTTCACATCTGTCTGGACAACTGTCTTATCCACCAAAGTTTTTCTATTTATAGTCGCGGGATTGCTTACTTCATCAATAATTCTGCTCAACATCATCATCGCTTATAAGCGTCGCCCACTTTATGTTCCTCTTAGCATTGAAGCAGATAATCTCGAGCGCTATCGTGCACAAATCGAACCAATAAAGCGCTGGGTTGTCATTGCACTAGCTGCCGGACTTTTCTACTTTGCCGGAACTTCAGGATCGGCGATGTGGGAAACATGGCTGCTGTTTAAGAACTCAACAAGTTTTGGTGTGAAAGATCCGCAGTTCAATATGGATATTTCGTTTTTTGCATTTAGACTGCCGTTTTATCAAACTGTAATCGCGTGGGCTATCTCGACATTGGTTCTTGCAATTATTGCTTCAGCTGTTGTCCATTATCTCTATGGCGGAATCCGCTTACAGGTCCAAGAAGATCGCACAACAGTTGCAGCACGTGTGCAGCTTTCAGTTCTTCTAGGTGGCGTTGTTTTGATGAAGGCAGTGGCGTATTGGTTTGACCGTTATCACTTAGCCCTTAAGGAAAGTAAGTTGATTACAGGTCTTACTTACACCGACGTTAACGCCACACTTCCTGCTAAAGCGATTCTTGCTGCAATAGCTGTTGTGTGTGCACTTCTATTTTTTGCAAATATCGTTCGCCGCTCATGGGTTTTGCCAGCAGCTGGAACAGCACTACTTGTTATTTCCTCAGTCTTGATTGCTGGGATTTATCCAGGTGCTATTCAGCAGTTCCAAGTTAAGCCAAGTGAGTCTTCCAAGGAAGCACCATTCATTCAGCGCAATATCGATGCAACTCGTGATGCCTATGGTTTATCTAATGTTGAAGTGAGCGATTACCAAGCAACTCTTACAACATCGGCCGGTCAACTCACCAAAGATGCTGCCACTATTGCAAATATCCGCTTGATGGATCCCAATGTAATTTCAGCTACTTTCCGCCAATTACAGCAAATTAAGCCTTATTACACTTTCCCAGAATCACTTGATATTGATCGCTACACCGTTGACGGCGTGAAGCGCGATGTGGCAGTTGCTGTGCGAGAACTAAACATTGCAGGTAACCCATCACGAAACTGGATCAATGACCACTTGGTATACACGCATGGATTTGGATTCGTTGCTGCCTTTGGAAATGCACGCGATACAGATGGCAAGCCCTCATTTGCAGTTGGAGATTTGCCTCCAACTAAAGGTCTTGGAAGCTTTGAGCCTCGTGTCTACTTTGGCGAAAATGTTCCAGATTATTCAATCATCGGTGGAGTAAAAACAGATTCACCAGTGGAGTTCGACTATCCAGATGATGCATCTGCCAACGGTCAAAAGAACGTGACGTACTCAGGTACTGGTGGAGTTCCAGTCGGTTCACTTGTGAATAAGATTGTCTTTGCACTTAAGTATCAAGAACAACGTATTTTACTTTCATCTTTGATAAATAAGGACTCAAAGATTCTCTTTAACCGTAACCCTCGTGATCGAGTCGCAAAGGTTGCACCATGGCTGACTCTGGATGGAGATCCATATCCAGCCGTTATCGATGGGAAGATTCTTTGGATTATTGATGGCTATACAACTAGTGCTGGCTATCCATACTCAAAGCAAACTTCACTCTCAAGCGCAACATCAGATGCTTTAACTGCAAACTCAACCTCAGTTACAGCCCAAGGAAATCAAAACATCAACTACATTCGTAACTCGGTTAAGGCAACTGTTGATGCTTACGATGGCACAGTTACTTTGTATCAATGGGATGAAAAAGATCCAGTTCTTGCAACATGGAGCAAAGCTTTCCCTGGGACAGTTCAGCCAAAGAGCAAGATTTCTAAGTCACTGCTTGAGCACATCCGCTATCCAGAAGATATGTTCCGCGTGCAACGTGAAATCCTTTCTTCCTATCACGTGCAAACTGCCGCAGCTTTCTACGGTGGACAAGATTTCTGGCGCGTACCTCGCGATCCATCAACATTTGGAGCTAATGCTGGTGCACAACCTCCTTATTACTTAACACTTCAAATGCCTGGTGAAGTTAAACCGGAGTTTGCACTGACAACACCATTTGTTCCACGTGGTGGACGTGAGAACTTATCTGCATTTGCAGTTGTTAACTCAGATGCCGGTCCTAATTACGGCAAGATTTCCGTACTTCAACTTCCTCGAAGTACAAACGTTGCAGGACCTTCTCAGGTAGCTTCCAACTTTGAAGCAAAACCTGAAGTTGCTAACTCACTTTCATTGCTTCGCCAAGGCGGATCAGATGTTGTGCTTGGTAACTTGTTGACTCTTCCAGTTGGTGGCGGATTGCTTTATGTACAACCGGTATATGTTCGTGCAACTGCTAATGCTGCTTCATATCCATTACTACAAAAGGTTCTCGTTTCTTTCGGAGATCAAATTGGTTATGACGACACACTCAAGGGTGCACTCGATCAAGTATTTGGTGGTAATTCTGGAACTACAACATCATCTGGAACAACAACAACAGGCACAACTAATTCATCTCTTGCTAACGCACTAGCTAGTGCTAAGCAGGCATACGCCGATGGATTAGCTGCACTTGCAAAGGGTGATTTCGCTGCTTATGACAAAGCACAAAAGCGATTGAAATCAGCACTTGATTCAGCTATTAATGCGCAAAGCAAGAAGTAAATAAGACCGATTTGGTCTTTATCTATTGATGCGCATAAGATTGCTTCACCGACGCGGGGTGGAGCAGCTCGGTAGCTCGCTGGGCTCATAACCCAGAGGTCGTAGGTTCAAATCCTGCCCCCGCTACTACGCACAACAGTATGAAAGATCTCGCTGGTGGAATATCCACTAGTGAGATTTTTTATTTAATACGCAGTGAGTTAGTAACCACAAAGAGTGAAGAAAGCGCCATCGCCCCTGCAGCATAAATTGGTTGCAAGTAGCCAAGGGCTGCAATAGGCAAACCAATAACGTTATAAATCAACGCCCAACCCATATTCAAGCGGATGATCTTCAAAGTCTTTTGGGAAAGATTGAGCGCTGAAATAACACTTCCTAAACCTGAGTTCATCAATGTTATGTCGGCTGAGGAGATTGCTGTGTCAGTGCCAGTCCCCATAGCCATCGATAAATCAGCGGCCGTTAAGGCTGCAGCATCATTGATTCCATCGCCAATCATAAGAACGCAACGTCCTTCACTCTTTAACTTCTCGACAATTGCCAACTTTGTCTCTGGCATAGCGGCAGAGACAACATGCTGATTATCAATACCCACGGTTGAAGCAACAGAGGCGGCAACTTCTGCGCTATCTCCCGTAACAAGCCATGGAGTGATTCCCATTGATATGAGATTAGTAATTGTCTCTGCTGCATCACTCTTTAATTGATCGCCAACAGCAAAGACAGCTAAAGCAACGCCATCCCATGCCAAAACTGCAACCGTTAATCCTGCATTTTGCCCAGCTGTTACAGCTGCCTTAATTTCTGGGTGAAACTCTGTGCAGCTGTGTGCAACGGCTGCAGGAGAACCAATAAGAACCACAGGTGATTGAGTTCCAAGATTCACGCGACCTGCAGCACCAGATCCAGGAGTAACTGAGAAATCTGTGGCCATTAAGTTCTTTGCACCGCCGGCTAACGCATAGCGAGAAATCGCTAAGGCAACTGGGTGTGAATTCGCAGATTCAATGGCATTTGCTGAAGAAAGTATCGTTGTTTCATTAACTAATGATGTGAAAGAAGCACCTAGAACTGATCCGGCAGCGGCAGAAATTGTTGCATTCTGCACATTCATAACACCCTCTGTGAGAGTTCCAGTCTTATCAAAGACCACTGTGTCCACTTTACGTGCAACTTCTAGAACTCGTGGTTCACGCAAGACTATTCCGCGCTGTGCTCCGCGTCCTGATGCAACAAGTAATGCAACAGGTGTTGCAAGTCCTAGTGCGCATGGGCAAGCAATGACAAGGACAGTAATTGCCACAGAAATAGATTGTGTGAGGCTATAGCCGCTGAAATACCAAGCAGCAAATGTTCCAATTGAAAGAACCGTAACAATCGGAACAAATACTGCACTAATTCGATCTGCTAAGCGCTGAATGGGAGCTTTAGTTCCTTGTGCACTAATTACCATTGCTGTGATGCGGGCAAGTTCAGTATCACTTCCCACTCGTGTAGCGCGCACAATCAATCGACCATTGTGATTAACCGATGCACCAATTACTTGTGACCCAGGGCCAACGTCTACAGGTTTTGATTCACCTGTAAGCATTGAGTTATCAACCGCGCTCTGCCCACTAACAACAATGCCATCAGTTGCTACACGATCACCTGGTCTAACTTCAAATTCATCACCAATTTGTAGTTGCTCAATTGGAACAATCAGTGGGAATCCCCCACGAACAATTGTTACCTCTTTACTGCCTAGAGCTAAAAGGGAAGAAAGAGCTGCGCCAGCACGTGCTTTGGCTCTTGTTTCTAAGAAACGTCCAAGGATGACAAAGAAAATAACGCCAGCAGCAACCTCTGTGTAAACATCGCCTTCACCCGTTGAATTTGCATAAATTGACCAAGTAAATGCTGCGATTGAACCCATTGAAATTAAGTTATCCATTGTTGGATGCTTCAGGTTTCGTAGTGCAGCACGGTGAATTGGCCAAGCAACAATTAAAACAACCGGTGCACTTAATGCAATAACTAGCCATGCTGTGGCTGAATAGAGTGGATGAGGAAGTCCAAATACATCTAGCTGATCATGAATCCACATATCAATGCTGTGATGCCAACTCATAACCATGGAGAGCGCCACTGCCGGTACTGCAAATATAAATGCAAAGAACAGAGCCCTTGCTGACTTCTTACTGTGCAAAGTTACTGCCTGCGCATCTTGTAAAAGACTGGCTTTATATCCAGCTTTTTCAACTGTTTTGATTAACTCTTTTACATCCATATCGGCAGGTGCCATAACATGGGCAGTCTCGGTTGCAAAGTTAATAGTTGCTCGAACGCCTTCCATATTGTTCAATGCCTTTTCAACTGCATTAACACAGGAAGAACAAGTCATTCCCTCAATAGCAAGGGTTGTGGGTTCTAAGATCACTTCGGTTGCCATCTCCGGTTACCCGTTCAGCGCTTTGATGAGAGCTTCATGTACTGCTTTGTTTGTAGATACTCCACTGCCACCAAATGGACCATGTTCACCAGAAGTATTTGTAAACACCCCACCGGCTTCGCGCACAATAATATCTAGGGCTGCCATGTCCCACACTGCAAGAGTTGGCTCAATAGCAATATCTACGGCACCTTCTGCAACTAATACATGTGACCAAAAATCGCCCATTCCACGAGTGCGCCATGCAGTAGAGAGAATTGAGTTAAAGGCATTTAAGCGTGAACCAAAACCGACAAAATCTGAATATGCAACTGATGCATCGGTTATTGATGAAACTTGTGACACTGCCAATTTCCTATTCTTGCCATTAAAGGTGACAAAAGCTCCTTCACAACACGATGCGTACCAACGCCGCGCTAGTGCTGGTGAGCTAGCAATTCCAACGACTACTTCCTGTGTTCCATCGTCAGCAACTTCAACAAGTGCAATCAACGTTGCCCAAGTTGGAACCCCACGCATAAAGTTTTTTGTTCCATCAATAGGATCAATTACCCAGTAACGCTTGGCTCCTGTGATGTCACTGCCAAACTCTTCACCCAGTAAACCATCATTGGGGCGATGCGTTGCAAGTGCTTCACGGATTGCCGTTTCTACGGCGCGATCTGCATCGGTAACTGGGGTGTTATCTGGCTTAGTTGTAATTACTAAATCTAAAGATTGATAGCGATCAAGTGAGATTGAGTCTGCAATGTCGGCAAGTAGGTGTGCCAAAGCTAAATCTTCGGCGTACTTACTTTCGCTCATTTTCTATTCTTCTCTCATTCAACTCGTGCGCTCTATAGATTGAATACTATTCCTCTGGCACAAATACTGCTTGGTCCTTGACCGATAACAATGAACGAAGACTGCTCAATCTGGCCGTTCTCTCATGGTCCACTACCCCGTTTGGCGCAGCCCATGCATCAAGTTTGCAAGAGCTTTCAGCGTGTGAGCAATTCGACAAACATGTTGCAGCCACAAGTGAGAGATCAGTAAATGCATCAACTATTCGACTGACATCTATATGAGATAAGCCAAATGCTCGAATACCTGGTGTGTCAATAATCCATCCATCGTGTGTATCTAGAGCAAGTGCAACTGCACTAGAAGATGTGTGTCGACCGCGACCAGTTGATTCATTTACATCACCTGTTAAACGATCTGCTGCAGGAACAAGTGCGTTAATGAGCGTTGACTTACCCACACCTGAATGACCTACGAGTACAGAGATTTTGCCTGAAAGCATTTTATGTAATGCCTCTAAATCTTTCTCACGTGAGTCACTCTTGATTGCAGTGTGCAGAATTTCAACATCTAACTTTGCATACTCAGCTAGAAACTCTGGAACTACACCTAAATCAGTTTTAGTAACAACTAACTTTGGTGTAATACCTTCGGTAAAGGCTGAAACAAGAAAGCGATCGATAAGACCACGACGTGGTTCAGGATTGAGCGCTGCAACAACAATAACAAGTTGGTCTACGTTAGCCACAATTGTGCGCTCAACTTGGGCAGCATCATCAACAGTTCTACTCAATGTGTTACGGCGCTCATTGACTGCAACGATACGAGCCAAACTTCCTTCATCACCGCTTACATCTCCGACAATAGAAACACGATCACCCACCACAACAGATTTAGGACCAAGTTCTCTAGCACGCATTGCAGTAATAATGACGCCATCATCACTTACACATGTTTGTCGCCCGCGATCAACTCCTGTAACAAGAGCAGAAATAGCACTGGAGTGGCTTGGTCGATCTTTACTACGTGGACGTGTGCTGCGTGCAGGTCTTACCCGCGCATCTGATTCATCGTATTCGCGTGGACTCATGAGCGCATTTTCTGGCTAAACAAGAAGAGAGCTCCATAGTCCTGGAAAATCTGGCAGAGTTTTGCGAGTGGTTGCAATGTTTTCCACTTCAATACCTTGAACTACTAAACCAAGAACAGCGGCTGCTGTAGCAAGACGGTGATCATCGTATGTATGGAATACACCCCCATGTAATGGAGCAGGCGTTATATGCAGCGCGCTTTCTTCTTCAACTACATTTCCACCTAGCGCGTTTATTTCGCGCGTAAGAGCGGCAAGACGATCAGTTTCATGCAAGCGAAGGTGGGCAATACCGCGCAAATGCGAGGGTGAATCAGCAAGAGCTGCAACTGCGGCAATAGATGGGGTTAATTCACCAACATCATGTAGATCAATATCAATTCCATGAATAACGCCAGTTCCAGTTAACGTCAGTCCGCGCTCATCCATAGAAACCTGTGCACCCATCTGTGTAAAGATTGAACGCAGTTGATCTCCAGGCTGAGTTGTGGAGCTTGGCCAATCTGCAATCGTGACACTTCCACCACACACCATGGCAAGAGAAAGGAATGGAGCTGCATTTGATAGATCAGGTTCAATTACTAACTCTTGACCATGTAGTTTTCCAGCCTTAACACTCCACGATTGCGCACTTGTATCAACGCTTACTTGTGCTCCAAAGTTGCGCAACATATCTACTGTCATTTCAATGTGCGGCATGGATGGCAATAGTCCACCTTTATGTGTTGCAATGATGCCATTTTCAAAACTAGGTGCAACTAGTAGAAGTGCTGATAAGAACTGGCTCGAAGCACTTGCATCAATTGTTAGCACACCGCCTGTAATCTTTCCAGTTCCGTGCAGTTTCATCGGCAAGCTATAGCGTCCGCCATGTTCGATTGAAATTCCTAATTCTTCTAAAGCTTTAATAACTGGTCCTAGTGGGCGCTCATATGAACGTGGATCACCATCGAATGCAACATCTCCTGATGCAAGGGCGGCAAGTGGAGGAAGAAAGCGCATGACTGTTCCAGCGTTACCAACATCAACTTTTACACCACCGCGAAGTGGAGCTGGAGTTACTACCCACTGATGTTCTTCTACGCCATTAATAACTATGTTCTTTTCTTCAATTCCAACACCTAATGCACGCAGCCCTGCAACCATCAATTCGCTATCGCGAGAAACTAGTGGGCGGCGAAGTGTCGAAGGAGAATCTGCTTGGGCTGCCAAAATCAATGCACGGTTAGTTACAGATTTAGATCCAGGAATGACAACGAAAGCCTCGACTGGTCGTGAGCCGCGAAAGTGCGCGGGCCAGTGTGCGTTGTTATTCATCATCGCCTAAGTCTATCGCGGCTAACATCACTCTCGTTTTACGCATATCCTTTGCACATGTGTGGTCGTTATGCGCAAAGTGCAGATATGCGCGAACTCATGGAGCAGTTTGAAGTCACTGGCACTTCACCTGCCCAATCCATTCCGCTTAATTGGAATATCGCCCCCACTAATCCGATCTACATTGTTCGCTCCCCTCTAAAAGAGCAGTCCCAATCCAAGAAAGATTTGGCGATAGTGTCATGGGGATTAATTGCGCCTTGGCTAACAGATACCGCTGAGGCAAAGAGTTCGCAATCACGCGCTATTAATGCACGCAGTGAGAGCGTGCATGAGAAACCAACATTTCGAGATGCCTTCAAACAACGCAGATGTTTAGTCCCAGCCCAAGGTTATTACGAATGGGCAACTGCATTAGGGAGATACAAACCAAAGCAAGCTTTCTATATTTCTTCTCGAGATGATGCTCAACTCTCTATTGCAGGAATTTGGAGCAGTTGGCGTGGACCTAATGGTGAAGTAATTGAAAGTGCATCAATTATTACGCAAGAGGCACAAGGTGAACTAGCAACTATTCACAGCAGAATGCCAGTGTTCATGCCACATGATCGTTGGGATGCATGGCTAGATCCTGAGAACAAAGAGATTGAAGGGTTACGAAATCTGATGGTGGTTCAATCCCCCGAAGCAATAGTTAAGGCCCACCCCGTTTCATCCCACGTTAACTCAGTTTCAAATAATGGCGCCCAGCTCATTGAAGCAATTGAGTTGGGCGAGCCAGAGACCCTGTTTTAGCGATAATCTTTGCTAGCAATGACATCGATGGATTTAGTTAAAGAGAGCTCAGCGGAGCGCAACGCCCGCTTTGAGCGAGATGCCCTTGCTTTCACAAACCAGCTCTATGCAGCTGCTTTGCGTTATACAAGAAATCCTGATGATGCCAAAGATTTAGTTCAAGATACTTACTTAAAAGCCTTTGCTTCTTTCCATCAATTTGAGCCAGGGACAAATCTAAAAGCATGGCTCTATCGCGTTTTAACAACAACTTTTATTAACACCTATCGCAAAGATCAACGCCGTCCACAATTATCATCTGGTGAAATTGAAGATTGGCAGTTAGCAGATGCGGCTTCACACACAAGTGATCAAGGTAAATCAGCTGAAGTTGAAGCCCTTGAGAATCTGCCAGATAGCGATATCAAACGTGCACTTCAAGATATTCCAGAAGAGTTTCGTATTGCCGTCTATTTAGCCGATGTTGAGGGATTTTCTTATAAGGAGATCGCTGAGATCGTTGGTGTGCCAGCTGGAACCGTGATGTCTAGGTTGCACCGGGGAAGAAAACAGCTGCGCGAGCGGTTAACAGAGTATGCAAAGGAACTTGGAT
>Ga0209297_1001744_pt1 | contig 12439 bp, 24 predicted proteins | sample S_130805_MF_Meta_FD_187322 | JGI IMG/M metagenome (GOLD analysis project Ga0209297, IMG submission 187322) | Freshwater microbial communities from Lake Simoncouche, Canada to study carbon cycling - S_130805_MF_MetaG (SPAdes) (version 2) | ecosystem: Environmental > Aquatic > Freshwater > Lake ... | reverse complement strand
GTGATCAAACCATTTGTCCTCATGTCGTTCTGCATGAATCATAGGTTCTAAGATTCTCTCGATTGCATCATCAGGTGCATCAGATACAAGGAGCATATCCTCCTCATCGTAAGCGGTCGTTTTAATTTGATATAAGTTCATAGTTTATAATCCTAAATTGTCTTCTTCTAGTTTATCTGATATCCATGCAGACATATTCTCGTGTATCTCTGATACGATAGCATCGCCATAATCCATAAAGAATTCATCTAATAATTGTTTGCACTGGGCATCACTTAAGTTTAAATCTTGGTCGGGTGAAAGTTTCCATTGAATTGCGTTTCTCATATCTTCTGCTGACCAAATAAGGCATGAGTCTGATGCGTGCCCTGTCTCGGACATTACTTCTTTAATATCTATGATTTTCATACGTTTTTGTTTTTGTTAATTGCTTCGATTAATTCTTGTTTTTGGGTCTCAGATAATAAGGCGATAAACTCTTCGTCCATGTCATCAATAGATTCCCAAGATGAATCGTCTTCAATATCTGCTAGGAGAGTGTAGAAGAATTCAGTATCCTCCTGTATAAAACGGAATGCGTGGTATGAGGTGCATACATCCTTACTTACCTCTCCATTCTTACAATTGTACCACCCACCAAAATCACTACCGCACTCCTCGTACTCTGATTCGATTTCTAGTTGGTATACCTCAGACAACTTACGAAAGAACTCAGATACTGGAGACCATGCAGAATCTCCGTTTAGTACACCACTCGTCTCACTTTGTCTTTCCCAATCAGCATGGAACCATCGTGATCCAAATACTTCGTATGAGATACCTTCCTCGATTGGTTTACCTAGCACAGCGAAATAAGTTTCCCACCATAAGTGAGATTGTTCTTTGTTTGCCTCTTCGAGACGTAATTCAAAGAGGTCTAGCATCTCTTTACTACCTTCGATTGATGCCCAGTTGTAACAATTGTTTGCCATATTTGTTATAAGTTTATTTTTGTGATAGTTGATTAATATTCGCTATACTCAGTTATCTCGCTGTAGAATTTTACAGTATTTTGGTAGGTGCCAGTGCTCCCCTCTTTTAACTCATCACGAGAGGGCACCTTATTACCGTATGTATCCACAAAGGATACTTTAGGGAGCATACAAGCACCACTTTGTAGGGATGACATGGCAGTGCGACCTACCGAGCCTTCCATCTTCCATGCTATACCTGTATTGATCCATTCTTGCAGTTCAGTATACCCATACTCATCTTGCATCTTTTTAATTGTTTTCCAGTTCATATCTCTACGTTAGTTTCGGTTATGTTACATTGTTCTAGTTCTTCGGTGCAGATGTCTTCCTGAGACATAGCATCAAATAATAAGTGGGCTTCTTCCTTACTATTGGCTTCCACTTCGAATGTGGTGCAATAGGTACGCCACATGGTAATTACATAAGTTCCTTTCATAGTCCTAATCCTTTATTAATTGCGTTAAACATATCTTTTTCTTCTTGGTCTGCTCTTACTACAAACCCAGTCTTATCTTTCTTGGCTTGACCTTTGGCCTTAAGACCTAGGATACCACCTTTAATGTCGAGCATTAAATCATCCCTAGAATCACCATCGTACACTGCATACCCATTGAAATGTGTGGGTATTTCATCGAATACCATAGCCACAATACCACCATCTGCAAGGTGTTCCATTGCTTCTTCGTGATTGGTCTCAGACCTACTAAAAGTCACCACATACCTATGTCCCGAGGGGAGGATACGAGACCCAGCCTTTTGCAATATCTTAGTATAGTCATAGAACACTACATTGGATGGCACATCAGTAGAAGCAATTTGCTCCACCAATTTGATATCAGAGGTACCATTAAGACGAACAGCTAATTCTCCATCTGTCTTACGGGCTTTCTTAATCACCTCAAGACGTAACTGCATAATAAAGGTAAACCTATCGTTTACGTAGTAGTTACTTTTATTTCTACGAGCAGATTGTACATTGCTGAATGCACCCATACCTGCTGTGTATAGGCAAGATGCTAGGCACCCAGCACTAGCCTTAGGGCATAGGTTAATGCCTTTGTCGTTTTGTGTAGATGGAGACAGATAAAGGATTACAGTCTCTCTTAAATTCTTTTTGGTCTTGGCATTAGAATCGCCACTGCTTAATAGTTTTGTCATCTTTGTTCTGTTTTATACTCGTTATACATTCTTACTAGTTCCTTTGGTGTTTCCCACTCATTAGGCCATAAGTTGTCTATCTCACGCATCAAATCTGCATTTATTTTTGTGCCATAGGCATAGGCATCTCGCCTATCAAGGAATAATTTGAATGTCAAATTGTTTCCGCACTTGAATTCAAAAGTATATGTTACCATTTTTTAATAAACTAATTCTACAACATCGGTTAACTTGCCATCCCAATAGTTACCATTAAGGTACCACAGACCTTTACTTTGTCTGATAGATACATTTGGTATACCATTGAGGCGTTCTTTGGTTGTTTTACTAAACCATCCGCAGTTTGTAACACTAAGTGTACGCTCTGGATCGTTGTATCGGTAAGCAATTTCGTTACCGAATAATTTAAGGATGGTGACATTGGGAAGCACAACTACTTCTGTATTGTCTCGTTTAAATGGCTTGGCATTCATAAATGCTTGGACGGATTTTTCAGTGATTACTTTCATTTGATTTTCTTGTTATTGATGCTGATGATAGTTTGGAGATTTACTAGACGATAGTCTTTTTCTTGTAGGTCATAGACAGGTAGGTACCCCAGTTCTTGAGGATTGTAGGATTTAGGCTTGGCATTGGGTCTCAGATACTTTTTAACACCACTACGACCTAGTAGGTAACGGACAGAGCCATCTTTCTTAGTAAACTCACAAGAGAAGAAACGACCCGATTTAATAATTGCTATTGCTTGTTTTTTGTTCATATCACATTAAGGTTTTTAAAATAGGTAAGGACATCATTGATTGTAGGAAATTGACCTAGTAGTTTGAATTCAAAATTGGTATTATAGTTTGTCTCATCTAGGAGCATGAATTGAGCATAGTCTCCTTTGTAGTCAGATGGCAAGTATAGTTTGTAGTTCACCCCATCAATAGTGAATGTACAAGAGGGAGACTCATCATTGAAATAGGTATCGTCACGAACTTCAGTTACTCCTTGAAATTCATAGTTAAGTATGGCGATACAGTTTTCTGCATTGTCACTCCAATAGAATGATTTGATATCGTGAGTCATGGCTTTAATTGGTCAATTACTTTGTTTGCAAGATTTACGTAGGCATGGTGAGATACAAACCAATTATCGTACGATTCTGGCTTTTCTTCAATGTCTTGTAAGGTTAACTTCATCATAGTCTCAATTCGCTCTACAAGGAGAGCAACTTCGATGGTGTGCAAATCTTTGATAAGACTGCGTAATTTCTGTTCATTTGTTTTGCGTTTCATATTAATCTCTATTTATTTCGTTAAGGTATTGCTCTGCTCTTGCTTCAATTTCGGCATTGCTTAGTTGAACACTAAATCCATCAAGATAAAGATAGAGTGATGAATAGTCATCAGTTTGGGCATCATAACCCATAGATTCAAACCACAATTGGGCGTTTGATAAGATTTCGTTTGTCATAGTTCGTTTGATTTGATAGAGATGAAAAGCCAAAAGGAAGCGAATACCATAGATGGCAAAGCCACATTGAATTGGCAAGTGAAAACTGCATAGATAAATACGAATGTACCTAGCAATGCAAATAGGAAAGGTAGAATGAAATTAGATTTTTGTTTCATAGTTATGATAGTTTGGTGATGGCACAGACTCGAACTGCTTGTATGCCTTTACATTACCACCACGATATACCACATCACCCATATGTCCCTACCTTGTCAGAGGATTCCTACATATGGCGGATTGATGTGGGCATCCATCTGTATAGGTTTGTTAATACTCCGATGGATGATATGTCAAAGAACGATGTCTCTGCAATGTAATGTAGTCACCTACATTTGAGCATAACCTTAGTTATGTGCATTGGGGCTCAGAAACAAGAATCAGAACGATTTTGTAGGTAGTAGGGGTAATGCTCCCCTATGTAGTCACTTGACCTACCTTAAGCGGATTAGATGCACTCAATTACATCGATGAATGTCTCATCCATTAGGGAACGGATAGCAATTGCTTGGTCGTCTAGAGTGAAAGATGCCATACTGATATCCAAGATAGGCGAATTATCAAAGCCTTTTTCGAGGAGAATCTCATACATTGCTTTCGCTAGGTTACGACCAAACCTTTGTTGACCTTTGGCAGTTAGCCCCGTATTGGTAGAATCCCCGTACCAAACGCTATCCATAGAAGTTAAAAGAACGTCATTACCATTGTGCAAGGTCACACTAAAGGCTTTGCGTAGGTCGATACCTTTCCCAAGTTTACTCCCTTTGGCTAGGCATAACTGCTGATGCAGACGGAAAGACAAGGTACCAAGTACTTGACCAAATGTATCCATAGATACGTTAACGATGAATGAACGAGTGAATCCGTTCTGTGCGATTGTGAATTTGAAGTTTTTCATATTGTTTATGTTTTTAGTTTTTGTTTCGCTGAAATCTTTGGCAAACCTAATTCCGATTGATATTTCGTGTCAAGCCTTTTTTTACTTTATGACAATTCTATGACACAAAATGACTGTTTTTTGATGTTTTCTGACAATTCGATGACATAAATATGATTCTGTGACAATTCTATGACATAAAAAAGGTGATTTTGGATCATTTGGAAATTCCTCGTGTGCGTGTACGTGCGATGCGTGTGTACGTATGCGTGTGTGATGTGTGCGTGACGTGTGTGCCCACGATTCCTACTATGCGAAATTGATATCGTTTTTATCGTGTGAATTTTCGCAGTGAATGAATGGCGATTTGATGGATGTTTTTTTGGTGGGTGAAAGGTTACGTCTATTGTGTGCACGTGGCGTGGCGATTTGTTTTGTTTTGTATACGATTGAACAAATGTATATGACATTGATGCTTTGTATCTTGCTGTATGTCAAGTGGTTAGCCTAGTTCAATTTCGTTTTGTATTTTGTTTCAATTCAGATGAAGGTGCTGTAACTATTTGTAAATGAATGAGTTATGGATTGATGGGGGGGATGTTTTTTTTATCGCCACGCTCCAGCGATTGTAACGTATTACCTCCATTACTCGCAGAAACATTAATCCTAGAGGGGGGTATTTTTTACCTGGGGGTATTATACCGAACGGTAATAGAAGGGGGGCTATTTTAATTTTGGGGTACATATATTCCCGATAGGGTATTTATGCAATAGGTAGCGAAAAGTACTACTTTGTGCAATAAATGCACTTTGCTTTTGATTTAGGGAGTAAACTCTAGTTTTTTTGGTCTCAGCTCGGTGTTTCGTGAGACAATACTCAAAAAAACTATAATTGTGCAACACCCTGTTGCATGAATTTTTCCAAAAATGAACTGCAAACAAAAGCCAGCAAATGATAAAAAGTGGCAAATATGAGAAAAACGGGCGCATCATATGAAAAATGGGCGCATTGTATTACTTTTGTGGCTATGTACATCGACCACCTAAAAGAGCACCAGTTAATCCAGACATTGATCCGCAGAATTCCTGTAGTTGATCCTTGGACCACAGTAGTACTTAATGTATCGCCTGACTACAGCAGTACATTCTCTATGCATATGGCGCACCACTTATCTCTTGGTGGTAAGATGCTAGATATGTACCCTGTTGATGTTCCTTTTCCTCAGGAAGATAAACATATGTATGAGGTTAACTTCCGGGAGGGCGCAACACGCTTTCCTGTTCTATACGATAAGATAATTTTATGTGAAGCAGCAGTCCTATCTGGAAATAACTATCGTTGGATTAAAGAAGTACTCCTTGACCTTGGTTATGAGAACGATGATATCATTACTACCTCCCTAGTACAGAGTGTTAACTCTACATTTGATTGTGACTATGTAGGAGAGTATGCTTCCTCTATGCCTGAGTTCTACTACGAACGGTATAATAAGCATTGGGATATCTGAGACCCAAACTTAAAAAGCCCCAGAAGCAGATCTTACGGTATGCAACTGGGGACATTTTTTATTACTTCTTATTTATAATCAGGGCTATTAGTGTAAACAATACTATTAGCCCTATTGGTATTAGCATAGGAGAAAGAATCCACCACCAAGACCAAGTAGCTACTACCCCTGTCTTAGTTAATTTAAGTACTAAAAATACTATTAAGAGAATCAATAGTTCTCCAGACCCCTTAGCTTGTTTCATTTCCAAACAATAGCAATATCAGGAGCACGAACAATTAAGCGTTCTACTCCATCTATCTCGATTCTTTCTGCGTTCTGAAGGAAGATGGGATTAACATAAACCTTATCTCCTACCTCAACACCTTTAACCTCATCACCTATGGCGAGAACTTCAAGGTTAAACCACTTCTTCATTTCTTTTTCCATTAGCTGTCTTTGAAGTTTTTCTTCTACTTCAATAACGCTCTTTTTAATTTCGGGGGGAGTTAAGATAACTCGGGGCCCTCTTACGGTGTAACTCATACTAAGGTTAATAGGTATAATGTTTCATTTACTAAACCGATCATTTCATCTATGATGTTCTGGAGATCAGAGGAGTATTTTTCTCTTTCTGTTTCCATAATCGTTCTGAGACCCTTTAGGTGTGCAATAGGTTTCTCAACCTTGGTTTCTGGAACGGTGATAACTACACGCCCCTCTCTTCCAAAGTATTTCTCTACAAAAGAATCGGTGAGTTCTAAAATACCATCATAGTACTCGTTTAATGTTTTGTGCTCAGCGTAAGACTCAGATTTCCAGTGAGCAAGGTGCATAGCATCTCTTGATTGTAACAAGGTGCCGATAAATAAAGAAGGTGTCATAATATGCAAAGTTAAGGTAATTTATTTAATACTTCATCCCAGTAGCGGATCATCTCAGTCATATTGACTTTCGCTATCTTCTCCACTTCCAATAATTCCTTCTTCAACAAGTTTATCGAAAACTTCGCTATCTCCCTGTATCGAAAGGTGTCCATTTGGAATTTCATCTTCTTGATTTCCTGTTCTATTTGCTGTGCTTGTTGTTTTGGTGACATTATTTTCAATTAAATTAATAACTTCTTTTATAGCATACATATCGGTCATACTAAGCCCCGTTTGACGTAGCTCGCTCTCAGCGTCCATATCTGTTACGGCTTGCTCAAGACTAATTGCGGAAGCAGGGTAGTTATCCATGTGTCTGCCCATTACGGTTTGGATTAACTCATCCTTATCTCTCCTCTTGGCCCACAAAAAAGTTTTCATGTACCTTAGGTACTGTTTCTTTTCTACTTTGGGACTTCTATGGTTTGTTTTCATGGTATTCTCTTTTTAATCTATCCATTATCTCCATCGCTTCCCCATAGGTCTTCATCTCCGTCCTTTTCCCAAACTCCCATGAATGATGACATTGCGAACAATAGATCATAAAGTTTTCGGGATGATTCCTCAGACTCGGATAACTTCCTTTGGTAATGATATGCGAGACATACATCGGATGAAAGTGGGACAGTTGAACTCCACACTCCTGGCACTGATGTGGTCGTGAATTCCACATGGCCTTGTACCATGCTGTATCCTTTGTCATCCCACCCTAAAAATTCTTGTTCCTTTTGCATTTGGTCTCCATGTTACTTTGCCCTCATCAGATTGTATGATTACATTGTTACCCATATAGTGCTTGATGAAATTAGCAGCCTCCCTCTTTTCTTCTTCCAGGAGAGATATTTCGCTATTCTTTACTTTGTACCGTAAGATGAACTCATCAATCTCTGGGGTAGCCACAATACTATTCTCCTCTGGATTGGCGTACTTCTGATTCAAAAATTCTGAATAGGCTTCTGTACCATCTGGAGGAGGGGCGTAAGCCTCATAGTCTTCGCCTAACTCAAGAGCCAAACGACCTGCCTCAACACGTGACCAAAAGTCACTGGTTACATTACCAATCATCTCCATCATCTCCGGATCCTTCTCGAAGCGGTGGACTTTTAAATTCCTACCATCCTCAAGAGAAACCAAATAGCCGGTATCAAGTGCAAGACCCATAAGATACGTCTGTAGTTGCAGGTAGTAAGACGGTGGAATGCCACCTTCCCACTGCTTGCTACTCCATCCACTAATCGTCTTAATCTCAATAATAGCTTCCACATTTTCCAAGTTAATTCTACCATCTCTTATTCTTAAATTTTTTGATTTGATTTGTAAACGATCTGGCGAGAAAAATAGGTGGGGATACTTTGGGTTCACAACGTAACCAACTGGTTCGTATAAAGTTCTGACCTTATTTCCTGCCTCGTAATTACGGAGCATAGAGGCATCATCCCCATCCCAGTACTCAAATATCTCAGCAACAGTTTTTTCCAAAATAGTTCCCATAAACATAGGAATATTGGGCTCAACCTTCTGAGGGATTAGCCCAATCTTCTGGTAGTACAGTTCTGCTGGAGATTTCCAAGAGTTGACACCCATAACAGTACCAATCTCTGAGGCCCCAAGGCCACGAGAGCGGAATTGTAACCACTCATCGTAAGCCTTGTCCTTGTTGATTTGAATTATCTCAAGACCCATTCCTCGAACTCTTGTGCAAGGTGGAACGTCATCTCTTTAACCTCGTCTAGATTCTTACCTTCTAGATTCATTGTGGAGATTATATTTACGGCACTTTTTAACGAAGACTGCCGAATTATAGACCTTTGTTCCTGCCCATAGTGTTTCATATGAGTAGGTTCAAAGGACTTTCCTATTTTACTAGCAAGTGCCATATTATTTACGCCTCTAGACATTAAAATGGCAAATCATCGCCATCATTCATTGACTCAGAATAAGGATTTACTCCGTGGTCTTGAATGATGTCTCTTTGTACGGCTGGTGTTAAGTTCTTACTGAACTCATTTACCTTATCTACACGGTAGGCTTCAACTTCTGACCAATCGACAGAGATTACCTCACCCTTTTTATTCTTCAATTCCTCAGGAGCAGGTACTCCATCTTGACCTACTTTGTAAGCCCACTTCATAGTCTCTCCATTCTGTTTCAAAAATAAGGCGGATCTCTTTTTGTCATCCACGATTTTCAAATTTGGAATGAACTCTACTCTCTGGTTAGGATCAATTGCCGGGCAACAATGCGCAAAGGCAATAAAGTAAGCGGTTTGCTTGCTTGGTTCTTCACCTTTCATTCTAATTTGCAACTGATACATCTGGTCGTCTTCCAACATAATGCACAAATCTGTACCATAAAGGTGTTTTCTTGTACTGATTCCACGGATGAAACCTTCTACTGAGTCAAACAAGACATAAGTCTCGCCTTCTTTCTTTGCGATTTTACCTTCTCTGATGGTAAGATACACTACTGGGGTTGTTTTTTCTTTTAAAGCCATAACTATATTTAAGGCGAATATACAACTAAATTTGGAAATACCAAAAAAAAATGTTAAAATTGTATAATATTATGAATAACGAATTAAAAAATAAAATCACAGAGTTAAAAGGGCAACTTCGCAGGGGTGATATGGCTCGCATTGTAGATCGCACATCTCACTTTGGTATAAAAAAATACGATGTCTATAATATTTTGAACGGTAAATCTTTAATCGACCAGCAAAAATTAATCATTGTAATGCGTGAGGTGATGAAGTGCATTAAAGAAAACGAGCGTTACATGGAAGAGTTTGATCTCTCCCTACAAAACCTATGACTTTAGTCGAACTCGAAAAGGAAATCATTGCTATTAAAAAGCAAGGAGTTACTCCTTATGTCGAAAGACATCAAATTGCCAGAGCACGACAAAAATATTACATTGAGAAGATCATTGCAGATAAGGAGAGGTACACTACTCTCTTTTTGAATAATATTGCTTTTTTAAATAAAATTCACCGATCAAAGTGCACAAGATATAATATTGAAGACAATATGGGTATTAAAACCGATGATTTTCTTCAAACTCTTCTTGAAGGCAAAGGTCAAATTTATAATTTTGAACACATCTTGCTGGTTGCTTCCTTCTTTGGGATAGCACCAGATCTTATTTTATTTGTTGACTTAGAAGCTAATGAGCAGACAATCAGGAACGAATATCCTTCTCTTTTCAAACAGAGTTGAGATAAAGCCCATCTCGGTAAACCAAGCATGGCAAGGGCGTAAGTTTAAATCGCCAATTTACAAAGAATATGAAAAAGAGTGCTTGTATAAACTACCTGCACACAAGATTAACTGGATTGGGGAGCCCATAGAGCTATCTTTAGTAGTTGGACTCAGCAATATGGCCTCAGACGTAGATAATGTCGTAAAACCCTTTGTAGACATTTTACAGAAGAAGTATGGTTTTAACGATAAATTTATCTTTAGACTGATTGTTGAAAAAAAAATCGTGGCTAAAGGTGCCGAGTTTATTGAGTTCTATGTAAAAAGATTAGTTCCTCGTCACTACATACTTGACTTTTCGGAAGAATGATATTATGTTTGCTCCGCAGTCCATACTTTTTGATGGGGGTATGTCTTGATGGACTGTGTGGGGATGAACGAGAAAGTATCTTGGAAATCACAAACCACACCACCTGAACCAATTTTCGCAAAAGTCTTTTTTAAGGCTTTTAAAGGAAAGGGGGGAAAGGGGGGTATGGTTTAAACGGTGGTTCACCCAAGAAAATATTGTGACGGAGTCTACGAAAGGACTCGGAGTATAAGGACTCGGATTAATTATCTAAATGCCATAATTGTGTTTTCTCGTTAAAATTGCATAAATTTGTATTAAATGGCGTATACTATAACGAACCAGCCACCACAATTTATAGCAGAAAGTGCTAAAGATAAAGTGTGGTACAAGAATAATATCAAATTTATTATGTCTCACTTTAATAAGAGACACGATAGAATCTCTAGAGTTAGAAAACAGCAAGACTTAGAAAACCCAATCGATGAAGTAGTTAGAATGTTTACCTACTACTTAGGGCGACAATATAACAAAGATTATTATTACACAACTCAAGATCAAACAGGTTGTGACTTGCCAACAGTTTGGATCAATGGTCAGAAGGTGACTTCCTTAGTTGACTACATGGTTGGTAATGCAATCAAAATGATTGAAAATATTGAGCCATCTGTTGTTAATAACAGTAAAGGCGCAGTTAATAAAAAAACAGAACTTTTAGAAAAATTACTTCTTGAGTTTGAAGCTCCTGATTTATTCCAGGCTATGCGTGAAGCTGGCGTAGAATTTAATCCTGCTGGGCCTCAGAACTTTGAAGTACCTGAAGATGTATACCGATGGATGGAGTATGACTACAAAGAGCAAGCAGAAGTAATTGCTATGCGTATTTGTGAAGATATTCTAAACAGAAATAGTTTTCAGGATAAATTCAAGCAAGCATTTCTATATACTCTTTTAGGAGGATATGTAGGAATTGAGAATAGAATTGAAAATGGTAAGCAGTACTTTGATCCTGTTTTACCACACAACTTGATTGTAGATAGGGCGAGAGATGATGACTTTAACTCTGAGGCCCGTTTTGTGGGTAAAGTGGATTGGTTAAATGTAACCGATATTATCGAAAGATACCAAGACTCATTGAGTGCTGAGGAAATTGAGGAGATAAAGAAAATCAATATGAATAATCTTTATCAATTGCTTGACTTGACAACTCACCCATTTGCAACCAACTGGGCATTTAATATCAATAACTTACCTACCTTGGCTTGTGTAACAGGCTACTGGATTGGTATGAAGGATTTAGGTTATGAAAAATCAAAAGATAAGTTTGGCAATACTCACTACTCTCGCATTCGCAATAATCGCAAGGGTGAGTTCTGGACCAAAACTGTGTACAGAGGAACTCTAATCGGCAATAAATATATTGTTGACGCAGAGGAAATGACCAATATTGTTCGTAAGACCGATAACCCTGGAGATGTAGAATTACCCTTAAAGGTATTCATTCCCAATATGGTTATGGGAGAAAATCGTTCTGTTGTAGCCCGTCTGCACCAGCACCAAGATCGTATTGACTACATTACTAACGAGATTACCAAGATGATGAATAGGGCGAAGGGTAAGGTATACCTTATCAACCGTCAGAAGTTGGGAAGTTCAACTGCGAAAGATGTAATTTCTGATTTCGAAAGAATTGGTATTCACATCACCGATGGTAGTGCAACAGGTGAAGACTTTGTTGCTGGTCAAGATGCTCGTATGGTTGAAGTTGTAGATATGACTTTGGATCCTAATGTTCAACAACTTCTTGCTTTGCGTAGAGAAGAAGAGCGTTTAATGGAAGAAATTGTTAGTGTTCCTAAAGTTGCTTTGGGTCAACAGCAAGGTTATGTTGGGGCAAAAACTCAAGCAGGTACTATTGCACAATCAAACTTAGGA
>Ga0209297_1001742_pt1 | contig 12447 bp, 11 predicted proteins | sample S_130805_MF_Meta_FD_187322 | JGI IMG/M metagenome (GOLD analysis project Ga0209297, IMG submission 187322) | Freshwater microbial communities from Lake Simoncouche, Canada to study carbon cycling - S_130805_MF_MetaG (SPAdes) (version 2) | ecosystem: Environmental > Aquatic > Freshwater > Lake ... | reverse complement strand
TTAATCTACCCTGAACGGATTTCCACACAACGGGGGGAGCACATCGAAACCTCGCGATTGGCTGCTCCCTCCGCCGGTATAAACCGTCTCAGGTTCAAAGGGTCTTCCAGAACGATTTTCGCGGCCTGAAACTCTCAGCCCTCGCGGGCTCCCCTGCATCACGGACATCTTTCGCGCGCCCAGTTGATTGGTCAATGGGAAAACAGCCGGCAGACATAAAAAAAATTGTAAAAAACAATTGCACTGGTGGGTAAAAATGGGTAATTGTGGGGAGTCGTGGCGAATATTGTCATGACAACCCAAACCCAAGAAATGCCGCAAGAGCCTACAGCACCGCCCTTTTACTCGGGGACTTACGAGCGCGCGATTGATGCCAAAAATCGCGCGGCGGTGCCGTCTGCATGGGTGAAGGGCGAGGGCGCGGAATTTTTTGTAATACCGCACCCTCAGGAGGGATACCTCATGGTGATGCCGCAAGAGGAGTTCCACTCGACGGAGCAGCGGATTCAAAACTCCAGCGCATCAGCCCAAGAAAAACGCCAGGCGATCCGGCAGTTTTTCAGCGCGGCTCACAAAGTGGCCACCGACAAACAAGGCCGCATTCTGATTCCCGATTCGCACGCCGCAGCGGCAGCACTCTCCGGCGAGATCGTGTTTATCGGCGCGGGACGCCGCTTCGAACTGTGGTCGAAGGAGCGCCACTCCGCAGCCTCCGCGGTGAACGATGAAATCTACAAACGCGTCGCCGTCGATATCGGCCTCTAATTTTCCGAATTACCAACAACCAACACCTGATGAAACACAACTGACAATCCGCAAATAAAATCCCGGAGAGCCCTTTCGGAAGGGGCACGGCCCGGGAGGAAAAATGTGGATACCAAATGAAAATTTCCTGCAACCCATCCTATGAGAGACCTCGATTCCGAAATCTACCTGGGAGTTTTTTTAGGAGCCCCTGATATGCCCGGCAACACCTACCATGTTCCAATCATGGCCAGGCAGGTGAAAGCCTATCTGCAGCCGGCTCCAGGAATGTTGTTTTTGGATGGAACGGCTGGAGGTGGAGGCCACTCAGCCCTGCTCCTGCAAGCGGGAGCGGAGGTCATTGGACTGGATCAGGACCCACAAGCCCTTGCGGAATGCCGCGAGACGCTGAAGGAGTTCGCGCCACGGGCGCGTTTCGTGGAGTCGAATTTCCGCGATGCCTGCGAGGCGCTGGACGACATCGGCGAGGAGCGCCTTCTGAACGGCGCGCTTCTGGATATCGGCGTCTCATCACACCAACTCGATGAAGCGGAACGCGGATTCTCGCTCATGCGCGAGGGACCGCTCGACATGCGCATGAGTCCACGCGCGGCACAATCAGCCGCCGATGTTGTGAACACGCTGCCGGCGTCCGAACTCACAAGAATTTTTCAACAATACGGCGAGGAGCAAAATGCGCGGCGCATCGCGGCGAAGATCGTCGAGATCAGGGCATCCCGCCCCTTTCAAACGACGCTCGACCTCGTCAAAGCGGTGGAAAGCGTTTCGCCACGCCGTGGAGCAAAGCATCCGGCGACCAAGATTTTTCAAGCCCTGCGCATTCATGTGAACGACGAACTCGATGCGTTGCGGCATGCACTCCATGCCCTGCCAGAGCGTCTCGCGCCAGGCGCCCGTTTTGCAATCATCACATTTCACTCGCTCGAAGACCGCATCGTGAAGGTTTTCTTCCGCGAACACAGCCGCGAGTGGATCGACCGCCCGGAGTGGCCGAAGCCACGCCGGAATCCAGACCGCCTTTTCAAACTTCTCACCCCTCACCCGATCACACCGAGCGAGCGGGAAATGCAGCGAAACCCAAGATCACGCAGCGCCAAGCTGCGCGTTGTCGAAAAAATATAGGAGTCCAACTATGAACACTGAACTGACGACACCCGTGAATTCCAATCCGATTCAAATCGGAAAGATCCTCTGCGTATCAAGCATCGTAACCATCCTGCTCGCCGTGGGACTTGGTTTCGTTTACATCAAGAACCAGCAATTCGCCATCGGTGAGCAAATCCGCCAGACCGAGCGCAAAATCCAGCAGGTCCGCGCTGAGAACGATGTCCTGCTTGCCAAAGTCACCGAACTCACCTCCCGCCCAGCCCTTCAGGCGCGGGTGAAATCCGGCTACATTGCCGTCGTCAACATCACGAGCGACAAAATCGCCCGTCTCACGCCTCCCGTGCAAGCCACCGAGGTCGGAACCCTGCGCACAGCCTTCAACGAAGTCGGCCGGCAATGAAGTTTACGGCGAACACACGCATAGGAATCGCCTGTGGCATCGCCGCCAGTATCTTTACGGTCTTCTCGGCCCGATTGATCCATCTCCATGTCGCCAAGCATGACGAGTATTCGCGTCTTGCAGCCCAAAAACACCTCGACCGCCAGGTAATCCACGCAAAGCGGGGAATGATTCTCGACCGCAACGGCGAGATTCTTGCGACAAATGTTCCCGTGCGAACATTGGTGGCCGACGCCTCGCACATGAAAAAACCCGAGGCCCTAGCCTCACTCGCTGCAACGCACTTGGGCCTCGACGAGAAGGAAATTCTAGAAAAGTTTTTGACCGGCAAAAAATACATCGTCCTCAAGCGCGAGGTTCCAGAGGAAACCGCCTTGGCCCTGTTGAACGAAATACAGAAACAAAAACTGCGTGGCATTTTTTCAGAGCAGGACGCGGTGCGCATTTATCCTAATGGTGAGGTTCTGGGGCATGTGCTCGGATTTCTCAACCATGAGGGCAAGGCCGTGCAGGGCATCGAACTCTCGATGAACAGCCAACTCGCCGGCAAGGATGGCTACCGCTTTATCGAGCGCGACCGCATGGGCCGCGAAATCGTTCTTTACCGAGGCGTGGAAGAGGATCCGGAGCACGGCAAGAATGTGCGCCTCACCATCGACATGGGCCTTCAATCCATCGTCGAAGAGGAACTCGACGCCGCCTACAAGGATCTGAAGCCCGAAACCGCCAACGCCGTCCTCGTGGATCCAAAAACAGGAGCCATTCTTGCCATGGCCTGTCGCCCCTGCTTCAACCCAAACGAACCGGGCAAGTCCCAACCCGAGCAAATGAAAAATCGGGCCATCATCGACATGGTCGAACCGGGATCAACATTCAAGATCGTCGTTGCCTCAGGTGCGCTGAACGAAGGAAAGGTCGATGAGAAGACGACCATCTTCTGCGAAAACGGACGCTTCGCCTACGGCGGCCGTATTCTCAAGGACCACCACGGCTACGGCCACATGGATGTTCATGAAATCCTCGTGAAATCCTCGAACATCGGCTCCGCCAAAATGGCTCTCATGATGGGAGGAGATAAATTCTACGAGTATGTCCGCCGCTTCGGATTCGGGGAACGCCTCGGAATCGAGCTGCCAGGCGAAATACCGGGTCTCGTGCATCCCCCCGCCCGCTGGGACAAGCTCACTATCACCCGCATGCCGATGGGACACTCGATTGCCGTGACGCCGCTTCAAATCACCATGGCCATGTCTGTCATCGCCAATGGCGGCGATCTTATGGCTCCGCGAATCGTCCAATCCATCGAAAAGGAAAATGGCGAGGTCGTTAGAAAAAAGGAGCCTATCGTCATGCGCAAAGTGGTTCCCGAAAAAACAGCACGCTTCGTTTCACAGGCCCTCGTTGGAGTGACGGAACCGGGGGGCACCGCCGGATTTGCAAGGGTCAATGGCTTCCAGGTCGCAGGCAAAACAGGAACCGCCCAAAAGGTGAGTCCCCACGGGGGCTACGCCGCCGGAAAATATGTGGTTTCCTTTGTGGGCTACATGCCGGCAGAGGATCCGAAATTCGTTCTGCTGGTCATGGTCGACGATGCCAAGATCGCATCGAACCTCAACTACGGCGGTCTTGTGGCCGCGCCTATTTTCTCACGCATCGCGGAGCGGGCCGCGCGCCATCTCGACCTCACGCCCACCATGCCGCCAATTCCGCTTCAGCCGACCCCGATCGCCAGCACTTCAAACACGGAGGAGCGCAGCAATTGATACGATGAACCTGCGAACTCTTCTTCAATCATCGGGAATCCCGCCGGGCCTGGCCGACACGGACATTTCATCCCTATGCTTCGATTCGAGGGAGGTGACTCTCGGATGCCTGTTCTTTGCCCTGCCGGGAAAAAACTCCGATGGCACCACCTTCATCAAGCAGGCCGCAGAGAATGGAGCTGCCGCCGCGATCGCTGAAAAAGATGTTCCGGACAGCCCTTGCCCGATTGTGGTTGTTCCAAACGCACGCGCCGCCATGGCCGATATCGCCTCGGCTTTTTATGGGCACCCTGACCGCGATTTGAAATGCGTGGGCGTGACAGGCACCAACGGCAAAACAACCACGACTTACCTCATCCGCCATATTTTTGAGCACGCCTCACAACGCTGCGGACTGATTGGAACAATCAAATACATCGTCGCGGATGAGGAGCGCCCCGCACCCCACACGACGCCGGAGTCGATCGACATCCAGAAAATTCTCTCCGAAATCCGGGACACAAGAGGACGCGCCGTGGCCATGGAAGTCTCGAGCCACGCCATCGTGCAAAACCGCGTGAGAGGCATCGAATTCGATGCAGCGGCCTTCACGAATCTCACACAGGACCACCTAGACTATCACGGATCGATGGATGCCTACTTCGAAGCAAAAGCAGGGCTTTTCGAGGCGCTCGCATCCCAGAAACACAAGAAGGGCCGCGCGATTGTGAATCTCGATGACCGATACGGCCAGAGGCTCGTGGATCAATTTTCAAAACGGCTCAAAATCCTCACCTTCGGACGCAGCGTTCATGCCGAGTTCAGAGCCTCCGCCGTGCGCCAGGAAATGAATGTCACCACATTCACACTGGAGGCCCGTGGCAAAAGCTACCTTGTCAGACTGCCCCTGATCGGCCTGTTCAATGTTTACAACGCCCTCGCTGCAATCGCGCTCACCGTGACATGCGGTGTCGAAATGCGAACCGCGATCAACGCGCTTGCAGCCGCCCCTCAAGTCCCCGGACGCCTCGAACGGGTTCCCGCGAAGCGCAACTTCCAGGTTTTTGTGGATTACGCGCACACCGATGACGCGTTGCGAAATGTCCTCCGCACCTTGCGCGAGTTGAATCCCTCACACATCATCACTGTCTGCGGATGCGGCGGCGACCGCGACCGCGCCAAACGCCCACTCATGGCCGCCGCAGCTGCGGAACTCTCGGATCACATCATCATCACATCCGACAACCCGCGCTCCGAGGATCCGGAGGATATCCTAAGGGACATGCAGGCAGGCCTACGCAGTCGCGCGCATGAGAAGATCACCGACCGCGAAGCAGCCATCCGCCGCGCCATCGAACTCGCTGGCCCCGGCGGAATCGTCCTCATCGCAGGCAAGGGCCACGAAAAATATCAGGAATTCGCCGACACCAAGATTCCATTCGACGATGTCGCCGTCGCGGACAGGGCGATCAGCGACAAGAAAGGAGCGGAGTCTTAAAAATGGACAAAACTCCTCTGCTCGAAATCGCATCCATGGCCGGCACCGAGCTGCTGGGCGATGCAACCGGCGTCACGATTTCCAACATCAACAAGGACACCCGCACGATCCGTCCGGGAGATCTCTACATCGGCCTGCGCGGAGAGAATTTCGATGGCAATGCCTTCGCCTCGCAAGCGATCGAAAAAGGAGCCGCCGCAGTGCTTCTGGATTCACCCGAAGAGGCCCAAAAACTCGCAGGATCGGCTCCCGTCCTCCTTGCAGAAAACAGCCTCACCGCCCTCACCAATCTCGCTGCAGCGTGGCGCGCAAAACTCGATCTCAAAGTTCTGGGCATCACTGGCAGTAGCGGAAAAACGAGCACCAAGGAGTTCGCGGCCGCTGTGCTGGGCAGCAAATTCAAAGTGGTCAAGACCCAGGGAAACCTGAACAACCACATCGGCGTTCCCCTCTCCATTCTTTCGGCAAGTTCCAGCGACAAGGCGGCTGTGTGGGAGGTCGGCATGAACCATCCGGGCGAAATAGCGCCGCTGGCGGCCCTCATCAAACCGGACTGCGCGATCATTACCAATATCGGCACCGCGCATATTGAATACATGAAGACCCGCGATGCCATCGCTTTGGAAAAAGGCATGCTGGCTGAGGCGGTGCCGGCAAGCGGAAGCGTGATTCTCTCTGCGGAGGACGACAAGACCAACTCGATCGCCGCACGCTGCCGAGGAAAAGTCATCCGAACAGGCCTGAAAGGCGCAAACCTGACAGCCACGGAGGTTGTCTCCAAAGACACCGGAACCACATTCAAAGTTGTCCTCCATTCCGCAGACCAAACACTCACCGCCGCAGCATCCATTCCCGTTCAGGGATTGCACATGGTCCAGAATGCGCTCATGGCCATCGCGGCCGGTCTGGAATTGGGTGTCCCGCTCGAATCCGCCGTCAAAGGCCTTGCACGAACAGAACTGGCCGGAGGCCGTCTCGAAAAGCGCGTGCACAAAGGAGTCACATTCCTGGACGACACCTACAATGCGAATCCCGATTCCATGGAGGCCGCGTTGAGCACCCTGCGCTTCACTCCCTGCATGGGTCGCCGCATTGCCGTTCTGGGTAAAATGGGGGAACTGGGCGACTACGCCGCCGAGGGATACTTACGCGTCGGCTGCGCCACAGTGAAGTATGCCGATGTCCTCGTGACCGTCGGCCCTGAGGCTCGCAACATCTCGGCTACAGCAAGGGAACTTGGATTCAGCCGCATCCACGAGGTCGAGGACACCTCCGCAGCAGCTCGAATCCTCGACCAACTCGCCCGCTCCGGGGATCTCGTCCTCGTCAAAGGCAGCCGCTCCGCACGAATGGAAACCCTTTTTCAAAAACTCCAAAACTGATGCTTTACTACCTTTCCGAACTGAGTGACTGGGCCGCCAAAGAAGGCATCAGCAACGACCTCCTCAAGGCGCTGAATGTTTTTTCCTACATCACATTCCGGGCCATTTGCGCTGGCATCACAGCGTTTCTCATCAGTGTGATTTTTGGGAATTTTGTGATTCGCAAGTTGATCTCTTTGAAGTTCGGCCAACCGATCCGCACCGCTGCGGAGGTGCACAAGCTCCATGAACTCCACGGCTCGAAAAAAGGAACCCCCACCATGGGAGGCCTCCTGTTGATCGGGTCGATTGTAATTTCGACTCTCCTCTGGGCGAAACCCGAAAACCCCTTCGTCTGGCTGGTGCTTTTCAGCGCGGTTTTTCTGGGCGGAATCGGTTTTTACGACGACTGGTTGAAGGTCACCAAGAAGAGCTCGGACGGCATCAGCAGCCGTCTCAAGTTTGTGCTCCAGTGCCTTCTCGCAGGAATATTCACGCTCTTTTTCCTCACAAACCCGAAACTCTCCGCAATGGCGCAGCAGCTGTTCGTGCCATTTTTCAAGGAGCCGCTCGTCTTGGGAATGGGGGTGCTGACATTCATTTTCTATCTTCTCGTCATCGTTGGAACATCGAATGCGGTGAACCTCACTGATGGTCTTGACGGGCTGGCCACCGGTTGCACCGCCACGGTGGCGGCGACTTATGCCGTGCTGGTCTATGTCGCAGGAAACATCAAAACGGCAACCTACCTTCAGGTTCCATTTGTGCCGTATGCTGGAGAGTTGGCCGTTCTCTGCGTCGCCCTGCTCGGAGCCTGCCTTGGATTCCTGTGGTGGAACGCCCATCCAGCCCGCGTCTTCATGGGCGACACTGGCTCGCTGGCGATCGGTGGAATGCTCGGAGCCGTGGCGATCTGCTGCAAACAGGAACTCCTGCTCGTCATAGTCGGCGGTGTTTTTGTCATGGAGGCGATGTCTGTGATTCTCCAAGTCGCCAGCTTCAAGACAACCGGTCGCCGCATTTTCAAGATGTCCCCCATCCACCACCACTTCGAACTCAGCGGATGGAAGGAAAACACGGTGATTGTCCGATTTTGGATTCTCTCGGTGCTCTTCGCCCTCCTCGGTCTGGCCACTTTGAAACTGCGTTGAAATGATCTACAGCGGCAAAAAATCGGTTGTTCTCGGTCTCGGCCACAGTGGCGAGGCTGCGGCCACCTTGCTGCTTGAGGAGGGAGCCGATGTGACCATTTGCGAATCCTCGGACAATCCAGGCATCCGCGAAAAGGCCGCTCAGATGGAGGGCAGCGGGATGCGCGTTCTCCTTGGCAAATCAGCCGATGAGGACCCCTCGCTCTACGACCTCGCCGTGCTCAGCCCGGGAATCGATCCAACCGTTGCACTCGTGCAAAATGTGCTGCAAAAAAACATCCCTCTCATCGGGGAACTGGAGCTCGCCTTTCAAGAATGCACCTGCCCGGTGGTCGCAATCACAGGCACGAACGGAAAAACCACCACTACCGAACTCACGGAAAAAATTCTCAGCGGTTGCGGCGTCCGGACCATGGCGAGTGGGAATATCGGCCTCCCGTTTGCAAGAGCGGTTCGCCAGAGCCACAAACTGGATGTAATGATTCTGGAGGTCAGTTCTTTTCAACTAGAGACGATCCGCACCTTCCGCCCGAAAGTCGCGGCGTGGCTCAATCTCAGCCCGAACCATCTGGACCGCTACCCGGGAATGCCAGAATACCGTGCGGCGAAGCTCAGGATTTTCGAGAACCAAACCGCGGATGATGTCATGGTGGTGAACGCATCCGCCGACCTCCCTCCCCTTCCGGCCAAGAGAATCACTTTCAGTGCAATGAGCCCCGCAGCCGATTTCACGCTTCGCGGGCGAGAGATTTTCTTCCAAGGCAGACGCCTCCTCGATCAATCCGACACGCTCCTGCCGGGAATCCACAATGCGGAAAATATCATGGCAGCATTGGGAATGGGCCTTGGGTTGAATCTCGATCTCGACAACCTGGTTCAGGCAATCGCCAACCACGAGCCACCGGTGCACCGCTGCGAATTCGTGCGCGACCTCGATGGCGTGCGTTGGATCAACGATTCCAAGGCCACGAACCTCGATGCCATGGAGAAGGCGATCCTCTCGCAGGATCGGCCAATCATCCTCATCGCCGGAGGCAAAGACAAAGGCGTGGAGTTCGATGACAATGCCATGCTCGTGCGTGAAAAGGCCCGCGCCGCCGTGCTCATTGGCGAGATGAGACACCGCATCGCCTCATCCTGGAAAGACACGGAATGCCATACGGCGGATAGCCTTGAAGAGGCCGTCAACAAGGCTCATTCCCTCGCACAGGCGGGTGATGTCGTCCTCTTTTCCCCCGGCACCTCATCCTACGACATGTTCCGCAACTACGGAGAACGCGGAAACATTTTCAAAACTCTCGTTCAAAAACTCAAAAACAATCCAAACAACACACCATGATGTTCAAAAAAAACACCACTGCTCCACGCCGTCCTGCACGGCGATTGGTTCCCAGAAAAACCATGCACGCCCGCGCGGCTTCGAGCCGTGAGGAAGTCGAGGAATATGAAAGCGAGTCGGAGCCCAGCATGAAGCTCTCGCAGGCATTCCTCGTGGTTCTTGTCCTGCATGTCGTGGCCGTCGCAGGGATCTACGGCTTCAACCAGCTCAAGGAAAAACCGGCCCGTCCGGCGACCGCGAAAACGGAGACTGCGGAGGCCGCCGCTCCCGCTGCCGTCACGGAGAAAAAAGCCGAGCCGGTTGCCAAGGCCGAGCCTGCCAAAACGCAGGAGGCCCAAGCGACCTACACCGTGGTGGCGGGTGACACACTCCGCCGCATCGCTTCAAAATTCAACACGAGCATCGAATCCCTCGAAAAAGCCAACAACCTCACCAGCACATCCATCCTCAAAGTCGGCCAGACCCTCGTCGTTGGATCGGCAGCAAAAAGTCAGGCGGCACAAGCCCAGCACGCCGAACCCGCCGCAAAGGCCGTCCCCACTCCGGCGGTCGTTGCGAAGGCCCCGCCCGTCAAGGCTCCGCCCGTTCAGGAAAAAGCCGAAGCCAAACCCTCTGAAAACCCCAAGACCAGCGAGGAAAAAACACATGTCGTGGCCAAGGGCGACAATCCCTACTCGCTCGCCAAAAAATACAACATCACCCAAGCGGCCCTGATGAAGGCCAACAACATTGACGATCCGAAGAAACTGAAAATCGGCCAAACGCTGCTCATTCCCTGATCAGCACAAAAAAGCCGAAGTTCACAAAAAACAATGCATCGAAACGCCATCTATGTGCTGACAGTTGCCGTGGCCGGCCTCCTCGCGCTCGGCCTTGTGATGCTTTCCAGCACGAGTGCGTTTGCTGAGGAGGGCCACTCGGACATCTATTTCTTCTTGAAACGCCAGGGCATGTGGCTCTGTGTCGGGCTTGTGGTGGCCGTCGTGGCCTCGTTTGTGGACTACCATTTCTGGGTCAAATATTGGTGGGCATTTTTTGCTGCGGCAGCCCTCTTGCTCCTGCTGTGTTTCATCCCTCCCATCGGGCTTCGAATCAACGGATCATCCCGCTGGATCAACCTCGGCTTCGGCGTCGTGCAACCCAGCGAACTCGCCAAGATCGCTGCGATTTTCTTCTTGGCCTGGTGGTTCTCACGAACCGATATCAATTTCTCCCATTTCCTGAGCGGACTCGCCTACCCCATGGGAATCCTCAGCATTCTGATGGGGCTCATCGTTCAGGAAGTGGATATTGGAAACACGGCGCTCATCGGGGGAACTGCCGTGGCCGTTCTCTTCATAGCTGGAGCCGCCCTGCGCTGGCTTTTCAGCCTCATTTTCTGCGGTCTGGCAGGCATATTTTTCGTGGCCATGAATGTCTCGGAGCGCCAAGGCCGCCTTCTCGCCTTCATGCATCCTGAAAAATACAGCCTTGGCGAGGGACTCCAACAATGGCAGGCGCTGATCGCCTTCGGCTCCGGCGGGGTTGATGGCTTGGGGCTCGGCGAGGGACGCCAGAAAATGCTCTACCTTCCCTACGCCCACACGGATTTCATTTTCCCCATGATCGGTGAGGAACTCGGCCTCTATGCAACGCTTCTCACCGTTATGGCCTACCTGCTCGTGTGCCTCTGCGGGTCACTGGTTGCTTCGAACGCCAAAGACACGGTCGGCCGCCTACTTGGAATCGGGGCCGTGATCATGATCACCCTACAAGCCTGCGTGAACATCGGCGTGACGACATCACTTCTTCCCAACAAGGGCATGCCTCTGCCATTCATCAGCTACGGCGGATCCAATCTGGTCGTCTGCCTTTTCCTCATCGGCCTTCTGGTCAACATCCACCGCCAGGGACGCCCGCTCGTCTCCCATTTCGCCCCGGCCCTCACGCGTCCACATTTCGAGCCCCGCATATGACCGACCCAAAACCATTCCGAGCCATCATAGCGTGCGGAGGCACAGGCGGACACCTGTTCCCCGGCTTGGCCGTTGCAGAGTCGCTGCACGAGCGCGGCCACGAGGTTTTGCTTTTCGTATCGGAGAAGGAAATCGATGCCGTCGCGCTCAAGGCGCACCCTCAATTCCGGGCTGAAAAACTGCCCTCGGTGGGAATGCCAGCGATGCTTTTATCGCCAGCCTTCATCCGCTTTGTCCGTCGCTGCTGGGACAGCTACCGCCAGTGTCGGTCAATCTATAGAAAATACCGACCCTCTGTTGTTTTGGGTATGGGCGGGTTCACATCCACAGCGCCGATTCTTGCGGCTCGGATGCAGGGGCTACCCTGCTTCATCCACGAGTCGAATGCCATCCCCGGCCGCGCCAACCGATTGGCTGCGAGATTTGCCTCCCGTGTGCTTCTGGGTTTCGAGGATTGCCGCCAGCGGTTTCCCGGATCGGACTGCATCGTCACCGGGACTCCAGTTCGGAAAAACCTGGGTCAGCCGATGGAACGAGGCGATGCGATGCGGGTGTTTGGTCTCGATCCTTCACGCCCGACGCTTCTCGTCACCGGCGGCAGCCAAGGCGCGACTGGAATCAACCAGATTCTCTTCCGCACTGCCCCTCTTCTCGCACAGTCGGGCATTCAAATCATTCATCTCACTGGAAAAAACGACGACCGGTTGGCCGCTGCGAACTACCAACGCGATGAAATTCCGCATTATGTGGCTCCGTTCCATCACCGCATGGAGGAGGCCTACTCGGCGGCGGACCTCGTTATTTCAAGAGCGGGAGCGTCGAGCCTCAGCGAATTGTCGCAGTTCGGTCTGCCATCCATCCTCATCCCCTACCCGCACGCGACGGACGACCACCAGAAAGCCAACGGCGAAATTTATGTGCGGACCGGAGCGGCCGTGATGACCGAGGAGAAAGACATCGTTGCGGAGGTCTTTGCCGCGATGATTTCGAATCTTTTGAACGATCCATCGCGCCGTGCCGCAATGGCTGCCGCTGCGAGGAAGATGACCCCGGAGTCGGCTGCAAAGAATGTGGCTGATGTCATGGAACGCGCCGTGAGGGAGGGCATCAAATGACAGCCACCGAGTTA
>Ga0209297_1001737_pt1 | contig 12465 bp, 7 predicted proteins | sample S_130805_MF_Meta_FD_187322 | JGI IMG/M metagenome (GOLD analysis project Ga0209297, IMG submission 187322) | Freshwater microbial communities from Lake Simoncouche, Canada to study carbon cycling - S_130805_MF_MetaG (SPAdes) (version 2) | ecosystem: Environmental > Aquatic > Freshwater > Lake ... | reverse complement strand
TTCCTGTATCTGTAAATAAACCTTGAGCTGCACTTGCAAACCATGGTTTTTGTGTTGCATCAATTTGTACAGAAATAACCGAATTGTCTGGTATGCTGGCGTTGGAAATTGTATAGCTATTGAGTTGATTGTTAGTCATGTAAATCACTCCGCCATTGATTGTACCTATATATTTAGTGTTCTGCGAATCAATTCCAATTGAGGTGATATTATTGGTCAATAGTCCTGCATTTGCCATGGTCCAAATGGTCCAATTTAAATCATCAAAGTAGGCTAAGCCTTCTACAGTGCCTATCCATTTGTTGTTGTCTTGATCAATTTGGATGGTTCGAATAAAATTATCTGGAATGGAACTGTTTGTTGTGTTGTAATTGAGCCAAGATGTGCCATCGTATTTAAATAGGCCATGCATCGTTGTGCCAATCCAAACGGCGTTGTTCGTATCAATAGCGATTGCGCGAATGTAATTTTCAGTTAACCCTGAATTTGAGCTATTGAAAATTTGCCACGACACACCATCAAAGCGAGCCAAACCATTATCAGTGCCTATCCAAAGAACATTCTGAAGGTCCTCAGCTATACAATGAACGGCGTTGCTTGGTAAAGGAGAATTGGCTTCATTGTAGATTGTCCAAGCTGTAGATTGAGCGAAAAAAAAACTTCCGTTAGCAAGAACTAACGGAAGTAAAATAAAAAGTGTTTTCCATGTTTTAGTCATGGATAATAAGTCGTGTGGTATATTTTTTACCTTCATATTCGATCGCAAAGATGTACATTCCTTTGGACAGGTTCTTTGTATTTATGGACCTTTGATTTAATCCATCGTGATAGTTGGCTTTTTCGGAATAGACAGTTTCACCAATAATAGAATACATTTCGTAGGTCAATTCGCCTGAATGCTCTGTCGTGAACTGGATTGAAAACTCACCATTGTTCGGGTTTGGTGAAACGACGATTGAACGTTTAAAAAGGATGTCTTCGCCCAATCCTGCACATGAATTTACAACAGCATTTACTGGTGTCAAAGCACTCGAACACGTGCTGTTTTCAGTGACAACTTGCCAATCGTAGAAGTAATAATAATACGATGCCCCAGCCGATGCACCAACAATCGACAAGATATTGGGAAGTTCATAAGGGTAAGTAGCGCTATTGTTGTTGCGGTAGAGACCTGTTGTGCCGATACTCTTTCCAACAAGTCTTAAATTGGTACCAACTGGCACATTAAAATTTAGCTGAACACGATTTGATCCTGTAAGGACATTTGCCACCATGGTTTCTAGCATTACTCCATTTTGGTCTTGTAACTCTATGGTAAATGAACCTGCTGATTGGGAATAAACGAGTGCCGATTTTAGCGTAAAGTTCACGTAGCTATTGAAGATTTCATATTGGTCTGATGTCACATAGCCACCACCTCCAATGCCATTCGTGTAGGGTTCAGCATTGATTGAATCCAAATAAACGTCGGTGTTTTGTGCAAAATAGGTTGTTGTTTGCGTTAAATTTGGTGTAATGAGGGTGTCACCGGAAGCCACATAATTTCCGCTTGCATCGAACCATGATATATCACCTGATCCTTCAGCAACGAGGGTCATACTTCCGGAAATGCAGACGGAATCGCCTGATGTTACTGGCGCGTCTGGCATCACATTGTTGACGATGAATGGTTCAGAGGTATTTGTTCCACAATAGTTGGACACTTCGCAGGTATATGAACCCGCTTGGTTGACAGTAATTGTTTGTGTTGTATCGCCCGTAGACCATAAAAAACTTGTTCCAGCGGATGATGTTAAAGTCAATGATTGACCATCACATAAATTGTTGGAGTTATTTGACGATATAATTGGGAGCTGATTCGAATTTGCAGGATACTGTTGTGTTAAGGTTACAGGCACCGCTGTGAAGTTGTTGTCATCATTTTCTTCCAAGAAGAGGTTATTCTTGTCCACTTCCATGACGATGTAATAGTTGCCATTGCAGGTGTTTGGTGGAATGTTAATCCACATCCCGTCCAGGTGCTTACCATAAACATCCGTCCAGCCTGAAGAAATTCCTTGTTCGATGACCGAGCAATTGTAATTTCCACCACCTAGGTTCCAATTGGGAAAATCTACGTTATGTAAGGTGTTTCCACCGAGGTATACCGTGTTTTCGTCTCGGCAGTGCCCGTCATATGTACTACCTGCGATTCCACACTGGCCATAATCCATCAGGCAAAAGCCAATTTTAGCTCCAGAACCGACAATTGGCCAGTTCAATGGGTTTGGATCAGAGGTTTGAATTCTTAATGTCATCACAGCCCAATCGTCGACATGGTTGTGTCCATGAGAAGGGTGGTAGGTTACGCTCCCTGCATAGCGATCTACATAGCTCATTGTATTGCCATCTTTACTATAGATACGCTGAGTAATGAGCTGTTTCGGATTTTGATAACCATTTGGACATGTAAAGGCAGTTCCCGATGGAACGTTAAATACCGTATCTGTTCCACAAAGAAAAGTTCGGTTTCCATTATTGTCCTGGCCTCGAACAGTGAAAGATCCATGACCAATGTTTGGGGTTGAGCCTGTTACACGCAGTCGACCATTGTCAGGACCTTGGCCAGTGTAGTTCGTTCCTGCTCCAGTTTGAGGGTATTCCGTGTAACCATTGTTAGCAATTCCTTTCCATGATGCCGTAATATCGGGCAGTAATAAGCAGCTTGCTGTCCCATCTGCACAAACACAAGATGTGGCATTCGTTGTCGTACATTGGGCCGAAACAGTCGAAAGAATGATAAAAGTGAACAGTGTAAGTAGTAGTTTATTTGGCATTTTCAGTAGTTTTAGTTTTGAAATTTAGGAAAAATTCTCGGCTTATTAGGACAATAACGTAAAAAAAGTGTTTTGTCGAATTTATGGTCTTTTGTGACAAGTGTAGCATGAATCCCACGTTTTTGATAGTACCTTTGCACAAAAAACAAAGACTATGTTTGCCAAAGGGACAAAAATGTACAGTATTCGGAAGTTTAAATGTCCACACTGTCAAGAGGGTGATTTTTTTGTGTCAAATGTCTATGATTTACGTCATGTGGGCGATGTGCATGAATCGTGTGAAAAATGTGACGCAAGTTTCACCAAGGAACCTGGTTTTTATTTTGGGGCCTTGTATGTCGCATATGGCATAGGTGTGGTATTAATCCTTACTATATGGGCTGCAATCAGTTTATTGTTTGACAATGTAACGACTGGAGTTTTAATTACGGTAATTGTACTTTCTATTGTTGTTCTTACTCCATATTTATTCTCACTATCAAAGATTATTTGGGCGAATATATTTATTCCTTATGACTCAAAAGCACTAGAATTCAAAGAAAAGGCCGCACATTGATTCCTTGAAAATAACTGATACAACACATTCATGTGCAGATTATTCGATAGATTTTTTTGATGAATGAAAGATTATCCTATATTTGCGATGGTTTAACTAAAAATTTATTAAATATGAAGAAAATTTTACTTTCTATCGGCGTTGTTCTTTCTGCTGCTGCTGCAAATGCACAAGTTGACACGCTAACTGAGTTCTTTACTGGAACTCCAACAATTTACACTACTGCTGCTGCAGATTCTTACCTTGCTGGTAACAATGAGTATGGTGATCTTACGAAAATGCAGTTGTTTGATGGAACACACGGTGTGAACGGTGGTGGATCTATCACAGGATTGTTGCTTTGGACGCCAGTTAAATTGGATGCTGGAACAGGCGGATCTTTCCGTGCAGTGATTTGGGCAAACAACGCTGGTACTCCAGGTGCTGAGCTTGGTTCTGCAACAATTACACTTTCCTCTGTAGATACAGTTGCGACAAACACAATGGTTGCTGAAGGAGCTGTAGGATACAATGTTGCTGCAACATTTGCTTCAGCAATTGCTATTCCTGCTAACGGTGAGTTCTGGGCTGGTATTGAATTGCCAACAACAGCTGGTGATTTGATCGCTATGGTAACAAACACAGATGGTGACTTTGCTGATGCAATCACGCACACAGGTGAGTATTGGTCAGATAACACTTTCCACACATTTGGAGATGCTGCCAACTGGGGAGTTCTTGTTGCAATTGCAGCTTTCCCTGTTGTTAACTTCCAAGTTGGATTGACAGAAAACGAAATCGTTGCTTCTGTTTACCCTAACCCTGCTTCTGATGTATTGAACATCAACTTGAAAGCTAACGCTACTTCAGTTTCTATCATCTCTATGGATGGTAAAGTTGTTTCTACACAAAACGTAACTTCTAACACTGTAGCTGTTGACCTTTCAACTGTCTTGGCTGGTGCTTACATCTGCGAAATCGTTGCTGAAAACGGAGTTGTTATCCGTAACACATTCGTTAAGAAATAATTTCTTACAACACTTTTAAAGAAATCGGGGCTTCGGCTCCGATTTTTTTTTGCTGTATGAAATGAATTTACGAAAACCCAAGGATAATTTAGTTACGAGTTACAAATGACGAGTTACGAAGAACAACCCAGTCCCTTGTCTTTCAAACTTCGAAGCTCAAAGAGCGAAGAAGTTGTCCTAAAATCTTAAAGTCTCTTGTCCTTTGTCTTTTGTCCAAAAGTCCCTTGTCTTTCAAACTTCGAAGCTCAAAGAGCGAAGAAGTTCTCTTAAAATCTTGACATCTTAAAGTCTTTTGTCCTATATCCTCCCTGGATACACCTTCAAGGCCTCTTCCAAACACTTCACCGCACTGCGCAATGCATCTTGGTTCAACACATAGGCAATTCGTGCCTCTTGCTGACCAAGCCCTTTGCTTGAATAAAATCCATTGGCTGGAGCCATCATTACGGTTTGACCTTCAAAAGAAAAGTCTTCCAAGAGCCATTGACAGAATTTCTCCGCATCATCAACAGGAAATTTAGCCACGCAATAAAATGCACCACTTGGCTTTGGACAAAATACACCTGGTATTTTATTTAATCCATCTACCATGATGTTTCGGCGCTCCACATATTCAGCTACCACATCATCAAAATAAGATTGTGGGGTGTTCAATGCGGCTTCTGAAGCGATTTGATCAATGGTTGGTGGAGATAAGCGCGCCTGACCGAATTTCAATGCGGCAGCCATCACTTCTTTATTTTTTGTAATCAATGCACCAATGCGCGCTCCACACATGGAGTAACGCTTCGAAACGGAGTCGATCATGATGACATTGTTTTCAATGCCTTCTAAGTTCATTGTGGAGAATGGAATTGCCCCATCGTAACAAAACTCGCGGTACACTTCATCTGCGAACAGAAACAAATCGTGCTTCTTTACGATGTCACGCAGTTGCTCGAGTTCTTCCTTTGAATACAAGTATCCCGTTGGATTTCCCGGGTTGCAAATGACAATGGCTTTGGTCTTTGATGTGATCTTTTTCTCAATTTCTTCAACAGGGGGAAGTGCGAATCCATTTTCAATGGCAGCCGTCACAGGTACGACATTTAATCCTGCCATGACTGCGAACCCATTGTAGTTGGCATAGAAAGGTTCTGGAATAATCACCTCATCACCTGGATTGCATGTGGTCATAAATCCAAAAATTAAGGCCTCGGATCCACCCGTTGTGATGAGAATGTCTTCTGCATTTACGTTGATTCCGGTTTTCTGATAATAGGCCGCTAAACCATTTCTGTAACTCTCAAATCCTGCAGAATGGCTGTATTCTATCACTTTGCGGTCCATTGTACGAACTGCTTCAAGCGCAACTTCTGGTGTTTCAATGTCAGGTTGACCAATGTTCAAGTGATACACAATCTTTCCTTGTTTTTTTGCTATTTCTGCATAAGGAACAAGCTTGCGAATTGGCGAAGCCGGCATGTCGACGGCTTTCTGAGAGATATGAGGCATACTATTTTTTTAGAGTTCAAATGTACTCAGTTTGCAGAAATAAGCGCCAGAATTCTAGGAAGACTTTTTAAACTTTTCTTGCTTAAAGTGAAAGGATGCGGCGCTGACTTCGTGCCCCATTTGCAGTGCTTATTTCAATGATGTACACACCACTTTTTAAACCTGAAATCTTCATCTGATTTTCTGTCGCTTGGTCGATAGTTTGAACCAGTTGACCTCGACTATCCATGATGCGCAGCGTGCATGCACCATCTTTCCAAGTGATGGTTATTTCATCTAAGCTTGGATTTGGATATACCGTCCATGAATCCTCGTCAACAATGGTCTCTACAGCAGCCGTAAATGTCGGGTCTTGCACAATTGTTCCGTTCTTGTTGATGATCCAGTTGTTTGGATCGATCGTACTTAAGGCGCTCACTGATCCCATACCTGAAAGATAAAATTGATCTGAATTGTCTGTAATGTTCACTCGGACAATGGTGTCGGACAAGCCATTTCGTGTAAATCGCAGTTCTAAAGGAATGGAAAAGTAGGGAACAGAAGTGGGCATTGAGGTGGTATGGTTGATTTCTAACAAGACATCACTACCAATAGAATTCCAACGGGCAGAGATGGTCGGGTAACCCTCGCCAAAATACCACTGTTCGAAAAATGGGGTCAAATCTATTCCTGTAGATGCCTCTAGATGTGCTTTCAAATCAAGTCCAACGGCGACATTGTCTCCGTAAGTGCTTAAGAAACTGCGCAATGAAGCATAAAATAGTGAGTCGTTGTTGATGAGATGTCGAAGGGTATGAATAATTGCTCCGCCTTTCTTATAGGTCAAACGGGAATTGTAAATGCGTGCAATGTTCAAGGTGTCTGTATGCCAAATACTTCCACCAGCCGCTGTGAGTACCGAGCTGTGCCAAGCATTGACAAGCGCTGCAGTTTCGGCAGGATAAAAATTTTCCAACATGATGTACTCACCATACGTTGCGAATCCTTCACTCAGCCAAACATCGGAAAAGGAAGCGATTCCAACATGATCGCCCCACCATTGGTGACACAATTCATGTGTAGTAATTTTCTTTTCCATCACACCCACTGTGGTCATGGTTTGGTGTTCCATGCCCCCAGAAAGAGGAGCGAGGCTTATGCCATATTTTTCATCACTGAAGGGATACAATCCAAACTTATCGGAATACAATTCAATGAATTCAGGCAACAAATCACACTGCGCTTGTGCTTGAGAAAGTCCTGTCGCATTTCCATAAATGAAATTCTGTACCTTAATAGAATCCCCAGGAAGATTGATGGGGTGTGCATAGTTCACATATTCTGTATAGGGTGCCACAGTCGCGCAAATCAGGTAGTAGAGGATAGGATGATGGTTTTTCCAAGTAAATCGAGTGAATCCATTTCCCAAATCTTCTGTTTGCTCCAATGTGCCATTTGAGGTGGCGATTAATCCATTTGGCACTGTGATTCTCACGGCTGAACTGTCGGCTTTATCGCGCAAAATCTGTTTACAAGGAAACCACTCGTGTGCAAGAAAGGGACACGAAACAGTCCATGTCACTTTGTTTCCGATTGTTGATACGGTAGCGTTGGAGACACCGCTGCCACCAAAAGGATTTTGAACAGAGGTAGGTGGTGTCCCGCTGTAGTCGACTGAAATAACGAAAGCACTACCCACCGATTGATTGATGCCAATTTTCAATAAAGAATTGACACGGCTGTACGTGGAAGGTACACCATTTAAACGCAATTGCGAAATTACCTGTGTAGGAAATAACTCTAGAAGAATGGTGTCCAAATTTTGCACGATGGTGCCATGTATTTCGGCCGTCCCGCTGAGTAAAGTTGACTGATTAGTCATGTTCAAATCAAGGCTGTAATAATGAACGTCGTATGCATTGGCTTTGACCTCTTCCACTGCCGTTAAGGTCTTTATGCCATTTTGTTTACTGTGGATTTTCGCCTCTGAACAGGCATGTTCAACTTCTTGATTCCAAGCGATAAAACTTAAGAAAGAAGTGATAAACGCAAGGAATAGTTTCATCGATTATTTGACTAAAGTAGTTGAATGTATGATTCTGCCTTGATTGGTCAAAACGAAAATGTAAGTTTGATTCGAAGGAAGACTTTGTGTGTCTACTGTGCAAGATCCTGTTACATTTTTTGACATGACCTTTCTACCCGAAGCATCAAAAACGAGCAATTGATCTACCTTGGTCGTCGATGGAATACCAATAGATACAGCGCCATCAAATGGATTTGGTTGCATTGAAAGAACATCATTTGGCAACTCATCCGTGCTCAAGAAGAAATTCACATCGTGAACTTTTGTACCAATTTGGTTGATTACCCAATTGCTTGGATCGATGAGCGTAAGGTTATTGATGGTCCCGACATTAGGAACTAGGTATTGGTCCAAGTTGGAAGAGATATTGAATCGAATCGTGGTATCGGTTTGACCTAAACGAGTAAACCGCACATCGATGGGGTTTGTGAATGTTGGCGTAACGGAAGGCATTGAGGACGTATGTGTCAATTCCAAAAGTAAATCTGAACCCACATTGTTCCATCGAGCAGAATAGGTAGGATATCCTTCCCCGTAGTACCACTGATCAAAAAACGGTGTAAGATCAATCCCAGCGTAATTGGCCATAAAATCTCTGAATTGTGCACCCGTTACTGAAGTGTCTTTGAATGTGCTTTGGAATTCAGTTAAACCTTGGAAAAACAAAACATCATCATTATAGAGGTAGCGCAACGTGTGAATAATTCCTGATCCTTTGTCATACGACAAGCGACCGTCGAAAATTCGCCCTTCATTGAGGCTATCGAGCACATACACACTTCCATCTGGAGAACCCATCACTGAGGTATGAACATCGTTCATGTGCTGGACTTGCTGTCCGGCGTACAAGTTTTCGAGCATTAAATATTCGCCGTAAGAGGCAAATCCTTCATTCAACCAGATGTCTGCCCAACTTGCGCACGTTACATTGTCCCCCCACCATTGGTGACACAGTTCGTGCGTAGTTAGTTTCTTTTCGAAGAATCCTTGAGTGGTCATCGTTTGGTGTTCCATTCCTCCTGAGATCGGCGCCATGCAATGTCCATATTTTTCATCCTGAAAAGGGTAAGGACCGAAAAGGTCTGCATAGAGTTCGAGAAAAGCTGCTGTTTCATCGATGTCTGCTTGAAAATAGGGAAGTGTTTGAGGATTGTCGTAGATGAAGTTCTGGATGAGAACGGGGCCAGTAGATCCTGCCGGATTTGCGTACACATTGTATTCAACATATTTGGCAACAGCCACCGAAATGAGGTAATAATCAATAGGATGGCGGTGTTTCCATTCGTAGCGCGTTGTTCCGTTGCCTAGAGGTACCACATTTTCAAGCATTCCATTTGATCCTGCCTTGCACGCATTTGGAACGGTGATTTTTACTGAACAGCTATCGGCTTTGTCGCTTAAGGATTGTTTGCACGGCCACCACTCGTAAGCAGAAAATGGCTCAGACAAAGACCATGTCACTTGATTTCCCCATGATGGAGAAAAATCATTGGTCATGCCAGCGCCCCCAAGCGGATTGCTTTGAGCAGTTGGTGGTGTTCCGTTATAATCGATTTTTATCACAAAACTGCTCCCGGCACTTGTATTTACTTTTACCTTTATGGCAGACAGAACGCGAGTGTAGGGTGATGGAATTCCGTTTACTGTAATCTGATTGATTGTGAACGATTGGAACAATTCAAATAAGGCCGAATCCAAGGCTTCATTGGCTGTTGCGTGAATTTCTACTGTTCCCTCTAGAGCCGTGTTCTGATGATTCATTTTTACATCAAGCGCATAAAAATGTACGTTGTACCGCTCCGATTCAGCAATTTGAGCGACAGACAAACTGGCACTTTTGAGTTGATGATTTGAAAATCGATCGCGCTTTGAGCAGTAAAGGTGGTTTTCATCTTGAGCAAATGAGGCAAAAGACAGAGATGCAAGTAGGAAAAAGACGTAGTTTTTCATAATTAAATTTGGCGTGTGCGAATGTAATTTAATTTACGCGAAGTTTGCTTTTAAGCAATTGAGAAATTGACTTATCGAACTCCATTTTCGTCCAAAATGCGAATAAAGTGGAAGCCCTTTGGACCGAATCCTTCGTTGTAAAAGAATTTGTGTGCCTTAAAATTGCTGGTGTAAGAATCCAATGCCATGATGTTGCAACCTTCTATTTGCGCTTTGTTGGCTAAATAATCGAAGAGCAGTTTCCCCGCTCCTTGCGATCGAAATTTCTCAGAGACGACAGAATTGTCGACCTCTAAATACTTCCCACACCAGATTTTTGTGCCAATCCAAAATCCCGCAATTCCAACGCATTGCTCATCCTGAAAGGCAGCCACCTGTCCATATTCATTATTTGGCAACATGCCATCGAGTAAGTTAGCGTAAGTTTCTATTGAGAGGCTTGGATACAATTCTTGCATCACCTCCAATTGAGCAAGCATTTCTTCTTTTCCTTTAAGTTCTCTGATTGTTATCATTTTCGCTGAAGAATAAGTTCGTTATAGAAGAGTTCATAGATTCTGCGGTATTCATCTGTCCATGAATAGGCTTCTTTAAATCCATGTGACTCTATTGGGAACACGGCAAGGTCCCAATTTGTTTTTCCCAGTTCAATAAATCGTTGACTAAGGCGCACCACGTCTTGAAACTGAACATTGTCGTCCACCATTCCGTGCAGCATGAGTAATCGACCGATCAGATTTTGAGCATAATAGATGGGTGAACTTTTACGGTACGCCTCGGGGTCTGTATTGGGATAATTTAAAATGTTGCTGGTGTATTCATGGTTGTAATGCGCCCAATCCGTGACAGAGCGCAAGGCTGCGCCACAAGCAAATTCGCCAGGTGTGGTCAGCATCGCCATGAGCGTAATGAATCCACCATAGGACCCACCATACATGCCAACGCGGTTTGAATCTATTCCATAGCTACTTACCAGTAATTTTTTTCCGTCTACATGGTCCTGAAGATCCCTTCCACCCATGTGACGATAGATGGCAGTGCGGTAATCACGCCCATAACCCTCGCTTGCTCGGTAATCGATGTCGAGTACCGTGTAGCCATTGTCTACCAGCATGTTGTGGAACATATATTCACGGTAATAATTGCTCCAAAAATTGTGGGCGTTTTGAAGGTAGCCAGCTCCATGTACAAAAATCACTGCGGCCTTATTTCCTGTGCCCTTTTCGGGTTCGTACACCCGAGCATAGACATCCTTTCCGTCTGAACCTTTGAAGGAAATCACGGTTGGTTCGCGCCACGGGTAACGGCTAAATTCTTCCGTCGTGGAATGTGTGACTTGCGTTAAAGTGCTGTTTGGTGTGTTAGGTGCGGTAAATAATTCCCAAGGTTCATTTTTAGAGGAATAGCGAACGGCCAATGTTTTCTCATCTGGGGATAGATACACCTCGTGAGCGCCATCTTTGCTGAGGATAGGTGCTAGTTCGTTTGTTGCAAAACTGTACACATAAAAATCGCGATTTCCAGGATGCGTTTTATTGGCCGTAATGTATAGTTTACCATGACCTTTAGAGAAAGAAACATTGTGCACCTCCCATCCTTTCCCACGTGTAATGGGCGTAATGGCCTTTGTGCGTATCGTGTAGAGATACAATTGTGAATACCCATTGGTTTCCGATTGAAAGCAAATGCCTAAATCATTGATGATCCAATCGAGTGTGCCTTCTTCGGTGTTCCATCCCGAAATACCCGGACCACCAATCCACGTGTCGTCGTGCTGGTGATCGATTTCTATACACTTTCCTGTTTCGAGATGGATAAGTACAATCCAACGGTCTTTGTTGTCATAGGAGCGAATGTCGCAAACGGCTTGATTTCCGTATGAAGAGAACTTCAATGCATGCATGACGATTTTGCGATCCGACGTGTATAGCGTAGCATCATTCAGGTAGGCCGGTTTCTTTCTAATGTCACTCAAGGTGCTGAAATCAACAAAATAGATGGAGTCGTGTTCAGTATTGAAAATGCCCAATCGATGTGTGGGTTCTTCAGTACCAACTTTAGCGCGGGCTGGGGTGGTATAGGCGTGACCATCCGCAGAAATGTGATGTTCCACTTCCGTATCTCGTTCTTTTGGGTTAGTGCTAAAACGAAGAGTCACATATTTCCCGGTTTTATTGATTTGAAGGTTTTCAAGAACCTCCTTGCCAAAATAAATGGGTTCAGGCAATGAAAAACGAGACTTTCGTTGTTCGTGGCTCCATTCTGTTCGTTCATTTTTATCGCGGATGTATTCGAATAAAAATAGCTCTTCTTTCATGAGAAAGGTGGAATCTTTCTGGTCGTTTTTTGCAGAACCAGACTGAAAATTGGTGATCTGGGAGATGGAGCCATTCAGCCCATTGTATAAAAACAGATTGTTTCCTTGCTGAAAGGCTACGATGTGCTCGCTGCTGGTGCGTTGCACATTGTATACGTCTTCATTGGTGTAATAAAGCGGTGTAACAGCCGATGTTTTTCTATCTATCACTACGAGAGCACCGTCAATGGAAGAATACTGTTGACTAAATTGACTTTGCG
>Ga0209297_1001732_pt1 | contig 12488 bp, 31 predicted proteins | sample S_130805_MF_Meta_FD_187322 | JGI IMG/M metagenome (GOLD analysis project Ga0209297, IMG submission 187322) | Freshwater microbial communities from Lake Simoncouche, Canada to study carbon cycling - S_130805_MF_MetaG (SPAdes) (version 2) | ecosystem: Environmental > Aquatic > Freshwater > Lake ... | reverse complement strand
GCTACTGCCTCTTCTTCGGTAGGATAAGATTGTTGAAAGATTGTATCTCCCCATTGGGATCTAGGTGTTTTGAGAAGACCGTCATCAGAAATCACCATCCATATGTAGGTTTTGGTCAGAACGTTTGAAGTCATTGGGTTTCTGTGTGTATGAGTGTATTATAGGGCATCTGGTGCCCCTGTGGAGGGCTCTTGTGCCAGTTAATCAGGTGTCCTCAAAATACAAGTATCAAAGTACAAGGTTCAATAAGTCACACACCGGAAGGCACGAACACAGAGCGAGTTCGTCTTATAGCTGAGGCTCGCAAAACCATAATTAAAGAACAGGTAGCAAGCGCCGTAGATATTGGTCTCTGTACTACTCCAGTAGTGAGCGGAGGAGAATTCATTAGGAATATTACGATAAGCAAGTTGGAGTTGTTCTTTAGTAGGAACAAACCATTGGGAAGGATTAAAACCTTCTTCCTTAAGTTTCTGGAACACTAGAGGAAACTCTTTAGACCACACTTCTTTCATTTCAGTTGATTTAGGTGCCACCAGAAGTGCTAGTCCATTCTCTTTCTTAAGAACGATAGAACCGTCCTCAAGAGTGTCTCCAACACCAGCAGTTTCAATTGTTACTGCATTATAAGTATTCAGTTGTTCCCGAAACTCCTGAAGCTTTGCTTCTAGGTTCTGAACTTCTTGTTGTAGTTGATTTTTAGTAAGCATTTGAGTTGTTTGTGTGTATGAGTGTATTATAAGGCATTTAGAATGGTTAGTCTAGTCATTTTTCACATTCTCCATTTTAGCAAGTTCTTCACTTCCCCATTTCCTAGGTTCATCATAGCATACCTGCATCATTTTATCCCAGTTTCTTAGGGCATCCTCATTTTCAACCATATCTCCCTCTACTGCACGAACCCAACTCAACTTATGTCTGATTACCTGATATAGGTCCCAAGAAATATCAGAACCAGGAACTTTCTCACTACTACCAACACCTAATGTTGTTTTATAACCATCAACATTACCAATAGTATATTTTCGTATAAGGGTACGAATAGTATTTACATCTTCATGGTATTCATCATAGTTTATAGTATTCCAGTTGATTGGAAGATTTCCAATTGCATCACCAATATCACCAGAACTTATACGAGCATATAGTTCTGTTGCTGTTTGAAGAACCCGTGCCTGTTCTTCGGTGATTGTTAGAGTGTAAGTTTTAGTCATTGTTCCTCTAGTTCGGTGGTCAGTAGTGCGCGGGCAAACTTCAAGAAAGTATCGGGTTTCCCAAGGTTAGTGAATTTCATTGGGTAGTCACATAAGAAGAGGGGTTGATTCAGGAAGCAACAGGAACAGATAGGCATACTCTTCACCATCATTCAGATATTGAGTGAGGCAAAAATCAAGGCGAGGTTCAGTTACATCGCCACGACTGGAATAATAAAGAGGACCAGTGGCAAGATACTTTGGGTTCATTTGTTTGTTGTGTATGTAAGTATTATAGGGCATCAAGGGGCATTTGCGAAGTGCTCTTGTGCCAGTTAATCAGGTGTCCTCAAAATACAAGTATCAAAGTACAAGGTTCAATAAGTCACACACCGGAAGGCACGAACACAGAGCGTGGACATCTTAAAGTTGTAGCTCGCATTACCATTATTAAAGATCAGGTAGCAAGCGCAGCCGCTATTGGACTCTGTACTACTCCAGTAGTAAGGGGGGGAGAATTCATTAGGAATATTACGATAAGCAAGTTGGAGTTGTTCTTTAGTAGGAACAAACCATTGACTTGGATTAAAACCTTCTTCCTTAAGTTTCTGGAACACTAGAGGAAACTCTTTAGACCAAGGTGCTTCAACTTCAGTGGATGCTGGTGCCACCAGAAGTGCTAGTCCATTATTCTTTTGAAGAACAATAGAACCATCCTCAAGAGTGTCTCCAACACCAGCAGTTTCAATTGTTACTGCCTTATAGGTATTCAGTTGTTCCCGAAACTCCTGAAGCTTTGCTTCTAGGTTCTGAACTTCTTGTTGTAGTTGATTTTTAGTAAGCATTTGAGTTGTTTGTTTGATTACTTTTGTATTGTAATACATTCATGGAAGTTAGTTGGGAAAGATTGTTCCACTTTCCCAACTGGCACAACCATAATTCAATAAGAATAGAAAGAGGCTACCCAATCATCAAATGCTGATTCCTCCATCCCCTCTTGAATTTCCTCTATCACTTGTTTCGGATCAGGAAGTTCATTCTCACTATTCCAATAATAAAGAATAGTAGCAAAAGGAATATCAGAATCTATATTCCACTCATAATCATATGAGGGATATAGAGTATCATAATTTTCAGCAGAAGAAGCAGCGTTATCTCTGGCTTCATCCACGGAATCCAGAAATTCAATGAACTCCTGTGGTAGTTTATCCCACTCAGTCTGAGTGATGGGCTCTTGAATGGTTTGGCGAATCATGGTGTTTGTGTCAACAGAATTAGAATAACCGATTTAGAGCCCAGTGCTCATTTAATGTGACAGTGAATCAACTGGCACTAAGGGGAACGACATTGCTAGTGCGTAGAAGAAGATTAAACAGTCCACCGATAGATGGCTTAACATATGAGTTGGTCTTTGTATCAAAAACCTCTTCATTTGCTAGAACAGCAACGATTTCTTCATAAAGTTCACCTTCTGCGTTGTTGTTTACAGAATATGAATATTCCTTTGTGTTATCATTGAATAAAACGTTAAGTACATCATTATCACCATCATAACTAATGGAGTCAATAGCACTAGATGCTTCTTCAGTTAGTGTGGCAGCCCAAGAGTTGTTTGAAACTGTAATGTTGCCGATAGTCTTAGTAGTCATAATTAAAATTCCTTTAATAGTTGGATTGTTTCATAGTCAAATTGTTCATAGACACCTCCACTAAAGATGTCTGTTTCTAGAAGATTATCAAGAAAGATATCTTCTTCACAATCATCTAAAAAGTAATCACTCGTAATCATTTATTTGTTCCCAATCAAGATTCAATTCCTCAAAAAAGATTTCTTGTTCAGCTGTATCAGTAGGAATAGTTACATCATCCTCCAATGAAAAATAAGCAAATGCTAGTGCCGGTCCATATTCTTCTGGGTCAATTTGGGTTGCTGGACTAACCAGAACCACATCATCAATCACAGCAGTAATCATACCAACACCATCATCTTTATTATAATCAAATTCAATGATGGAAACAATAGATGTAGTCACTTGGAAATCTCCCAATGGGGGTCATTTGATTTTTGCATCACGAAAAAGTAATTTTTATTGGTGGAACAAAGAAAATAATGACTTGGTGTTTCGTTGTCTATACGACAAGTATGAAGTTGATCCATTTTTTCTTTGAACCGCTTTTTAGCTAAACTAGAAATTGGTGATACCGTTAGAACATTCTTTTTCTTCCCCATTCACGAACAATCATCAAAATAGAAATCATCATCTGCGTAATCAATGTCGTCTTCCTCATATAATGCGTAAATAGTGTTCCTAATATTCTCTTCTTCATCAGAAAGAGAATCAACAATGTCGGCAGTGATAGTCTGTTTCATAATTGTTTCTTGTGAACGATTTAATTATAAGCCATTTGGCTGATTCTGGGGATATCCTTGTGCCAGTTAGTAAACTGACTCTCGGGCATCCTCCTCAGAATCATATGGTCCAAATACATCAACACCACCATCGCTGTATGATACATCAGAATACCAACCGGGTTCATCCCTAAATTCAGATAAATCTGATTCAGCAATAAAATAAACATAAGTGCCCAGAACTGTGATGTTAGCAAGTAGAGTCATTGTGAAATCTCCAATGTTGTATTATGTAGCAGACTTAACTGTTTTTTGTGGGGAAGAGAAGTATTCCTTATGAATAGCTGTTCCCTGACCAAATCCAATGCCACCAAGAATAATCGCAATTGTGAGAATCCAGGTTACAGCATTGTTATCATTTTTGTTTAAGGATTCATTAAGACTTTTGCCCAGACATAACTGAGTAAGCCATGTACCAACACCACCAAAAATAATGCTTACAGCTAGTGCAGTAAATGTAGCAAACAAATAACCAAACCCAAAGAAATATACAAGGGGCATTAGTTTAATTCCAGATACCAAAGACCCAGTTGGAGTATTTGATACTTGATATAGATTCATTATTTGGGATGTTCCATACATACGCTGAATCACCTCTTTTGCCCCAACAGAAGTAGCAGCATTTACTGTTACATCAGAATAACCAGCATCTGAACCCATCCATACTTTGGCTGTCCAATTAGCCATTTTTATTGAACCTCGCAATCCAATCATTACCAAAGAGATCAATCAATTCATTAATTTTATCGTACTTAAGACGACAATCTGGAATCATTCCATATTTAGAAATTAGATTCTCATGTGAAAGATAAAAAATATCATCTTCCATAAATGGCGTATCAACAACAGATCGTAGAATTTCTACAAGAAGTTCTTGTTGCCTATATGTTAGAGTAAATGAATGATCATTTACGTCCATCACATTAGAATCAAGTTCCTTATTGGATTTCTCTTGTTCTGCTAATCCCTCAAGAATTTCAACATAATCAACAAACATTTAGACCTCGTTTTTGTTCATTCCTAATATAGCAATGATTTGATGAATTGTCTTTCTATAGTGGACAGTTATTAAACTGTCACATCCAAATCATTTTTGGGATTCTTTTAATAGTCTAATCTTATTCCAATTTGAAGAATAAACAAGAATACAAACATTTTTAACCCGTTCTTGATGTTCCTTAATGCAAATAGTAACATAAGAATCACAACAGAATTTAATGATTCCTTGATAATCATTATATTCTACGACAACACCAGTAGCGAAAGTCACAGATTTTCTTCTTTATATTCTTCAACTTTTTCAATCAACTCCTTAAGTTTCTCATAAGGAACACAATCTGTTGATATATCAAATGATACATCCTGAAGAATATCATCTAACTCAAATAGTAGATGTTCAATAAACTGTTCTTGATTCATTAATTTATAATTGGTTTATTTATATAGATGTTCCGCAAAACCGCGATGTCTTTAGTATCACGATAATGTAAATATGATTTAAAATTTTAACAATTTTTTGTTGTTTAAGTCATAAAGACATAATTCACCATTCTCATTTCCGCATTCTCCATCTAAAATAATGGAATTAGAATCCATATAAACAGTGTGATAATGTCCAGAAATACGAATCCAGGAATGATTAGATTTTTCATTCCACCATAACCTGCGATTACCATTGGAGTCAGTACAACCATATAGAAGTTTGTTCTTGTTTTTCTTGTTGACTGCTTTGATTAAATAATAATCCTCATATTCTGGAATATCTATTGTTGATGAGAAATAGGCATGACTGCATCTGAATTCTGTGTTATTTGAATTTTTAAGAACAATACCATAAGGCATACGAATTAGCCATTGTAATAACTCATTAAATTCAATACCAGATTCTTTAAAATCACTAATAGTTCTATCTAACCCGTTGTTTATGGTAACATTATTACCACCAATCCAACGAATTAGTTTATCTTGATGATTAGATTGAAGAATAATGCCGCCAAGGTCTTTTTCACATAAACGTATGAGATTATATACCTCAACGCTTTGTGAAATATCACACCTAGAATCAAATAAATCCCCCAAAAATATAGGGGTTAGTTGATGTGTTTTTGCATAATCAACAGCTTTTGATAGTGGTTGATATTGGGAATGTATATCCCCAATAAAACAATAATTAGTCATTGGTCGTCTTCTAGTATATAACTAATTATAACACAAAAAAAGTCCACATATTAGATGGTGGACAGTTTAAATATTGACCTAATCAATCACTACCCACTACATTTAGTTGCTTCTTAACAATCTCAATCACTTCATCCTCATCCAGTAAAGTAGATACTTTGTCTGGATAAGACTTTGGATACTTCTTCCTAATAGTAGTATCAGCATTCCAAATGAGTTCGGTTGTCATCTCATTTGCGACCTTAATATGCTCTCCTCTCAAATTGTAGGTATCTTTATCAAAAATCCTTAGACAAACAGCAGAGAAACATTGGGCATACTTCTCCAGAGTTTCATCAAAGTCCTCATTCCATTCAAGTGAGTGCTCTACTTCAATATTCAACATTAGTTAGTTCCTCTTCTTTTGTAAGACAATAATCTGGTAGTTTAACACGATTTTCAATAAAATATCTACACAACATAGTAGTGGGTCTTTGGGATTTTGTCAACTCACGAGCGTGACAATCAATAAAGTTCCCACAACTTAGTAAGTGTATTAGAAACCCCATTACACAAAGATATAATTTGAATACTTTTGCTTGAAGGCATCAACCTGTTCTTGTGTCTTCAGAAACACAAACAGATTTGTCTGTGGATGCCCAGGATACTGGTAAGATACTTTGATCATTCTGTCTCCTTCTTTTTGAATAAATAAGAACCATCACCATTATCTACCCATTCAATCAAATCACATTCTTTTAGATTTGCTGCTTTCAACAAATCATCAGGGAATGTAATAAAGTATTCTCCACTGGGACCATCAGCCTCCACTGGAAGAACCCACTTCTTTACTTTATCCTTTGCTTTGGCAGCATCACACATTGCATTCATTTCTTCTTCCGTATATCTAAGTGCTTCCATATCACTATGTCCCCAAGGACGCATACAATCATCAATTGCTTGATGAATTTGATTTCCTCGGGAAATTGCATCACTCAAAGTTTCCTTTGATGTATCATCTTTATCACGGATCAATTCTTCTTCTGTGTATTGAAGATAAGGCATCAATTCAGTATCATCATAATCCTTGATATGCCCCTTACCATTACCATTCAGCAATGCAAGAAGTTCATAAGCATTTGCTGTCTGCTGTTTATAGGTATAATAGTTGTCCTCAACAACACCTTTAATCACATCATAGATTTCTTGTGGTGTTGCTTCTGCTGCACCCATTGCGTCATACAGAAAGTTTTCAAGTTGTTTTAGTGAATATTTTTTGTAATCAGTCATTTTATTTTTAAACATCGTAAGTTTGTTCATCACGTCCCCAATAATCTACCTTACCATTTTCCACAGAAATGTTAAGCAAATTACTCAATCGTTCCATCCTACTCAACTGAGTTTGATGATACTCTTTCATTCCATTTACAGAAGAAATAATGGTCTCATAAAGTTTTTCTACAGGAATATCTGCATGACAGAGAGCATCTGCGATGTCATTACCAATTCGTTCTAACAAAAAATCACTCATTTCAGTTCCTGATTTGTGAGTTTATTATAGCACAGGATTTATCGGAAGTATATGGTTGAATGTGCCAGTTCAACGAGTGTCCCCAATAATAACATCTTCAAGTACATTCAATCTTACTTCAATATTACTTAGAAGGCCACTAAGACGACGTATTTCTTCAATATTTTCTACATTCCTAGTTTCTAATGTACAAACTCTCTCTTCCATTGTTGGCTCGTATGCACTCCACATTTTAATAAACCTCCTTGTAATCTTCTTGATAATATCCAGAAACTACTTGATCTGCCCAAGATGTGGGTAGATTATGTTCCCGAGACTTCATATGATTTAGTCCAGATACTGGGTAATCTTTTAGTTCTGGGTCATTAACAATAGCATCAAGTTGTCTGATTTCCTTTGTTGTTTGTGGAAACCGAAGTGCTCCCCTATGCATTCCTTCAAGATTTCTGTGAGTTCTTGACATCATAATCCTCCAAGACTGATTTGTAATAGTTATTATATTTTATGAACTTATTAAGTGATGGTTTTATCTCCAAAGAGGTACAACACTCAAGATATGAAAGAAATTCATACCACGCAGTTGTTGAATCTAATTTAGGATACATTTGTATACACCTGATAATCCTTCTTCTTCAAGTTACTTCGTTCAATATACTTTTTCATATTGACTTCATTATCAAAATAACAAGTTTTCGTATCTTTCATATCTTTTCCCTCATTATGTATAAGTTTCCAAGGGAATTGTGAATAAGGAAATTCGGGGTTTGCATCAATTTTCATCAGTAATCCTCATATACTCTTTTATATTATCAATGTCTCTATCATCCCATTTTTCTGGAGTTTCTAACATTCTCCTCATTATAGATGGACTCCATCCAGGAAACATTCTTGATGCCTCTTCAAATCCAGGTTTTCTAATCGTCCAACTCCACATCTTTCACAAGATCTTTCAATCTGTCAAAGAAATCTTCATCAAGTGGAACACACTCAACCTTACCAGTTCTCACATCTTCTGCCATCTCCATAAGATATTCAAGGAAGTCTTTGTCATACACATTATCTTCTCCAAGAGTTGTCCAAAACCAATTTATGCATTCTGCTTCTGGGTCTTCTACTGTTCTAGGTAGTGCATAAACCTCATAGTTTCCTGACATCAAATCCTGCCAGATACTAAATGCATCACCAATACTCTGCCATCCTGTCATCCAGCAGTGTGAAAAGTAATAATCAAACCAGTTGAGTGTGGTTTTCTCTCTGTCTGTTGCTAATACTGGTTTAGAAATCATTTGTATTGCTCCCAAGTAGGTATTTTACCACAAATATAATCAGCACTTGATTTTGCCTGAACTCTACACGCAGTTGTGATAGTAAGTGCTCGTTGATAGTTAATCATTTTTTGTTGTCGTGTGCCTACTTCCTCTATTCCTGCAAAAGTACAGAGAACAAGAACAAAAATCAATAGAGCAACATAAATTTTATTGTCAGTCATTTGATTTCTCCAGTGTTTTTGTAACGAGGACGAATACCCCAAAGAGTGAAACGACCTTTTTCTCTTGGATTTTTTTCCCAAAATCCAGTATGCCCCCATAATTCATTCCAAGTGTTTTGCCATTGAATGTTTCCAATCCGACCACCGAAACTATCAAGGTCAATCATTGAGTTGCTCCACATTTCACCTTTGATGATGTCGCGAAGTTCCTTTGGTTCAAGTGTAACTCCGTATTCAGAAAGTTCCATCGGTTTGGTTGCTTATGAGGTTATTATAGGGCATCCACAGGGGGATTGGTGGGGTCTTGTGCCAGTTGGTCAGATGTCCTATCTTGGATTGCGAATATCAGTATCTCTGGTTGTAAAGTCTCTGGATCTCCCACTATTTTTTTCAAATCCGTGTGACTTATAAAACTTTGCTAACTTTGCCTTCTTACCTTTGTCTGGGTCTTGAGTAAGTGTGACTCTTTTTTTCTGTTTATCCGCATACTTCGTAAGACCCGTCATCACTCTGGTTCCAATTCCTTTTCCTTGCATATTTGGAGGAACGAAGAGTTTATTTACACGCAGATCACCAGATTTATCATCGTGTGAAACATCAACATTTGTTCCTGGATACTTTCTTCCATATGCCCGATCTATTTTACGAAGAACTTCTCTTGGTGGTCTTGCTTCTTTTGCTTCTGTGATGAACTCTGAGAATGTTTTCATCTAAACCTCTTCGGAATCCTTGGTTTTTGTACTGTTCCTATAGCATTTACAATTCTTTTAGATGCATACTCCGGATCCATTACAATAGAATAGTGTCGTCTTCCCAGAGAATCAATGCCTCGTTGACCTTGAGTCTTAACTGCTTTGGCACCTTTTTCTGGTTTTTCCTTAATTGATTTCTTGGGTACTAACATTGTGATAGTTGATATATTTTCACCTTTCAACTTTGCAAATCCACGAGCAGTGTTAGGATGAGTGGCAGCAAATACTTCATCACCCTTGAATCCCGACTTTTTGATCTGTTTAGCAGAATCTGATAAAGTACCGTGATGCACTCTCGCCATTGTTATTCTTTCTGCCGCTTCTGCAATGAACTCTGAGAATGTTTTCATTTTCTTTTAAGTGCAATCTTTGTTCTTTTTGGTTTGTCTGATGCTCTCATTGTTGGTTGTGGATTCTTATCAATCGACTTATTTGCAACTTCTTTATCCACCATAATATAAGAACCTTTTGGAACTTTTCTCAACGGATTTTCATGAGCATCAGGAACTCTTACGATTTTGTTTCCAGATTCAATTGCAGATTTTGACTGTTTCCTTGGATCTGTTGGTTTGTTTGTATTACTCACTACATCCTCATCTGATGCATCTCTCCTCCAAGATTTAAGTTTTGATCTATAATCTTTTGGTGAATCTGTTGAATGAATTTTTGGATTTACAATTTTAAGACTTACTGGTTTTGTTCCATAATCATTACCAACTCTGGATGATGGTGTAGTATAAACAATTCCCTTACGATCATCAGGATGATATGTACCGGTAGATGTTGAGTCGTTAAAACCTGTATCCATTATTTTCTTTTTATTTTCACGATTAGTATAATGTGCAGTGCGAAGAACCTTGATTCTTTTTGATTCTTCTAAAAACTCTGAGAATGTCTTCATGACTGGTCCTTTAAGTCTTGAATTCTTTTTTGTATTGATGCCGAACGACTGGTTGATGTGCGAATCAGTGCATCAGAAGCATTTTGCACCAGTTTTTGCTTCTTTCTTGTAGATTTGAGAATTGCTTCTTTTTCTTGCTTTACTTTAGGTCTATACTTACCAAATGGTTTTTTCTTCAAATCTTTCATTCGTCCACTCTGAACTTGAATATCTCTTGCAAGTTCACCAACTCTATTTTTGACTCTTTCTTCTTTTTCTGGTGTCAGATCCTTATATTCTTCATCAAGAATTTGATTTGCCCATTCATCACTCATTGCTTCTAAGATACAACCAGCAGAATCATAATCAACCGCAAATCCTTCAGAAATAAGAGTATCAAGAATGTATTCTATATCTTCTCTTTTAAATTTGCGAATATTGTTTCGTCCCTCTTCTCGTTCAGTTGTTCTTTTTCTAGCCTGTTGAGCATTACTCATCAATTTAGAACCAGTCTTCATTTTTTTTAATAGTGTCCCTATTTTTACTCTTGGGGGTTTACTATAATCAGGATTTTTTAATTCATCTTGTGCAATATCTGCTTGATTTGAATAATCCTTTAGTTTAATCATTTGACTATTTAAAAACCCAGTCACTCTTGCTTTTTTAGTCTTAGAGAGCGGTCTAAAGTTTCTTTCTTTCCACGAATCGTCTTCAATGAGGTCTTGAAACTCTTCATCACTTAAAGACTCTACTAATTCCTCTGCCTCTGCATAAGAATCTGCATAACCTTCAAAATATAAAAACTGAAGTATTTGGTGATATTCGTAAGAAGACATTTGGCATGAAGAAATTCTACTTGTATTTATTTATCTTTGCAATCTAAGAAATAAGAATACCTTGCGGAGTTATCAGGTGTATATCGTACCACATCACAACCCTTATAAGTATCCACCACCTCAAAGGGCACCTGTGGAGTGCCCTTGTGACAGTTCCTCAGGTGTCTTCAAGTGTCATAATAAACTCATATGCCCTTATTAACTTATGGATTTCTACTGGAGTATTGGGATTTCTAGCAACCCAATAACGAACACTAGAATTCTCATCAGTAGCAAGAACCTTTAGGATTTCTACTGGAGTATTGGGATTTATAGCAACCCAACAACGAACATTATAATCCTTATCAGTAGCAAGAACCTTTAGGATTTCTACTGGAGTATTGGGATTTCTAGCAACTTCACAACGAATACTATAACCCTCATCAGTAGCAAGAACCTTTAGGGTTTCTATTGGAGTATTGGGATGTATAGCAACTCCACAACGAATACTATAACTCTCATCAGTAGCAAGAACCTTTAGGATTTCTACTGGAGTATTGGGATTTATAGCAACCCAATAACGAACAATAGAATTCTCATCAGTAGCAAGAACCTTTAGGATTTCTACTGGAGTATTGGGATTTATAGCAACCCAATAACGAACAATAGAATTCTCATCAGTAGCAAGAACCTTTAGGATTTCTACTGGAGAATTAGGATGTTGAGCAACCCAATAACGAACATTATAATCATTATCAGTAGAAAGAACCTTTAGGATTTCTACTGGAGTATTGGGATTTATAGCAACTCCATAACGAACATTCGTAATCTCATTTGGTGTGTAGTTGTAGTTCATTCATTTACCCCTAGGTTTTCTATTTCATCAATCTCAATAATAGGAACCTCAATCCATTTTCCATTTTCCAAGTATTGGAGAACAGTTTTATTGTATGTGTATGATACTGATTTTTCTTTAAATGGTGGGAAAATCCTCAACCATTTAGGATAACACTCCTCAATATATTCAAGAGTTCCTGTAGTTTTTAAAAATCGCAGTTTCATTCATTTACCAATAGGTTTTCTATTTCATCAGCAAGTGCAAATATAGCATCTCTTGTCCATTGTTGTCCTTTGTTGAACTACCGCGATGCTAAAGACATCGCGGATTCCTTCTTCACTGGAGATTGCCTACAAGTAGGTCTTACATCTCCTCCAAAGGCAGTAACGCTAGTTCCTAACGCCATAAGGTTAATTGCCGCAT
>Ga0209297_1001730_pt1 | contig 12499 bp, 9 predicted proteins | sample S_130805_MF_Meta_FD_187322 | JGI IMG/M metagenome (GOLD analysis project Ga0209297, IMG submission 187322) | Freshwater microbial communities from Lake Simoncouche, Canada to study carbon cycling - S_130805_MF_MetaG (SPAdes) (version 2) | ecosystem: Environmental > Aquatic > Freshwater > Lake ... | reverse complement strand
TAATAATCAAGTTGGATTTACTACTTCACCACATGCAGCAAGATCCTCAACTTATTCAACCGATATTGCAAAGATGATTCAGGCTCCAGTATTTCATGTTAACGGTGATGACCCAGAGGCATGCGTGCGAGTAGCCCGTCTTGCGTATGAATATCGTCAAGCATTTAATAAAGATATTGTGATTGACATGATTTGTTACCGCCGGCGTGGTCACAATGAAGGTGATGAGCCAAGCTTTACCCAACCACTTATGTATAAATTAATTGATGCTAAGCGTTCTACAAGAAAGCTTTATACCGAGGCGTTGATTGGTCGTGGCGATATAACTGTCGAAGAAGCTGAAGAGGTGCTTCGTGACTACCAGCAACAATTAGAAGGTGTGTTTACCGCAGTACACAACACTGAACCAGAGAGTGATCCAAATTGGAAAGCCCCAGTAGTTCCTGCTCCTAATACAGTAAATACTGCCGTATCTGAAGTGGAATTAAGAAAAATTGCGGCTACCCAATCTGCAATCCCAGCTGACTTCACAGTGCATCCAAAACTTTTACCTCAATTATTAAAACGAGTTGAAATGCTAGATGAAGCAACTGTTGACTGGGCAACTGGTGAAATGTTTGCCTTCGGCTCACTTTTACAAGAAGGCTATCCAATTAGGATGAGTGGCCAAGATGTTAGACGTGGAACATTTAGTAACCGCCATGCTGTAATTGTTGATAAAGAAACTGGAAAAGATTTATTCCCACTTCGCTCTTTAGTTAAAGATCCAAACCAATTCCATATTTACGACTCACTTCTATCTGAGTATGCAGTAATGGGATTTGAGTATGGGTACTCAGTTGAGCGAGAAAATGCATTGGTTATCTGGGAAGCACAGTTCGGTGATTTTGCAAATGGTGCCCAAACAGTTGTTGATGAATTTATTTCTTCAGCCCTTCAAAAGTGGGGCGAGAGGTCATCTATAGTCTTATTACTTCCTCATGGATATGAAGGACAAGGACCAGACCACTCCTCTGGTCGAATTGAAAGATTTTTAGCATTATGCGCTGAACAAAACATGACCGTTGCTCAGCCATCTACTCCAGCCTCTTACTTCCATCTACTTCGCTGGCACATGAAAAATCCAGCTCGTAGACCATTAATTGTATTTGAGCCAAAATCTATGCTGCGATTAAAGGCAGCAGCAAGTGGGCTAAATGATTTTACAACTGGAACATTTAAGCCATTAATTACTGATGAGAAGGTAAGTAATGCAACTCGGTTAATCTTCACATCTGGAAAGGTTTATTACGATCTGATTGCAGAACGTGAAAAACTAAATGAGTATTCAACTGCGATTGTAAGAGTTGAGCAACTTTATCCACTACCAATTGAAGAAATAATTGCTGAAGCCAAGAAGCATCCAAAAGCAACCTTGCTGTGGGTGCAAGATGAACCAGCTAACCAAGGTCCATGGCCATTTATTGCACTTGCTGCATCTGAAGCATTTGTTGCGCATGAAGAGTTGTCTGGTCGCTCATTACGTAGAGTTTCACGAAGAGCAACCGCAAGTCCGGCAACTGGAAACCATCATTTACATGAAGAAGAAGAAAAAGCTCTAATGACTGAGGCTTTTACTCGTTAAGGCCTTTTTTGTATTTCAATATTACTTTTGCTAAAAATTGGCTACCTTCAACCCATCCCCAACTTCTTGAATCTTCGCTTAAGGGATTATCTCCCTCTACCCAATACCTTTTAACTCCATGTTCAATCCGAGTTTCCTTAATTCTCTTCAATAACTTAATTCCAGGTCGATTGGGGTCTTGCACTAAATAGACTCTTCCAATTCTTAAGTTGTGCTCTTTGCCACTTAAATTGCGAGTTAGTAGCCAATCTCCCGGCCTATATGCAGGATCCATAGATCTGCCTGAAACAACCACCGTGCTAAATCCGAACATGGGGAGTATTCTCCCACTATAAATTACTTTTAAATCAACAAGGGAGAGAAATGATAAATGCATTAATCGCAAGAATTACACCCAAAGAAACAGTCTTTGCACACTGTGATCTGCCATGTGGTGTTTACGATCCAGCACAGGCGAAAATTGAGGCGCAATCAGTTAAAGCTTGCATGGAAAAATATGCAGCTAGTAGTGATGCAGATTTTAAATCTCGTGCAGTTTCAATTAAAGAAGAGAGATCAGAATTAGTTAAGCATCACCTTTGGATTTTGTGGACTGATTACTTTAAGCCAAATCATTTTGAAGCCTACCCACAACTTCACTCCTGTTTAACGAAGCAACTAAATTAGCTGGTGCTGGTGGAAGCAAAGGAACAAATGATGTTGCTGTAGCAGAAAAGCTAATTTCAAAGATTGATGAAATTGCAGAGATTTTCTGGGCAACAAAAAAAGTAATTTAATAATCTCCGCTAGTGGCTTAGAAATTTAAGCTGCTAGCGATTTTATTTTCTCTTAATACACTTCCCTTTTCAGCAACCATAGTTTCAGCAGCAACTCTTGCCATAAATGAAACTCGCTCAACAAATTTTCTGGTGATTAACCCAGAGGCAATTAATCGTGAGGTTTGGTGAACTTCGATTTCAAATTTTAGTAACCCATCAGATAATCCAAGACACCTAGCGGTTGCATGAATTTCTATACCCACTCCAACAGACCCAAATACCTCAACCTGGGTTTGTGATGTGACTGTAGTTTCACCAAAATCTAAAAACTCAATTATCGCCGTGCTACATGCACTCTCCATAAGTGATAGCAACTGATTTGATCCAACAACTGGCAAATCATTTACACCTTGGGCAACCGATGTATCGCCAGGTCGAACCGACATTGTTGCCATACCAATGGCGCCAATAACTTGCTCAGGTTTCATAATCACAAGATTAGTGATTAATTAATTATTCTTGCGGGAATTGCCTACGAATTTCGCTAGTTATTTCGATTTGTGTCGCACCATCAGTGGTTATCTCCGTGTAAGTGGTTTGAGTATAGGTAATTTCAGTGATCCCTTGGTTTTGATCCTGCTGCATCATTTGGTTATAAAGATCTTGAGTTTGTTGATTAATTCGCTCATTCAATTCTTCTGGCGCAGATTCGTTTAAAGAATTGCACAGGAGATTTCGCAATAAAACTAGAGCAGTATTTTCCTGCTCCATTTGCGTACGGCAAGGTGGACATTCTCCAAAATGAATTTCAACATCATTTAGTTGTTGGTCATCAAAAATTTCATGGTCAATATATAAAATAATATTAGGTAAAACTTGTTCACAGGGAATCAAATTGCTTTCATTAAAACTCACTTTTGATCACCTGCTTTGTCTTTTCCGTATCCACGATCTTTTGCATAAGCAGAAAGAGATGCCCTTAATAATTTACGCCCACGATGCAACCTAGACATTACAGTTCCAGTTGGTACACCAGTAATCTCGGCAATTTCTTTATATGAAAAACCTTCTACATCAGATAAATAAACCGCCATTCGAAAATCTTCTGGCATTTGGGCAAGTGCCTCTTTAATATCTTTGTCTGCAATATTTTCCAACACTTCATCTTCGGCAGATTTACCTTGGTCACTTGTGTGTGAAGAAGCATCTGCAATCTGCCAATCTTCAATTTCACCAGCTGAAATTTGTGGCCTGCGTTGATCTTTCCGATAATTATTTATAAATGTAGTTGTAAGAATTCGATATAGCCATGCCTTTAAATTTGTACCGGGCTCAAATTGATGAAAGCTTGTAAACGCTTTTGCATATGTATCTTGTACTAAATCCTGAGCATCATGTGGATTTTTTGTATACCTAAGTGCTGCACCATAAAGTTGAGAGGTAAAAACAAGTGCATCTTTCTCAAACCTAGCTTTTCGCTGCGCTAAGGTTTCTTTTTCACGGTCAATAACTGCCGGCAATAAATCTTCAGTACCCATCTGGGATAAGGCTACCTCGAATGGAGTTTTAGAAATGGGAGTGTATTTTTTATTTTGACCGATACTTTGCTGCAAAGCATTCATAGATGCCATAACCAAGTTTTCGGCTCATTTATTCCCATTTTAAGGATCATCCAGCATGCTAAAAGCCTGATTAGGCGCAAGTGGTGGAAGGTAGACTTGAGCATATGACAAATTGGAGCGCACCATTTCGCAGTGGATTAAGCGCTGCATCCGTGCCAATCAATGCCAAAGTAAGTGTGCCAGGGTCAAAATCAGCAACAAATAGGGCATTAATTTTAGCCGCGATTTCTAAGACACCTTCAGTATTGCGCAAGCCACTTTTCTCTCGTGATACCGATCTAATGGTTAAGGGGTTAAAAAGCTTAGGTTGCAAAATAGTAGAAATAAAAACAAGTGAAGGTTTTGATTATCACGTAACACCACAACAACTAACTGGGCCAACTCAGATAGATGTTGGAAACGCTGGCACTGTGATGCGATTTTTGCCCCCAATTGCGGCAATGGCAACGGGATTAATCTACTTTGATGGCGATGCTAGATCACATGAGCGACCACTTGAACCAGTTATAAAAGCACTTGAACAACTAGGAGTATCAATAGAACATGGAAATAAATATCGTTTGCCAATAACTTTAAATGGGTCCGGTCATGTTAAAGGCGGCGAGGTAGAGATCGACGCAAGTGCATCAAGCCAGTTTGTATCATCATTGTTATTATTAGGACCTGCTACAGATAACGGAATTACTGTAAAACATATTGGCAAATCACTTCCATCGCTGCCACATATCGAAATGACTATTCAAATGCTTAAACAGTTTGGTGCAGTAGTCGAGGTTGATAAAAATATTTGGAGTGTTAAATCTGGTTCTCTTACTGGCCAGGATTTAACTATTGAGCCAGATCTTTCAAATGCTGCGCCATTTATGGCAGCTGCGATGATATGTGGTGGAAGTGTTGAAATTCTAGATTGGCCAAAATCAACTACTCAGCCTGGAGATCAATTACGAAATATTTTTACATCAATGGGAGCAAGAATTGAACAAACCGGTGAAGGTTTAAAAATATCAGCGGGTAGTGCAATAAACGGAATTGATATTGACCTACATGATGTTGGTGAATTGACCCCATCAATAGCCGCAGTGGCTGCTTTGGCTTCTTCGCAATCTACCTTGCGAGGAATTGCACATTTGCGGTTACATGAGACAGATCGACTTGCAGCACTTGCTAATGAAATTAATAACCTTGGTGGTGATGTCACCGAAGGGCCTGGTGAACTTCTAATTAAGCCGGCAAAATTAGTGGCATCTCAGATTTTTAAAAGCTATGAGGACCACAGAATGGCAACTGCAGGTGCAATTATTGGCCTTGCGGTTAAGGATTTGAGTGTTGAAAATATAGAGACCACTAAGAAAACTTTGCCTGATTTTCCAGGTATGTGGCAGGAAATGCTTAATGGCAAGTAAAAAAAGTAATTGGGATGAAGATGATGTTCGAATAAATAAATCTCGACAGTTTGGATCAAGCAATAAAGCACGGCCTCGTACTAAAGATCGACCAGATTATTCAAAGGCACAGATTGCAACAATCACTGAGGTTGATCGCGGTCGAGTTAAATGTTTAATTGAAAGCGATGCTGGCAAATTAATTGTTACTGCTATGAAAGCACGAGAGCTAGGTAAAAAATCAGTAGTAGTTGGGGATTTGGTTTCCATTGTTGGCGATATCTCTGGCGCGGATGGTTCACTTGCTCGAGTTGTTGCAGTTCTACCTCGCAGAAACTCTCTTACTAGAACTATTGATGATCATGAAAATGATGAGCGAGTGATTGTTGCAAACGTTGATCAGATTGCAATTGTTATTTCAACAGCTAATCCAGAGCCACGAGAGGGTTTTGTAGACAGGGCTTTAGTTGTTGCATTTGATCAAGGAATTATGCCGATAATTATTATGACCAAGCAAGACTTAGCTAGTGGTGATGAGTTTTTAAAAATATACAAGGATTTAGATATTACAATCTATAAGATTGATCGCAACTCTGATCTAGCAAAGCTTAAAGAGATATTAAGTAACAAAATTACTGTTTTACTTGGTCACTCCGGAGTTGGTAAATCAACATTAGTTAATAATCTACTTGGCAGCATTAAGGATGCCGAATTAACCTCTGATACTGCTAATACTTATCGCGCTACTGGTGATGTAAATGAGGTTACTGGTAGAGGTCGTCATACATCTTCAAGTGCAGTAGCACTTCCCTTATCCCCAACTTTTAGTGGTGATGAATTTGGTTGGATCATAGATACGCCTGGAGTTAGATCTTTCGGTATTGCTCATATTCAACCCTCTCGAGTTATTTCTGCCTTTGCTGAATTTACAGAAGCAATCTCACATTGCCCTAAGAATTGCTCACACAACGAAACGGAGTGTGCGCTAAATAATTGGCCTGGGCTTACAAACCAAAATCTTGCAAGACTGGCAAGCCTTCGTCGGGTGCTATCAGTTGAGTAAAAAGTAAGAGTAATCTGCATACCATGGGTACCGATATTGAAACTAACCAAGTAAAAACAAGGCAGGTTGATTTAAATGTAATTGGTATGACTTGCTCCTCATGTGTTAGCACAATAGAGCGCTCTTTAAATAAAATACCAGGAGTAAGAGCTGCGGTTAATCTTGCGATGGAGTCAGCGCATGTAATTGCTCCATTAAATATCTCTGAGAATGAATTGATTTCCGCAGTAACTTCAGCCGGATACCAAGCCACCGCATTTAAAGGTGAACGTGAATCATTTGAAAGGTCAAATCGCTTAGGGATAAGACTTCTCTTTACCTTTCTACTAACTGCACCCGTAATTTTGATTTCTATGTTTCATAGTTGGCAAATGAATATTGACTCCCGGCTCCTTTCAGCACTTGATAGTTTGAATAATGCTTTGACGGATGATGGTCAAGAGGTGCTTATTTCTTACCCAACTGCACCAATTACAACCTGGTTTTTAATTACACTATCGATTCCAGTAGTTGTTGTTTTAGCTTGGCCAATTCATAGAGCTGCCATTAAAAATTTAACTCACCCAACTATGGATACGTTGGTTTCTTTAGGCTCGCTAGTTTCACTTGGCTGGAGTATCTACTCTGCTGCAACCTATATTGCTAAAGATAATTCGATGCCAGCAATATATGCTGAAGTTTCATCAGCAGTAATTTTCTTCGTCATGCTTGGCAGGTATTTAGAGCATCGAGCAAAGCGGAAGGCTGGTTCAGCCTTAGCAGAGTTATTTAGGCTATCTGCTGGCACAGTTGAGGTAAAGCGTGGAAATTCCACATCAGTAATCTCTATTGATGATCTTGTGATTGGTGACCTATTTGTCGTAAAGCCTGGTGATTCAATTCCAACAGATGGACAAGTAGTTTCTGGATTTAGCACAATTAATAATTCATTTCTAACTGGTGAAGTAGCACCAATTGAAGTAGCAATAAATGATTTGGTATTTGCTGGGTCAATCAATAACAATGGCGGTTTAATTGTAAAAGCTAGTCGAGTTGGATCAGATACTGAACTTGCTCGAATAACTCGTATGGTACTTACAGCACAATCTGAAAAAGCACCTGCTCAACAATTGGCCGACCGGGTAAGCAGAGTTTTTGTACCAATTGTTTTATTGCTTTCTATTTCAACATTTCTAGGCTGGTATTTAACTGGAACTGCTCTCGCTCAATCAATTGCTACTGCAGTTGCAGTATTAGTTATTGCCTGCCCATGTGCCCTTGGGTTGGCAACTCCAATTGCACTTCTAGTCGCATCTGGAAAAGCAGCTAAGAGCGGCATAATAATTAGATCACCGAAATCTATTGAAAAAGCAGTTGGCATTACCGATGTAGTTTTTGATAAGACCGGCACCTTAACTACCGGTCAAATGCTGCTGCAGGAGATGGTTTTGATTGATAATCCCCTAACAACTGCAAATACTGCTATCTCTGCCTCGGAGTTAATGAGTTATGCGTTAAGTATTGAATCTCTTGACTCACACCCAATCGCAGTAGCAATTGCAAATGCATTATCAAAGCAGGGCATCGAGCCATTTACTGTTACCGAGTTTGAGCACACATCTGGTGTTGGCGTTGCAGCAAGAGTTCACCCAGTTGGAACATCAACTTCTAAAGCGGTTTTGATTGGTTCACCGATTTCAATTGCTCGTAGTACTACTGAGTTTTCGCCTAAATTAACCGCTGCGATTGAGGCTGCAACAGCCAGAGCGAATTCAATTGCAGTTCTTGCAATCGATGGCCTGGCATATGGAGTATTTGAAGTTGGTGATCAGGCCAAACCAGATAGTAAAGAAGCAATCAATCAATTGCATAAAGCTGAGTTAAATACTTGGTTGGTAACTGGAGATGGTGAGATAGCAGCTATTGCCATGGGCACAAAGGTTGGAATCCCAATAGATCACATATTTGCCTCTGCATCACCGAATGACAAACTGGAATTTGTTCAAGCACTTCAGGAAAAAGGTAAGGTTTTAATGATTGGCGATGGCATAAATGATGCTGCTGCAATTGCGCAATCAGATTTAAGTATTGCAATGGGCTCTGGCACTGATGCGGCGATAGCTGCAGCAGATATAACTTTAATTAGACCTTCTCTAATTGCAGCCCTTGATGCCATGGCAATTTCAAAGAAGACAACAAAAATAATTAAATCAAACCTGACTTGGGCATTTGCATATAACGTGATTTGCATACCAGTAGCAGCAAGTGGAAACCTGGCGCCAATGTATGCAGCTGGTGCAATGTCATTATCTTCACTATTTGTAGTTTTAAATAGTTTACGTATTAAGTAAAAGTTGGTAGCGGGGGCAGGATTTGAACCTACGACCTCTGGGTTATGAGCCCAGCGAGCTACCGAGCTGCTCCACCCCGCGTCGGTAGTTAAATCCTAGAGCAGTGAGGGCAATTAACCCAAATGGGTTATTTACTTATCTATTTTGCGCGGAGATTAATGCAGCAATTGCTGCTTTAACTCTTGCTCTTGCTTTATCTTCAGCCGCACCATCTAAACGTTTTTGTGCTGCTTCAAGATCTGCATAAGCAGATTGCAATGAGGCGATTGCAGATCTAATTGCCTGACTGCTACCAATACCACCATTTGCCGGAGTATTAGATTGATTGTTTGCCACAGTTGTTCCAGAGTTTCCGCCAAAGACTTGATCTAGCGCTCCTTGTAATGTTTCACTAAATCCAATTTGATCACCAAAAGAAACTAAAACTTTTTGTAATAATGGATACGCGGCAGTATTGCCGGTTGCTCTTACATAAACTGGTTGCACATATAGCAAACCATTTCCAACCGGAAGAGTAAGTAGGTTACCAAGTACAACATCTGAGCCACCTTGGCGAAGTAATGAAAGTGAGGTAGCCACCTCAGGTTTTGCTTCAAAGTTAGATGAAACTTGAGATGGACCAGCAACGTTTGTTGATCGTGGAAGTTGTAACACAGTTATTTTTCCGTACTCATCTCCCGCATCAGAGTTAACAACGGCAAGGGCAGTTAAGTTCTCACGCCCTCCTCTTGGCACAAATGGTGTGTATAGCGAAAATGTAGGTTTGCTTTGACCAGGAATTTGCATAGTTAAGTAGTAAGGAGGTTGATTTCCTGAGTTTGATCCAAAGCTTGAAGGATCAAGTGGTACACGCCAGAAATCTTGACCGCCGTAAAATGCACTAGCAGTAGTCACGTGGTAAGCACTCAAAATATCTCTTTGCACTCGGAACATATCCTCTGGATAGCGAATATGAGCTAATAATGCTGGTGAAATATCACTCTTTGGTTTAACGCTACTAGGAAAAGCTTTGCTCCAAGTTGCTAGTACTGGATCTTTTTCATCCCACTGATACAAAGTGACTGTTCCATCATATGCATCAACGGTTGCTTTAACAGAGTTGCGGATGTAGTTAACATTTTTGTCATCCAATGAAGCAACAGCATTTGATCTACTAGTTAGAGCATCGCCAGTATTTGCAAGATTTACAACTCGAGAGTTTGGATAGCCCGCACTGGTTGTATAGCCATCAATAATCCAAAGTATCTTGCCATCAATAATTGCTGGGTATGGATCCCCATCTAGCGTTAGCCAAGGCGCAACTTTTGCTACTCGATCACGAGGATGACGATCAAATAAAATCTTTGAGTCTGCGTTAATTAAATTAGATAAAACAATTCTCTGTTCTTGATATTTAATCGCAAATAACAGGCGAGAGAAGATTGAACCCATTGGCACTCCACCTTTACCGGTATAGGTGTAGTTCTTCTGACCATTTGCAGAATTATCATCTGGATAATCAAGTTCAACTGGATTACTCGCAGCTGGACCGCCAATAATTGAATAATCTGGAACATTCTCACCGAAATAAACACGTGGCTCAAATTCACCTAGACCTTTAGTTGGTGGAATATCACCAACAGTAAAGCTTGGCTTGCCATCGGCATCAACAGTATTTCCAAAAGCTCCCACCATTCCAAAACCGTGGGTATAGACAAGGTGATCATTAATCCAATTTCGAGATGGATTACCGTCAATATTTAATTCACGAACTGATACAACAACATCGCGCTCTTTACCATTTATTGTGTAACGATCAATATCTAATGAATCAGCAAAACTGTAGTAAGGCTTAATTTGCTGTAATTGTCTAAAGGTTGCCGATAATACATTTGGATCCATCAAGCGAATATTTGCGATTGTTGCTGCATCATTTGCTAGCTGGCCAGCTGAAGTAGTAACTGTTGCTTGATAATCCTGAACCTCCACCGCATCTAAGCCGTATGCAATACGGGTTGCATCAATATTTTTCTGAATATATGGGGCTTCCTTGGTTGATTCAGATGGTTTAACTTGAAATTGTTGAATTGTTGCAGGGTAGACGCCAGCAATTAATACCGATGCGATCACCATTAATGCCACACCAGCTGTTGGCAATAACCATGATTTTCTAACAATGTTGGCAAAAAAGAGCAGGGAGCAGACAACTGCAATAGCTGCCAAAATGGATTTGGCTGGCAACACTGCGTTTACATCAGTGTAGGTAAGGCCAGTAATTAAATTACCTTCTTTCAAGGTAAGAGCGAAACGGTCAAACCAATATGCAACTGCTTTAAGTAATACGAGAAGTCCTAGCAAGATTGAAAGCTGAACCCGAGCTGCAACAGTTGTGCGATCTTCTTTGACTTGAGTGCGAATGCCGCCATAAATGTAATGAACTGCTGCTGAGGCTAATAATGCCAAAATTATGGTCGAAATTCCCCAACCAATTAATGATTGATACATCGGCAACTTGAAGGCAAAGAATGAAATATCTTTACCGAACTGGGGATCTACCGTTCCAAAGCTTGTTGCGTTCTTAAATAATAACCATTGCTGCCAAAGTTTTGCACCAGCACTGCCAGCAAAATAGAAAAGGGTTAGAAACACACCGATTCCGACAAGTCTGCGAATCGGTTCAAGTTGAGCTCGATATCTCTCTAAGTTATCTGCTTCAACAGCTACCGGAACATAAATTGGGCGTTTGCGAAAAGCTAAATAAATATTTGCAGTAATAAATATGGAGGTAATAAGACCAAATCCGATAAATAAATAAATTTTGGTAAATAGTGTTGTTTGCCATACATTCACAAAATCAACTGACCGATACCAAAGTAGGTCTGCATAAAAACTACTTGAAGAAATCAATATGCTACCTAAAACAAATAAGACAACAGCGGTAATAGTTAACGGACTAACTCGCCTCTTTCCTGGGCCACGATTTCCAAATGGGTTTGGGAACGAGCCGCCAATTCCACTCCCACCAAATGGGTTGTTATTACGATTAAATCCGCCGCCGCCAAAGCCTGAGTTACTCATGGCTAAATCTTATCTATATCTAGGAGGCCCTTGCACAGCTTGGATAGATGGCATCATCGGGCAGGTTAAGCACTGAAATCGCCTCAGCAAGTGTGGCGACCGGCACAATTTTCATATCATTTTTGCTTCCGCTATTTGTTAGTTCCGCCTTGTTTTTAATATCGGCGCAATTTGCAGTGGGTGTAAGAAATATTTTTACGCCATATTTTTTGGCTCCAATAATTTTCTCAGCAATTCCCCCGATTGGTCCGACCTGACCTGTTGCAGTGATAGTGCCAGTTCCGGCAATATTCCTTCCTCGAATTAAGTCATCGGCAGTTAGCTTTTCAACTACACCGAGTGCAAATATCAGCCCACCACTTGGCCCACCAGTCTCAGCTAACTGGATTTTAACTTGAAAAGGAAAGTCGAAATCTTGTTGGATGTTTACGCCAATAAATGCAGATCCATCATCTCGGGCAGATAATTTAATTTGTTTTGTAATTACTTCACTTGTAGATCGCAAGACTTTAATCGAGATTACATCTCCTGGCTGTTTTTGATCTAGATACCTGATGATTTCTGAGCCTGAAATAAACTTTCTATCATCAACACTTATTACGATATCTGATTTAACCAATAATTTATAAGCATTAGTTTGATCATTAACCTCTGTGATAACCA
>Ga0209297_1001729_pt1 | contig 12502 bp, 8 predicted proteins | sample S_130805_MF_Meta_FD_187322 | JGI IMG/M metagenome (GOLD analysis project Ga0209297, IMG submission 187322) | Freshwater microbial communities from Lake Simoncouche, Canada to study carbon cycling - S_130805_MF_MetaG (SPAdes) (version 2) | ecosystem: Environmental > Aquatic > Freshwater > Lake ... | reverse complement strand
GGGCCGGCACCGTGCTCTCACGCGACGACATCACCATCGGCTTGCGCGGTCTGGAATACGACGGCATGAACCGCTCGATCGACATGCGCGTCTCACGCCTGCGCAAGGCACTCGGTGACGATGCCGAGAATCCGCAGCGCATCAAGACCGTGCGCGGCAAAGGCTATTTGTTCAGCCGCAACGACTGGGGTTGAGCCGCCAGGGCGCAGCCGCCCACCAGTTACATGCTGTTACAGGAGCCTGACCGTACTGCTGTACGCGGGTGACTATTGACGTACTGAGCGCAGGCTTGTTTTTCATATTCTCTAGACATCAGGAATTCATCACAACGATGACCTGACCCCAAAGTTTTCAACTTGTCTAGATGGAGCAAATATGAATAAGCAACAAGAGCGCCTGGTCCAGCGTACGATGGACGTTCAGCGTGAACTGGTCCGCTCAGGACTGGATCGCCGCAATCTCATGAAGTTGGGTGTGCTCGGTGCCGGTAGCGGCATGCTGCTGCCCATTTCCGGCCTGAGCCTGCGCGCCGCATCTGCCGGCACCATCGCCTGCCCGGTGCCGGGTGTGGACATGATCAGCCCGAAGACCACGCCTTTCAAGGACGCTTTCCAGCGCCTGCACGAAGTCCAGCCTACTGTTTCGGTCGAGAAGATCGGCGGCTCGGTCGCCAACCTGACCGACAGCATGTTCCTGCGCGGCGGCAAGCCCACCGCGGCGCCGACCAACGCGCTCGATTCCAAGCTGGCCCTGCTCGCGCAGCACCCGGAACTGGCCACTGCCACGCCCAATGCCAACCTGGCGCACCAGGGCTGGGACGGCACCGACAAGAACGCCGGCCTGTACGCCGCGCCGCGCGACTTCTATGAACTCCGGCAAGTCGAGCACAAGCACGTCTGGCACAGCGAGATGCCCGCCGGTGCCAGCGGCCAGCTCGCCTGGGGCTATGCTCCGCGCGCCTTTGCGGGTGGTGTGACCGGCGTGGCCGGCAACATCACCGGCGTCCCCGGCCCCGTAATGCGCCACCGCTACGGCCGCTCGGTCATGATCCGCCAGTACAACGAGCTGCCGGGAACAGCGCAGGACGCTGTGTCGCACCTCGGGTTCGGCACCTCGACCACCTGCACCCACATGCACAACCACCACACGCCTTCGGAGAGCGATGGCGGCCCGCTGTATTACAACTACGCGGGCAAGTTCTGGGATCACCACTATCCCAACCTGTACGCGGGCATCAACCAGGGCTTTGTCTCCCCCGGTGCCGGCGTGCGCGGCGACTACCGCGAAGCCTTGGGCTCGCTCTGGTTCCACGACCACAAGCACGACTTCACCTCGCAGAACGTGTACGCAGGCCTGTTCGCCGCCTGCCCGATCTATGACGAAGTCGACACCGGCGACGAGACCAAGATCGGCACCACCGGCCTGCGCTTCCCGACCCATTCGCAGGATGCGGGCAGCTTTCCCTACGAGTTCGACGTGCCCATGTTCTTCCATGACCGCCAGTTCGACCCGCGCGGCGTGGACTTCTTCCCGCTGGCCTGCCTGGACGGCGCCATTGGCGACAAGCTCACCGTCAACGGCACGATTCAGCCCTACTTCAAGGTGCAGCCGCGCAAGTACCGCATCCGCATGTACAACGGCGGCCCGACCCGCTTTTACTGGTGGTGGATGCGCCAGGGCGCAACTGGCTCCAGCTACCTGCCCATGACCGTGATTGCGAACGACGGCAATCTGCTGCCGCGCGCCGTGGTGCAAACCAACTTCAAGCAGGGTGTGGCCGAGCGCTTTGACCTCATCATTGATTTCTCCAAGTTCAAGCCCGGCACAGAAATCTTCATGACCAACCGTGCCGAGCAGATCAGCGGTCGCGGCCCCTCGGGCAAGCTGCTCACTACCGGCCAGGATGCCCTCAAGTTCATCGTCGAGGCAGCACGCCCCGGCCTGACCGACGCCAGTACCGCCATCGTCAACGGCACGGCCCTGCGCCCCCTGCCTGCTGCAGTGAACACCGCCACCTCCAAGACCAAGCAGTGGGTCTGGGCCAGTGGGTCCGGCATCTGGAATGCCAACGGCCAGGTTTTTGATCGCTATGCCGCGCCCTACGAAGTCAAGGAAGGCAGTTCCGAGGTTTGGGAGCACAAAAACGGCGGCGGCTCCTGGTCGCATCCGATTCACCCGCACTACGAAGAAGGGCGCATCCTCAGTTACAAGGGTGCCGCGCAACCCGATCCCTCCGCCGCCCTGGAAACTGGCCGCAAGGACGTTTACCGGCTCGACCCGAGCGCCACCGTCACCACGGCGATGCGTTTTCGCGACTACAAGGGCATTTACCCGATGCACTGCCATAACGTGGTCCACGAAGACCACGGAATGATGGCCATGTGGAAGATTGTTTAGGCCCGGCCCACGCAGCTGACCATTCAAGGGGATTGAAATGAACCGCAGAAAATTTCTCGGCGCGGGGCTGCTCGGCCCGGTGACAACCGCCGTCGGCCTGGCTGGTGCGCTGTGGTCGCCGCAGGCAGCGGCCGAGCGGCCGCTGTCGTATGCCGCACGCCATGGCTTGCTGCCCAATGTGCCCCTGGTGGCCCACACGGGTGAGACTTTCAATTTCTACGACGATCTGGTGCGCGACCGCATTGTTTTGCTCAATTTCTTTGTGGTCGGCTGCAGCGAGGGGCGCTGCCCCACCACCAATGCCACTCTGCGCAAGGTGCAGGACATGTTTGGCGAGCGCATGGGCAAGGACGTGTTTTTCTACTCCGTGACCCTGCAGCCCGACTTGGACACGGTGCCCATTCTGAAGGAATACGCCGAAGACGTTTTCGAAGTGAAGCCGGGCTGGCTGTTCCTGACCGGCAAGCAGTCCGACATTGATACCCTGCGCCGCGCGCAGGGCTTTGTGGATCCCGACCCCGAGCGTGACAGCGATGTCACCCTGCACAGCAGCGCCGGGCGTCTGATCGACGACAACAACAACCGTTGGGCCATGGTCCCGCTGACCACCTCGGCGCGCAATGTCTACACCGTACTCAACACGCTTTGACATGAGCCAGCCATGCGCTTTTCTGAATTGGTACTAAAGCTGTGCGCCGCCTTGCTGTTTTCACTGGTTCTGCCTACCGCACAGGCCACAGATGCCAGCAGCAAGGAGTCGGAGTCGGTGGAACCGGCGCCAGCTAGCGTCGCCCCATGGTTTGAGCAGGGCCAGGTCGCCCTGGTCGGCGGCTTGTTCGATCAGTCGCTCCAGTTGTTCCGCAAAGCCGCCGCCCTGGGCAGCAGCGCCGCACTGAGCGCCATTGGCGACTTGTATCAGTCGGGCCTGGGCGTGGCGCACAGTGCGCGAGAGGCGCTGCTCTGGTACCGCAAAGCTGCCGCCACGGGCGATGCCGAAGGCCAGGCTCATCTCGGGCTGGCGCTGGTGCGCGATGGCACGGCGGCCGAGCTCAAAACCGGGCTGGCGCTGATCCGCCAGTCCGTGGCTGCCCACAGCAGCTACGGACAGTACGCACTGGGCTACCTGCATCTGCACGGCAAGGGCGTGCCCAAGGATGAGGACCTTGCCTACAGTCTGCTCAATGAAGCATCGGGCCGCGGCGAAGTGGCTGCGCAAAGCCTGCTGGGCCAGATGTATCTGGATGGCAAGGGCGTGCAAAAGCACAGCGCCATGGCGCTTGAACTGCTGAGCGAGGCTGCACGCTCGGGCGATGCCCAAGCCCAGAGCCGTCTGGGTGCCATGTTTGCCGAAGGCTGGGGCGTGGAGCGTAATGAACACGAGGCCGCTTACTGGTTCGAGCGCGCAGGCGAGCGCGGCAACCTGGACGGACAGGCCCGACTCGCTGTGTTGCTGCTCGATGGTGAGCAAGTGCGCACCGATCCCCTCAAAGCCATTGAGCTGCTGCGCCAGGCCGCGACAGCCGGCCATGCGCTGGCGCAATTTCACCTGGCCCTGTGCTTTCTGCAAGGGCGCGGCGTGCCGCAAGACCCGGCACAGGGACAGAGCCTGCTGCGTCAACTGGCCAAGGCCGGTCTGCCCGAAGCCAGCAGCTATTTAAAGGAGCACTCGCTATGAAACACACCACCTGCTGGAGCCGGCTCGCCGCCGCTTTGCTCATGGCCACACTTTTTTCGTCCCCTGCACCGGCCGCAGTGGAGTGGCTACAGCGGCCGCTGGAGCAAACCCAGCCCAATGCAGCGGACCAGGTTGAGTTTGCGCGGGTGCAAACCGAATGCATGCAAACCAGTGCCACCTCCTTTGGCTCGCAACAGCCCTGGCATGCCTGCAAGCTGGTACACAGCGGCTTTGTTGCCACCATTGGCTTGCAGGATTTCTTTTATGCCGACTACTGCCTGATCAGCAAAGGCGATGTCTGCGCCAGGCAGGTTCAAGTGCTGTTTCGCAACCGTGCTTACCGTCCCGAGGCGTTTCTGGACCTGGCGCGCCTGGACCCGCCCGGCACGCGCTATGAGAGCCCGGTGCTCATCGGCAGCGAGACCGAAAACGTGCTCGCAACGGCCGTGCTCTTGCCAGGCAAAAGCCAAAAGCAGCGGCGCTATTTCCGCTATGCACAAGAGCGCTGGATACCGATCGATGGCACGGCCTGGTTGCAGCAGTTGCAAGCGCGTCTGCCTGCGGGCCTGAGTGTGCGTGTGCAGCCGCGGGACGCGTTGCCGGATCCGCGCACCATGACGCTGAGTCTGCCGCTGTACCGTGGCGCAGCGCGCGACGGCAGTGTAGAGATAGGTCTGACCGTTCAAGCCGGCCAGTTGGCACTGGCCGAGTTCAATATCGCCAAGGGCACTCCATGAGAGCGCCGGCCGCAGGTCTTTTGGCCCGCTGCCTGCATGCCAGTTTGATGGCCCTGGGCCTGTTGGCTGCCATGCCTTCGGTGCAGGCGGCGCAGGTCGTGCGCTGGAGTCCGGGCAACACACCGGTGCTGGCCTTCGACACGCTGGACGGTCGGCGTTTCGATGCCGCGGGTCTGATGGGCAAGGTGGTGGTGGCCAATTTCTGGGCGGTCTGGTGCGCACCCTGCCGCGAGGAGCTGCCGCTGCTGTCGCAACTGGCCACGTCCACCCAGGGCCAGCCGGTGGAGTATTTGCTGGTCAACACCGGCGACGCGCCGACTGCGATGGAAAAAATGCGCAGCCGGATGCCCGCCAACTTGCCCTCGCTGCGCTTGGCTGCCGATGCGCAGGATTTTCGTTTTTCCTCGCTGCCAGCCACCGTTGTTTTCGATACCCGCATGCGCGCGCGCTGGGTCGTGCGGGGTGCCATCGACGCGCAGGCTGAACCCCTGCGCAGCCTGATCGCAGCGTTGCTGGCCGAGGCCAACACCAACACCCGCGCCGCCAAGCCTCTCCATACCGTACTTCTTGTAGGGAATTGACGTGCCGTTACACAGCGCCAACACAGTTGCAACTGACACCGGCGCCTTGCCTGCTTACGCTAGGAGTGTCGTAGGAAGACTGTTCAAGCCCACGACGAGAGGCTGTGTGCAGTCCTTGTACAGATCGTGAAACGTTGAAAAACCAGGAGTCAAAGTGATGAAACATAGAACCCGAAAAATCCTTGGCAAGCTTGCTGGCGGCGCCGCCCTGGCACTGCTGCTTGGTACGGCCATGGCGCAGTCGGCCAGCGCCGATGGCGTGATCCGCAAACTCGACGCCGATGCCAGCCGCGTGGTGATCAAGCACGGCGAATGGAAGGGCATGCAGATGGGTGCCATGACCATGGCGTTCAAGGTGCGCCCTGCGTCTCTGCTGGACGGCCTCAAGGTCGCCGACAAGGTGCAGTTTTCGATTGAAAAAGAGGGCGCTGACTTTGTCGTCACCGCTATTTCGCCTGCAACGCAAGAAATCACGCTTGCCGTTGCATCAAACCACATTTCAGGAGACAAAAAGTGAAGCAACTATTCAAGAAAACCATGGTGGCCAGTGTCGCAGCCATGGTGCTGGTGCAACCTGCGCTGGCCGTGCTGCAACGTCAGGGCCCGGTGGACCCGGCCCACGGCTTCCCGGCCTGGTTCCAGGATCGCAACGGCGTCGCGCTCGAGGTCTGCTCGATCAACAGCCCCGATGCCATCGGGCTGGCCGTCGTCAACGCCGGCTTGTGTGCCATCGTGAACGTTCCCGCACCCAACGGCGTGGCCGTGGCACCCGAGGTATTCCCGACCAACTTCTCGACCGAGCACTTTTACACGCTCGCCAGTGCGAGCCTTGCGCCGGCCGGCCAGGGTAACCTCGGCAACGTCGCGGTGCCGACACCGGGTGCCGGCCGCATTACCTTCAACTTCGCGCTCGAGGCCTCCTTCGCCAACGGCGTGCCGACACCGGGTCAACAGCTGTGGTTCACGCGCTGGCGCGTCAACCATGGCAACGTGGCCTGCACCGGCAACCACACTTACTACACCCCGACCCGCTCGCCGCAAACCTTTCCCGGCGTAGCGCGCGGCAAGGTGTTTGAAACCACTGACGTTGGCATGGGCAATCCCGCAGCCGTGATGTCGGGCGACATCGGCCCCTTCCTGCAGTCGAGTGACCTGCCCGGCGGTGTTCCCAGAGTGCCCTTCGTCGGTCCGGACGGCAAGAAGTACCTGTCCGACGGCGGCGGTATTGGCAGCGCGATCACCGGCAGCGAGATACCCAATGCGCTTGCCACCAGCACCAACCCCTATGTGCCGCCGGAAATCAAGGCGATGAAGTTCACCAACTACGTCGCTGTGCAAGGCCCCGGTGTCGTGACTGGCAACTGCGCTTTGGACGAGCTGGTTTACTCCACTAACACCTTCGCGCTCTTTGGCCGTTATTTCGGAGGCCCGATCCCGTCGCGCAACAGCGTTGACCGCGCCACCTACCGCGCGGTGGACACCAACGCCGACGGCAAATCCGACATGTTCCAGATCGGCGCCTGGGCGCAAGCCACGCAGGAAGCCGGCAAACCGGTGCCACGCCTCGGCATGAGCCTGTGGTACACCGACCCGGCCAATCCGGCCACCAGCACGGCCGAAGTCGGCATGGAAGGCGCGCAGACTGCCGCCGGCGCCCCGGCCTATGTTGGCCAGATCGCCACGCCGCAGTTTGAGTACTTCCAGGGCATGACCTCTGCAACGCAGATCACAGGCACTACCGCCTTGCCCAGCCCGGTCTACACCAACGCCCGCGTTCGCGTCATCACCGACACGCCACCCACCACGGTGGACGTGGCGCTGGTGGATGAGTTGCGCATCAACCAGGCGGTCTGGAACAGCGTGACCAAGACACTGACGGTGAGCGCCGAGTCCGGCGCCTACCTGCAGTCAGCTACGCCTACGGTCGCACCCCTGCCCACTGCGGCGAACGCGGTCTGCTCCGCGCCCTGCTTGACGCTGAACGCCTACGGCCTGCCGCTGGCGGACGCAGCCGGCGTGGCGATCGACTTCAAGATGAAGACGGCTGCGACCGCGACTGCGCCCGTAGTCAGCATCGTCGTGCCTAACGTGCTGACGCCTCCCTCGTACGTCACGGTGCGGTCCTCGGCCGGTGGCAGCGATCGCCAGCCGGTGATTTACCAGGGCTCGGCGACGGGAGCGGCGCTGTTCCAGGCCGACACGGTGAACGTGCCCAAGGACACGCCAGTCAACGTCGATGTGTTTGCCAACGACATCGGTGTGGCCGCGGTGCCCAACCTGCTGATCTGCGCAGATGCCGCCGGTCTGACCTGTGCGGTTCCCAGTGCGCAGACCGCCTGCACCCTGGCTACGCCTTCGGCGCAGTGCACCGGCCTCGGTGGGCGCATGATGCTGACCGGCAACCTTGTGACCTACTCGCCGCCGGCTGGCGTGGGTGGCGTGACCGACACGTTCTGGTACAAGGCCTCAACCGCCAACGGCACCACGGCGGTGGCACAGGTCAACGCGGTGATCAGCAACGTGGCTGGCCTGCCGGATGCGCGTGACGACCTCGGCAACACCGCAGTCGCCGGTGTCGCGGCGACGATCGACGTGGTGGCCAACGACTTCGCGCCAGCTGGGGTCGACATAGCCACGCTGCGCATCACGCAGGAGCCTTGCACCTTCACCGCGGTGACCCCGACCTGCGCTGCCGGCTCGGCAAGCTTCACCACGATTCCGGGCAAGCTGGTCTTCACGGCGCCTTCGGCCGGCAACTGGACCATGGCCTACACCTTCACTGACAATGCCGGCATGATCGCCGACCAGGGTGTGGTGGCGGTCAATGCGCTCGGTGCCGAAACGCTCTCGATCGCCCGGGCACTCTGGACGGCTGGCAAAGCCGGTACCACGACCAGCAGTCTGCGCGCCAACGGTGTTTCTAGCATCGCCCAGGGTCAGCCGATCCAGCTGATGCTGCCCAACGCGGCCACCGGTCTGAACGGCTGCACCAACCCGGCCGCAGGCACGCTGCTCGCTACTACCGCGGTTGCCGCGGCAGGTGCGTGGGTGTTCGCCGGCGTGACGCTGAATGTCAACGTCAAGCCGACCCAAGCCTATGTGTACTCGCCGACCTACGGCGGCTGCACCCAGAGCACGGTTCAGTAATCAGTCGGCACCCATCGACACAAACAAGGACCGATCATGAATTTCAACCAAGCAAGTCCCGCTGTGGCGCACCGCGCCGCAGCCCATCAGAAAAAAGGAGTACGTCTCATGCACTCTCATCTCGTCAAAGCCCTGGCGCTGAGCATCGCGGCCATTGGCATCACGCCATCCGCCTTCGCGGTGCTCGACAGAGTCGGGCCGGTGGATACCGTCAACGGCTTTCCGCAGTGGTATGCCGACCGCAACGGCGTGGCGCTCGAGCTGTGCGTCAACATCGACCCGGCGGTGCTTGCCGCCGGTGGTTGCGCCGTCCTGCCCGCTGCGCCCCCTGCTGGCGTGCTGACGGTGCCCGAGGTGTTCCCGGCCAACTGGTCGACCGAGCACTTCTATACCCTCGCTTCGGTGAAGCTGCTGAGCGCCGGACTGGACAAGCTGACGCGCACGCCGATTTCCGGCGCAGGCGGCATTGTGTTCAACATGGGTCTGGAAGGCTCGTTTGCCACTGGCGTGCCAACGCCCGGCACGCAGATCACCTTCAACCGCTGGCGCGTCACGCACACCAACGTGGGTTGCACCGGCAACTACACCTATTACACGCCGAACAACGCTCCGCAAACCTTCACGGGCGCCGAAGGCAGCAGGATATTTGAAACCTCGGATGTGGGCATCGGTACCTTTACCGGTCCGCTCGCCGGTAGCACCGGCCCCTTCCTGCAGTGGTCCGATGTGCCTGGTGGCGCGGTGAAGGCCCCCTTCATCGGGCCGGATGGCAAGAAGTACATCGCCGACTACGGCGCGGTGGGCACCCCGGTGACCGGCAGCGACCTGCCCAACCCGCTGCGCGCCAGCACCAAGGCCTGGATCCCGGCCGAGATCAAGGCGATGACGTTTGCCAACTACGTGCTGGTCGAAGGACCGGGCGTGTCCACCGGCAACTGCGCGGCAACCGAAGCGATCTACACGACGACGGGCTTCAACCTGTTCGGTCGCTACTTCGAAGGTATCCTGCCGTCGGTCAACCAGGTGGAGCGCGCCACTTACAAGGCGGTGGCTTCCGTGGCCGGCGGCGCACCGGACGGCTTCCAGGTTGGTGTCTGGGCGACGGTGGCGCAGAAGGCGGCCGGCCCGGTGCCGACCCTCGGGATGAGCCTGTTCTCGGGCGACCCCGCGCTGCCAACCAGCCAGACGCTGGAACTCGCAATGACGCGCCAGCCGCTGCCGACCACGGCCGGTACGCAGCCGAAGTTCGAGTTCTTCCAGGGAACGCCGGCAGCCAAGCAGGTCGGGGCGGGCTTTGACCTGACTCGTCCGGCAGCCACCCATGCGCGTGCCCGGATCACCAGCGACGCTCCGGCCACGTTGATGGATCTGCCGCTGGTGGACGAACTGCGTATCTCGGAAGCCCTGTGGGACAGCGTGGCCAAGACGCTGACCGTGACAGCCGAGTCCGGCGCCTTGCTCGTCAAGGCGACACCGGCCACGCAGACGGCGACCAATGCCGACTGCTCGGCCCCCTGCCTGACGATCGACCCCTTCGGTCTGCCGGCGACGGACGCCGCAGGCGCCGCGACCAACTTCAAGCTGAGTACGTTCGCGGGTGAGAAGTTCGCGCTGATGAGCACGGTCATTCAGAACGTGCACGTGCCGCCGGCCTTCATCACGGTGCTCTCGTCCAACGGCGGCCGCGACACGCAGCCGGTGATGTACGCGGGCTCGGCCACTGGCGCGGCGATCCTGCAACCCGACCTGGTCTCGACCCCCTTGAACACAGCCATCACCATCCCGGTGCTGGCCAATGACATCGGTGTCGCGGTGACCCCGGCGCTGCAGATTTGCACGGCTGCCACCGGCGGTACCTGCGGCGTGCCATTGCCAACGGCGACTTGTGTGGCCAACACGGCTTCGACTTCCTGCACGGTCTCCGGCGGTCGCCTCGCGCTGACGGCGGACAACCAGGTGGTCTACACGCCACGCGCCAACCTGGGCGGCCTGACCGAATCATTCTGGTACCAGGCGAACACGGTGGCGGGCGCTGCAAGAGCGCAGGTAACAGTGAACGTAGGTTCGCTGGGTGGCCTGCCGGATGCGCGTGACGACCTCGGTTTGAGCTCGGTAGCCACTGTACCGGCGACCTTCCGGGTGACTGGCAACGACTTCGCGACCGCCGGCATCGACCTGACGACCCTGCGGCTGACGCAGCCGCCCTGCAACCTGAGCCTGGGCGTTTGCAACCCGGCCGCCGCTACTTTCGATGCGCTGGGCCGCCTGGTGTTCACGGCACCGAGCGCTGGCAACTGGACGATGGCTTACACCTTCAATGACCGCAACGGCGTGCTGGCCGACCCCGGCGTGGTGACGGTGAGCGTGATCGCGGGCGAAGCGCTGGTCGCGACCCGCTTCCTGTGGACCGCGCCAAAGAAGGCTGGCCTGCTTGGCACGCTCGCCGGTAACGGCACCTCAACGGTCAATCTGGGCCAGGTGATCAACCTGTACCTGCCGAACGCGGCCACCGGCCCGAACGGCTGCGACGCCCCGCTGCTGGGTACCCGGATCGCCAGCACCACGGTGGCGGCTGGCGCCTGGGTGTTAGGCGCTACGGCCCTGACGACGCGCCCGGCCACGGTCTATGCGCACTCGCCCGTCTACAAGGGCTGCGTGCAGGGCACGGTGAAGTAAGGAGTTGAAGCCATACCCGGCTGCGCCAGGGACGCGCGCAGCCGGGTTCAGCAGGACCTATTGAAAAGCGGGCGCCATGGCACCTGCTTTTCACTGTGCGCTTGAGGGAAAAAACCATAGCAAATGCAGAGTCGGAGCCAGTCACCCATCATCCAAAAGAGGGTTTTTAGGGTGTTACGTACGGTGACAATCAGCCGACAAAGGAGCGACTGACTCAGGGGGCCTTGCTTCGTAGACTTACGGGCAAGTGAAGGAGAAATTTCCTATGTCCCGTAGTGTTAAACATCTGGTGTTGGCGGTTGCAGCTGCAGGCCTTTCGTCGGCGGCTCTGGCCGTTCTCGATCGGGCCGGTCCGGTGGATGCGGCACATGGTTTTCCGGTCTGGTACATGGACCAAAAAGGCGTGGCGCTCGAACTGTGCGTCAACCTGGACGCGGCGGTGCTGGCTGCCGGCGGTTGCGCAGTGGTGCCCGGCCCGCTGCCCGCTGGCGTGCAGACGGTGCCCGAAGTGTTTCCGGCGAACTGGGCGGCCGAGCATTTTTACTCCCTTGCTTCGGTCACGCTCGCTACCGCGGGGCTGGACAAGAAAACCGGGCTGCCCATCTCAGGCGCCGGCAAGTTGGTGCTGACCATGGGCCTGACGGGCGCCTTTGTTGCCGGCGTGCCGACGGCTGGCTCCCAGATCACCTTCAACCGCTGGCGCGCCCGACAGGACAATCTGGCCTGCTCCGGCAGCTACACCTATTACACGCCCAATAGCGCGCCACAAACCTTTGTCGGCGCCGCGGCTGGCCGCATTTTCCAGACTTCTGACATCGGCATCGGCAGCTTTGATGGCCCGCTCGTCGGCACCACTGGCCCCTTCCTGCAGTGGTCGGCCACGCCTGGCGGCGCGGTCAAGGCGCCGTTCATCGGACCCGATGGAAAAAAGTACATCGCCGATTACGCGGCGGCGGGAACGCCGGTGACCGGCAGCGACCTGGCCAACCCCTTGCGTGCCAGCAGCAAGACCTGGATTCCGGCAGAAATCAAGGCCATGCCTTTTGCCAACTACGTGCTGGTCGAAGGACCGGGCGTGGCTACGGGTAATTGCGCCGCTACGGAAGCGGTGTACAGCACCACGGGCTTTCAGTTGTTCGGGCGCTATTTTGCGGGCGCTATTCCGTCTATTTCGCAGATCGACCGCGCCACTTACAAGGCGGTGGATACCAACGCCGATGGCCTACCCGACAAGTTTCAGGTGGGTGTCTGGGCCACCACCACGCAAAGGCCAGGTGGTGTGCTGCCTG
>Ga0209297_1001726_pt1 | contig 12529 bp, 19 predicted proteins | sample S_130805_MF_Meta_FD_187322 | JGI IMG/M metagenome (GOLD analysis project Ga0209297, IMG submission 187322) | Freshwater microbial communities from Lake Simoncouche, Canada to study carbon cycling - S_130805_MF_MetaG (SPAdes) (version 2) | ecosystem: Environmental > Aquatic > Freshwater > Lake ... | reverse complement strand
AACGCCGCCAGGTGTCTTTGTAGGGTCGTACTGTCCAAGAATCCTTGTCGGTGTGTACGGGGTTGCGATAGGTGACATACCAAGGTTTGCAAATGGCTTACCTGATGGTGGCACATAAGGCGCCATCGTGAAAGGTGCTGCTGTGGGTTCAGTCTTGTTTGCGTTTGCAACACTTGATAAGACACTTGCCGCTAGTAATGCGTTTGTTGGTGTTACAAATGATGGAAGTTTTGATGGCTCTACTGGCGGCGCTGCTGTAGGGGTTACACCCTGAAATGGCAAATATGCACCAGCGCCAATTGTTTCAGGATTAAACAAACCCGATTCAATAGCAGAAGCATTTACTCCATAACCAGGAGTCCCAATTCCAGACTCTATTGCTGCTGGTGTTAATTGTGGTGGAGGTGCAGTCGGAGTAGGACCACTAGGAATAGTCGCTTCAATATTAGGTGGAGGTGGTGTTCCAGGTGTAGCCGTAGGAGCTAAAGCCAAATCAGATAATAGACTTCCACCAGTTCCATAAGTAGCAGCCAATTGAGCTGCATTTAACAATCCTTGAGAAGCTCCATAAGCACCAATTGAACCAGGCGTGAATGCACCAGCTGCAATCATCTCTGGAGTAAACGCCAATGGTGCAGCAGCAGCAACCTGCCCAGCACCAAGCGCAGCGGTAGCACCTTCAGCACCCAATAGGCCAGCGCCACCAGCGCCAGCTCCAGTTAAGCCTAGTGCTTCAAATGCCATCGGTCCAAGGAATGGCAACGCAAGCATAGCCAGTGCTGGCAAAGCACCTTCAAGTCCTCCGACTCTTTTTTGTGTTCCTTGGTACTCACCACTGGGAGTAAAGTTAACGTACTGGCTCTGCCCGTTGTCATAGCGATATCCGATAGGGGGACCGTAAGGTACTGTTTCTGAGCCACCTTGACCACGCGATATTGTTCCTTGTGCATAAACAGGCTCAATCTCTTTACCGCCTAGTCTTTCTTGTTCTGCAAGAATTGCAGCAGGTTTAGGCGTTGGTACTATTCCTTGACGTGCAGCAGTCTCCGCATCAAACTTATACCCTGTTACTATTTTTGATCCATCTCGGCGTTCTATATAGACAGGAACCATTCCAAACCCTTGAGTCTGAGATAGTACCTCTGGTGTTTCTGATCTATTTGGTCCTGATCCAGCCATATCAAAGTTCCTTGCTCAAAATGAACCACTTAGGTTCGTATCCTTCATCTCGCAGAAACGTCTTAGCCCAGCCCTGACGCCCTGCGAGAGTAACTCGCGTGCAACCTAAACTCTTACCCCAACGCTCGATGTATGGTCGCATCAGCTTGAGTTCATCTAGGTCGCCGCCAGCCAAGAAGTAATGCAAGTTCTTGATTCGCGGATAGACAATGATCTCGGTCACTACCACCGAATTGACGCCTGGCCATACCTGAAACCGATTCTCGGTTACCGCCTGGGCTATATCGTCAAATGTGTGTGTGCCTCCGGAGTATTCTAAAGCCGATTGCACCTGCTGGCGCAGCCTATGTAAGTCCTCCAGGTCTGTCACCGCAGCCCACCGGCTGTCGCCTCAAGGCGCATAACCCCAACCCGCCAATCGGCCAAAGTGTTACCCGTCACCTTAATTTCTACCTGGCGCCCAGAAAACCGTACACAAGTAGGGTTTGCAGCCGTAAATGGCCCATGAATAGATTCCGTACCAGTAGGATAGAAACGTGACGTGAACGAAACGACTGCCTCTCCCAGCGTCTGCTCGTCTGGAATAACCTGCCTGACGTGCATTATGTTATCTCCTAGCCCCAATTCAATGGGTCCAGATTGCGCGTACAAGGTAGCTGAGTCGTAAGCAAAGCCGACCTCATGCTCGTAGATGTAGCCGCTACTATCCACCATGATGGGGTAAGTGAATACGCCAGCATCAGCACCAGCGAGGCGAGACAATGTACCTATGTTCCAGTGGCCTTCTCGGTAGTTGTACGTCACATAGGAATCGTTCTCATTGGAGTCATTGGACGGATAGAACCACCATATCTCACCAAATTTGCTATTGTGTACAGCGTAGATTTTTGACTTTTGCGTCAGGTTTATGTCGTTGAAAACGTAGTCTGAAACATCGCAAGGCAATGGCTTGACGTACCCATCGTATATCCAGAAACCTGATCCACTCATCCAAATGGCTGAAGTGTCTATAGCTGCCACAGACTGAGCAGAGATTAAACCGCACCCGCTGCCAGCTTTCTCAAACCCATAAACAAATGGTGCACCGATGTACTGAGCTGTGTGTACGTCAACGTCAGTAAATAGTAAGTTAACACCTTTGACGCGCTTACCGGCCAACAAAGTTCCTGCCGTTGCCAGTTCATAGTCACCCGCCAAATTGTCTATGGCGGCAGTCCATACCGTATTGTTCTCTTGATCTGACCAGGCTACCTTTCGCGGGTTACCGCCAGCACCCAAAGCAAACACAATCCGATCTGCTGTGACCATTACCGCCTTGCAGCTTGTCGGTGCATTGGTGATGGCCGCTGCCAGCGTAGGCGTTGTAAACCCTAACTGCCACTCGTATAACTTACCATCTGCGCTTGAGCAGGCTATCAGGTACTCACCCCAAGTATCCATTGACCAGGTCGTTGCGCTAATAACGTCACCCAAGTCAGGGCGCTGGACGCCATACGCGAAGTTTCCATAGGCAGCGTACCCGTAGCCGGTATACGAAGTAGCGTCAGCAATACCTGCCGTGAATCCTATCGGGGTAATCTCTTTGAGTGTGCCTGACTCGTTCATCACATACAGTTTGGTGTGCGTACCGGCTCCGATCCAACGGTCATTAGTGTTATCACGCCAGGTAATCAGGCCCCTGCACTTTCCAGACATCGCAGTCTGAGAGCTAAAACGTTTACGCCACCCATTAATAGGGCGCAGAGTATTCTCGTACCAGCGCACCAGGTTAGCGTCGTACCAACGCCCAGATGACTGGTACTCAGTTCCGTTACGGTAGATTCCTGGTGGTATTTTCAAGGGTATGTACATGACGTTCTCACATTGTGTTCGACACAAATTGCATGGTCGCAATCAGCGACGCGGTAGATGGATAAAATGATCCAGCAGCGTATGCCTGGATGCTGACTGCGGTGCTATCAGTCTCCCACCAAAGTTCAACGTAGTCGTTGGCATTAAGTGATAAAAAGTAGTTCCAGGAAACTATCGTGTGGCCATTGACTGATCCATGCTTAGATGGTATCCCAGCAAATCCTGTAGAGCCGACAAGGTTTGTCCCGTTGATCTTAATCCATACCCTTGCATCATGGTCTGCGCTGGCTGTATTCTCAAACTGCCCCGACCACTGAAGGTTGTAGATGCCAGAGTCTGTTACCGTAATACGCGAATTGCTGACCACCGTAATCCCATTGGTGTAATCAGTCGTATTAAACGTCATCGCATACGCGGTATTGATGGCCGCTGCCGTCTGGTCTGCTGTGCTCTGAAAGGCGCCATACGGGGCATTGATGTACCTACTACCCCTGACTCCAAAGATAGAGCCAAGTACCGAAGTCAGCTTCCTGAAGTAAGCATTCAGCGCGCCATTGGACTCATTGAAATTTCGGCGCTCGTACTCCTCTGGTGGGTAACCCAGATTAGGCGGTGTCGGAGTCTCAAGTTTTTGCTGGATGGCCATAGTTTTATTTTGCAACCATTAGGATAAAAATAGGACGCGCTCATCCTTACGCCGATTCTGTAGACCCTTCAAAGGTTTACCGCCTGCCATGCAATACTTTAAAAGCTCGTCCGCAGCGCCTTCCATATCCCCGCGTAGCACCTTCTGGCGTAACGTACTACGCTGGAGTGTCCCAAGGCCCACGTTAAAAGAGAAACTGACAAGACCATCAAACTGACCCTGTGTAAGAACGACAGGACAGAAACGCTCCACTCCGCGCTCAAAGCGCTCCAGGTCTGCTGCAAGTATTCCATCAACCTCCTCTATAGTCCATTGGCGGTCATCCTCTGGCCTTAATGGGTATCCATTGCGTTCTTCCAGCTTTAGCTTACCCTGCGCTGGGTACAGTACATGGCCAACGCAAACAGTCCAAAGCAGAGCTGGACAACGATAGGGACGCTGCCTAGTCCCCTCGTGATGCTTAATCATGGAAAGTGCTTTTGCTGATACTTTCATTTCTTTTGCGTTTGCACGCACCCCACTTTGTAGCCCAGGTCGCGCCACTCTTTAGCTGCCTTCTGGCAGGCAGCCTCGTACTCAAAATAACCGACAATAATTATTGAGTTCATGTTGATACCTGTAACCAGCACCAGGGTCCAGATCATTTTCCAAAGGCTCTGCCACCAAAATGAAACGCGACAATAGATGCGAACAGTGCCTGGGTATTGCTATCCCACAGCTTCTCAGCCAGCGCAGGAAACGCCACACCATTGTTGTACCCATAGATAAACATACCTACGTCAACAAAGCACAGCAGCAAAAAGAATCCCATAGTGATGAAACTGCGCGTACCGGCACGTAAGTCCTTTATCCACTGTGATGTCCCCTCTCCCAGAGACTCGTCGTGCTTGTAGATGGCATTCATCTCAGCCACCTGTGCATTGACCAGGTTCTCGTTGGCCTTGGCAGTTGTTTCTAATTCCAGTTGCTGACTGTGTATTTGCTCTACACGTTCCTGCGCCTCAAAGCCTGCTTTGCGTAGTTCTAATTCGCGCTCAATCTGCATGGCTGCCAGCGCCAGCTCATGCTTCTTGTCGTTGCGATCTTGAAAGAAGTCCAGCAGTTTAGGCAAGCCGCCCATTAAAAAAGATATGAGAGTAGAAAGAATAGTCAGCATTTATTTCCCCAAAAGTAACGTAAGCCACCAAAAACATAAACCTAGCAACAGCAGCGCAAGTGCACCACCAATTAGCCAGGTCAATAAATCATCAATCTCTGCCTTGCGCTTCTTGGCCTTGCTCTCTGACAGTATTTCCTCTACCTTGCGCTGCTTAATGATGTTGTTGCGCTCCACCATTAACTGCTGCCAAAGGTCGGCATTCCCCGACATCACCATGTAATTGTTTAACTCTTTCTCAGCATCTGCCAACTGCTTGGCCTGCATTACTATCTCAAACGCCTGTGCTGTATCTGACTTAGCAAAACTGCTCTTAGGCTTGGACGCCTCCCTTTGGACAATATCCTTTGCCTCGAAAAACTTCATCATCTCCCCGCCAATGGCGTGGATGTCTTTGCCCATCTTGATAGCGGCCTGCACCCCCTTTATCGCGGCTTGGGCAGTCGCAAAGGCAGTTATAGGGTCTATCATTTTGGTTCACGGATTGCCATTAGATTCTATGAATTTAGAGTACACAATCAGACAAAAGCCTGCGTCCTTGACTATCCATGTAGGGAAATAAAAATCTACCGGATACGTTCCAAATTGCAAAAAATGGATGGAACGAAATGTTTGCACACCAAGCCCAAGGCACAGCAATAAAAAACCTATTCGGAAAATCTTGTCTTGTTCTTGCCAGTGGCGTCGGTGAGTAAGGACTACCGATAGCAGTATCGCTATGGCGCTAAAGCCCATTACTAGCAGCAGCCAAAACTCGACAATCATGCGGCTCATTTTTTGACACCCTTTACGGCATCCTGTAATTCCAAGATGTCTTTGTCCTCGTACTTCTCAAAGAAATTACGCAATGCGTTTAACGTAAATGGTGAAAGCGCACCGATGCTTACACCGACAAAAAGAACCATGTCTGCCTTGGTCTGGTCAACGCCAAGCCAAATCAATATTGCGCCACCCGCTGTTAGCGCAATAGTGATTGCAATGGCTGTGCTAATCATTGCAGCCGCAATAATTCCTTTGTGCCTAATAAACTTTGGCTGCCACATTACATTCATGATGCTCACACCAGCCAAAGAGCCGATAGCCAAAAGAATTTTATTCAGCGTGTATTGAGTTATATCAAACATTAGCAGTGCTTTCCATTGGGGTCAAAAGGGTCAAGTAAATTATTGCAAATATAAACTGCTACTGTCTTACGCCATCCATCATCACCGGCTATGTACCGTTGCAGCCTTGCAGTGACTAGCCATTCTTTTGGCAACTCCGCAAAGGCTATTGTCGCCACCGTTATTTGGCACGCCACATCCATCAACACTGCAATCACTACAAACGGCATCAGCAGCACCTTAGACAGGCCCGTTAGCTTACCTGCAAGTTGCACGCGGTACACGCCCATCGTGAAAACGTAAAAGACGTAGAACAGCCATAGCGCAGCAATGACGGTGATTACTGCCACGGCAGTCCTTGCGCGACAACGGGATTCTTTTGCAAATCAATATTGGCGGCTAGGCTTGCTTCTATTGCGTCCTTATCCACGCGGCTGGCCCAGCACCATTTCAATACGTCCTGCTCCGTCACCTTTTCAAATGGGCTGGATGGCGTTGCGTCTTGAAATCCGCAAGTTCCGTAGCTTGATGCAGAGTATTCGCCGTCAACAGCGCTTACTGTCCAGTGTGCCGTGGTGATAAAACCGTCTGCAATGAGGCGGTCACATTGGGTGATTTTCCAAGTAGTAGTCATGATATTTCCTTTAGGTTGATTCAAGTGCCGTGATACGGGCGGTGAGGGATGTGATTAGTGCTTGCTGTTCTTGTATTGCGGCGGTTAAAGTGGCTACTAAAACGCTTGTATCAATTCCTTGTGGCTTTATGTTTCCATCTTTGTCAACGGCATCTTTTTCACCAGTTACAGCGTGAGAAAAAACTTCAGCTAATTCATGGGCAATGAAACCTTCACCGTCAGAACCATCTGATTTCCATTTGTAAGTAACTGGCTTTAATTTAGATACGGTTGCCAACGCATTTTGCATTGGTTGTACATTTTCTTTAAACCGATAATCGGAAAGTGATGTAAACAAACAAACCGTTCCAGTTGAAGTTATTTGTCCAACTGCGGCACTGTTATACAAAAAATAACCAAAATAAGCTGTTCCACTTGCGCTGGTGTGGTTTAGACCCAAGCCATTAAGTGATGCTAAATTACCAGACCCGTAAAAACGAGAAGCTGAAACTGGTGTTGTAGCCCCCACCAGCAAGTTACCGCTGGCATCCAGCGTCATCGCCTGAGCAAAGTTAATGGCGTTTCCTGCTGTGCCTGATGGGGCGTTGTACCAATAATGACCGCCACTATTGTCAGTCATATAACGAGTAGCAAGTGCGCCAGTAACAGCGTATTTCCATCCCGTACTGTAATAAGCATTTGCGCCAAGAGTTAATTCAGTTCCACCGCTGTAGCCAGCAAAATAGTTGCCAACACGACCAATCTCTAAGGCTTTGTATGTATTCCAAGCACTAGGAGTAACCCCTATCCCTACGTTACCGCTGGAGTCAATACGGGCGCGTTCTAAACTGTTTGTACCAAATACCAAAGAATATGCGCCTGTATGCCACATATTTCCGTTGTAAGCTCCGCTTACTCCACCAGCACTATTGTCCAGACCAACGTACAAAGTTCCACCAGTATTAACGTATCGAGTAAGTGAGTTGTTTGTACCAACAGCCGGAGCTACACGAATATTTGCTGCGGATGTTTGAATATCAAGTGCATAACTCGCAGCAGCACCCAATCCTAAATTAGTACCATCAAACTGTATTGCACTACCACTTGTAAGCACCTTGCTGCCGTTAAGGTAGGCTACCCCGTTGGCTGTGCCGCCAGAGAATGTTGGGTTAGCAGAGAAGGATGAAGTGCCGGTGCTTGTCAGCGTCCCCGCCACCGCCAGCGTCTTGCCAGAGCCGACATTGAGGCCGACAGAAGTACCTGTTCCATCGCCCTTGAATGCGGCATCAATGGTGTCCATGTCGGTATTGATCTTTGTACCCCAGGTGTCGGTACTGGCCCCCACTTCTGGCTTGGTGAGTAGTAGGTTTGTGGTTGTGGTATCTGCCATGATTTACTCCTATGCAATTGCTTGCCAAGTTTCCGCGTTATCTGAAATTTCTGTCCATGATTCTGAAGTGTCTGTGCCTGGTGTCCAGCTCTCGGATGTATCCGAAATTGCTGACCAGGATTGAGATGTGTCTGACTGACCTGACCAGGTTTCGGATGTATCCGGCGTAGCGCCCCACCCGTAACCCAATATAGTTCCGACAGAACATGATGCACTTACCCCAATTATCGCCACCGAAACGCTGTTTGTGACGCTACCAGCATTGAGGGTTGCGCTTACTCCGGTAATAGCCTGGAATGTGACTACCTCGCCCGTCACTGTCCCTGCGGATAAGATGGACGAATTACCACTCAGAGCAAACGAAGTATTCCCGCGAGACACAGTGCCAGCAGCAGCGGATATAGAGTTACCCGATACATCCACCGCACTAGCAAGAGCAACAGTGCCGACTGAAAGGATTGCAGAGTTACCAGTAACTGCATTAGTGCTAGATACCGAAACTAAGCCAGCGGACAGGGCTGCCGCGTTGCCGGTGATGGCCACCGTCCTGGATGTAGTGACAGTGCCTGCACTGCCGGTGGCGCTAACCCCATCCCCTTGCTTGGATATGTTGACAAGCAGAGTGCCGACGGCGCCAGTTGCCTGGTTGCCGCTGATAACGACATTGCCTATGCCATAGACTCCATTGCCGTAGTAGCCTGTACCGTATGCAGCCACGGCGCTGCTCCCAGGTTATGCCAGCCGAATCAGGCCGGTGCTGGAGTCATTGGTGGGCATGGTCAGGGTAAACGTACCAGCAGTCACTGTCTGTGACCCAAAGGTATGCACGCTGACTGCCTTATTGCTCTGGCTTGAGTTATAGAGGAGCACAGCATCAAAGGCAGTAGCCAGCGTTACGCCGCTAAAGACAATGCTTGCGCTGGGAGTGAGAAACGCTGTAGTGCTTGTGGAGGACGGGGCAGTGCCAAACGTGACCGCAACACCTCCAGCGGTATATCCAGTGCCACTCACCTCTCCGGTGGCGCTGTAGGCCGTTGTAGTGGCGTTCACGGTGGCGCTGGCCAGGTACAAGGCAGCCTTAAAACTGTCTGCCGTGGATACAGTGTGCGCAGGCACTCCAGTGCCATTAAATGCATGGACCGCGTTTAGCAGGTCAACCTTGAATGATGTACAGAGCGCCTGGGTATTAGACATGATGTATTCCTATCCAATCATCGCCGCGACACCCTCTGCCGTGACGTTCTTTTTCAACAGTACATGAACCGATCTATGGACCAGTTCCCCATCTAACCAGTATTCCGTCCAACTGGTTAGCTCGTTATCGTTCTCCAAAGACCCCTCTTGCTTCACCAGCATAGAGTCATCCATATCGCCCTTGGTAGTGGTAACAATCATCCGAATCCCCTTGCGCGCGCAGACATTGCACCACCAGACGTAGCGCTACGATCATCCGCTGTCTGAACATCAGTTAAAGCCCTGTCGTAAAGGCTTGACCATACTTGTATTCTCGCATCATCATGGAGGTATGGCGCAGCCTGTAACAAACTGCCATACAAGTAAATGTCGGGGCTGGATGCCAGCAGCCAGTTAGTAGCTACCGTAGATGACAGCTTAGTCAATTTAGCGTAGTACACCAATTCAGTGGTATACGTTGTATCTGGCGCAGGCACTAGCCTAATCTGGCCACCGACAATACCAAAGTATTTAGGGCGAGATGGTGCAGAAAAAGTCCTAGCCAGATCGTCCAGCGCGTCAATGGTTTGAAATACCAATGGAGTAACGGGGTTTGTGCTTGTCAGCTTAAGTGACTTTGTTTCTAGGAAATCATCAGGGACAACTCCATATTCACTTGAAAAATTAGCTGTGGACCTGGTAATCATCTGCCTGGTGCGTAGCTGGCGCTCAATCTGCGCCTCTGCCAGGGATATGAAGTCGGCAATGGCAGACGTTAAATCGGTGCGGTTAAGCCAGTCACCGATTGATGTCTTTAACTCCGTGTACGTTGTCAGAGCCATTACGTTGCCTTTTCCTTTTCTTCAAGTTCGCGCATCACCCATGTATGGTCGTGCTTGAATTCAAACGTTCCAATGTGACCAATCTCTTTGCTCACGTCATGGTCAATGTGGATTTTAAACCCTGCCTCCTGCGCTTTTCGGCAGAAGAAAATATCCTCACCAATGTACCCGCGCTCCTTGGGACGCCAGGGAGTCTCAAACCAAGGCTCGGACAGCTTCTCAAAGACGTTACGCTTAATCAGCATCACGCCCATGCCTATGGAGCCAACCTCCTCAATGCCGGTGCTCTCTGGCATGGTGTACACCAGCTCCCGCGTACCGTCAGGCTTGTAGTTCTGAGCTGTGGGTCCGGTAGGCATCCTGCGCCTAGCGCAGTTGGTGGCCACAATGTCCAGATCGTGCTTTAGCAAACGGCCAACCATATCCTGCGGGAACGTCATATCTGAGTCAATGAACAGGATGTGCGTGCAGCCCTCGGCCATCGCGTCCAGCGCCAAGTCAGCGCGCTGGTTCTGTATCAGCGTACCCTGCATGATCTTGAGAGATACGGCATCGGTAGTATTGATAGTGTGATACGCCACCATATTCACCAGGCAATAGGTGAAGTTTGTGTGGACCATATCACGCGCTGGCGTGCAGACTGCTACATAGTTCATACTTGTCCTGGTCGAGTTCTAAAGTATTGGTTCTCGGGATCGTTGAGCCAGCGTTTCATGTACGCATCATCATCCAACTTACCCTCTGCCTTGAGCTTGAAATACACGCTCAATGGTATGGACGCCACGCGGCTCCATTCGCCATACTTGTCGTGCTTCTCGCCCTGGTTGTAGGTGTTCCGGTTTTCTTCAATGATCGCCGTGACATCTTGACTTGTCTGGATAGTCGCCTTGTCGGTTTCCTCGTCGTAGTGCCACGTCCGAGTGATTCCAAGGTCTGCGTTTGTGTCAAATAATCTTGATTCGCTCATTTAAAAAAGGGACCAGGTTTCCCTGATCCCTTCCATGTTTGATTACGAAGTAATCAGGTCAGCAGCCAAGCCGTGGGCATTTTCTGCTAACACAAGGTGGCCCCATTCGCAAATTAAAAGTCGCTTTTCGGCATCGCCGGTTTTAGCCAGTTCAATCTGCTGGTAAGGACGCAGAGTGGTTACCTTCGCGTACTCAGGATCAAGCACCCACGCATCACGCTCACGCTGGAAGCGGTTAGGAACCACTTGCACGTTTCCGAAGTCGCTGACGTAAACGTCTGCTGCGCCAATGATGGTTGCAGGCTTTACGCCGCCATCAATGTTGAAACGCGAGGATGCAATACCAGCAAAGCCAGAGACGCGCTGCTTGTTCACAGGACCCGTCATCAAGATTTTTGGAGTACCGCCAGCGGCCCAGACTTGCTGGATGACGTTCTTCAAAATAGTCTCGGTGAAGGTACGCACGTTACCGTCAGTACGGGCGCTGTTTGGCAGCGTTGTGTACGAAGGGTTAGTGCCATTGGTCTGCATATCAACGTTGGTCTTGATAAACGCACCAAGCGAAGCAGTACCGCGTGCAACGCTGGTAGAACCAGCGGCAGCGACTGCACCATTGAGCAAAGTGAATTCTTGATCGCGACGAAGTTCAGAACCCCGCTTGGCAATTTGATAGGCCAGTTCACTGCGACGCCCTGCCTTGTTAACCACTTCCTCAGTTGCGGACAGGACAATAGTCTTGCGCGAAATCTGAGCGTAGTTTTGCAAACGAACAGTAGCTGTAACAGCATCAAAGGACGAAATATCGTCTCCCTCGATCTGTTTATTTGCCGCTGCTGAAGCAAGGGTATCCGTTTGCCATTCAAAAAGAGAATTACTAATAGATTGGCGTCCAATGTTGGATTGATACGGTACATCTTCCGGTGCAATATTGGTAATAATATTGCTCAAATCCTCCCGAATACCTTTTGCATCAAAGGTGGTGAAGGTGTTTGTTACGATTGCCATGATTTACTCACTTTAATAAAAGTTCAATTGCGGAGGCCGCGTCATTGACGCGACCAGTTTTTGCAAGACGCTGTTTTGCGCGAGTAGCTTCATTTGTCGTGGAGACACGGCCTGCTGCACCTGGCTTGGCAGGACGTGGACCATTGTTCGTCACCGGCTTGATGTTCTGTCTCTTGGACATCATCTGTTCGTATAGCGCTGCTTTACGCAGCACATTTACGACGCGGTGATCGAAGATGTTCTTCAGTTCATCGGCGCTAAACCCAGCCTTTTGGCCAAAGTCAATGAGCAATTCTTTCTCTTTTTTTGCCTTAGTTGGGTCTTTCCAATCTGGCAAAACCTTCAGCAATTCATCCCGCTGTTGCGCAAGATAAGACTGCATCTGTTGAGATTGCTCCTGCTGTGAAATTTCCGCTAGACGTTGCTTTTCAAATTGAATAGCCTGCGACTTTGCTTGGTTTTCACGCATCACCTCTTTCTGCCGCACCCACTCGATGGGGTCCTCTTGGTAAAGGCGATCCCAATCAATATTAGGCTCTGCGGCTTGCTGAACCTGAGACTCCAATGCTCCTAACAACTGAGCGTACTGACTGCGCTCGGCGCG
>Ga0209297_1001718_pt1 | contig 12549 bp, 9 predicted proteins | sample S_130805_MF_Meta_FD_187322 | JGI IMG/M metagenome (GOLD analysis project Ga0209297, IMG submission 187322) | Freshwater microbial communities from Lake Simoncouche, Canada to study carbon cycling - S_130805_MF_MetaG (SPAdes) (version 2) | ecosystem: Environmental > Aquatic > Freshwater > Lake ... | reverse complement strand
GGCTACAGGGGCTGTGACCGAAAGATTAAGGATAGACGATGGGGGATCGATGAAGGACATTCCATCCAGCTAACCGCCGAGGCCCGCACAGTCGCTCCCGCCCCATCAACTTAATGCATTCAAATCGTCTAATTCTTGCCCTGCTTTGCGGGCTCCTGACCTGCTTTGCGGCGGAGCCGAAGAAAAAGACGGTTAGTTACGAGCCCCAACCCTGGGGCCCCTGGGTCGAGGCCGATTTCCCCTTCTTCTCGTCCATCCTCGACGCACGTCGCGACGGACTGGGTAAGAATAATCTCACGCCTCGCGGACTGATCATCAAGTTACCCAACGACTGCTGGGCCTGCTTCGATACCGACCTATTGCGCGTCTCCGCTGTCTGGCGCGGCAAGGGCGTGAGCGACAAGGCCCTCGCCCCTGGCTCCTACCTCGACCCGAGCCGCAAGACGCTTGGCGGGCAGTTCCCCGCGCCGCAGCCTGAAGGAAAACTCTGGCTCGGCCATGCGGTCATCCCCGGCTGGCAGCTCGGCTCGACGATCGACCGAACGGACCCGCGCTCTCCCGCCCCTTCGCCCGAGGAAGTCGGGCGCGGACCGATTCCCGCCACGCTCGGCCAATTCCAAGCCGTTGAGCTCGTCGGCAAGGACGTCATCCTGACCTATCGCGTGGCTGACGCGACCGTCCGCGAAGTCTGGAAGACTTCCGAGCACGAGGGTCGCATCGTCATCGAACGACACCTCTCCCTCTCGCCCCACGCCAAGGACCTGCTTCTCGTCATCGGCACGCGCCACCAAGGCCCGTCTCAGGAAATTGAGACCGGCGTCACCGTTAGCGGACCGGCCGAACTCGCCCACGACGCTGATTTCTTCGCGGTGAAGATTCCAGCTAACGCCGCCAACGCCGCCCTCTGCGTCTCACTCTGCGATGAACACCCCGCCCCGAGCATCGCCGCTGCCGCCATCCCGACGGGGGCGACGACACGCCGATGGAAATCCTCCGTTACAACCAAGATTGCACTGAGCGCCGCCAAGGAGACCTACGTCATCGATCACGTCGCCTTGCCGGTCGACAACCCATGGAAGCGCGCCGTGCGCACCGGCGACATCCAGTTCCTCAAGGACGGCACGGCGGTCGTTGTCACCCTCGACGGCGATGTCTGGCTGGCCCGCGAGCTCAAGGAAGGGTCCACCAAGGTCACTTGGAAACGCTTCGCCTCCGGCCTGCACGAGCCGATGACCTGCGCTATCCGTGACGAACAGATCTACGTCTTTGACCGCAATGGCATCTGGCGCCTCCGCGATACCAACGGAGACGGCGAAGCCGACGTCCATGAACTCTTTTCCAACGCCTTCGCCCAGACGGCTGACATGCGCGAATTCCCGAGCACGATCCGCCTCGCCCCGAAAGGCGAGTTCGTGATCGGCAAGGGCGGTCAGGAAGCGACGACCATCGGCAAGCATAACGGGAGTATTCTCCGCATCTCCACCGATGGGCAGACGGCTACCCTGCTCGGCCACGGCTTCCGCCAACCCAACCTTTCCGTCAATACTCGCACGGGCCTTGTCGTCGCCAGCGACCAACAGGGACAATACATCCCCAGCACGCCGCTCCACATCGTCAAGGACGACCAGTTCTACGGCTTCCTGAGCGACAAGCTGCCCAAGGAACAATACCCCGCGCCTATCGCCGAGCCGCTCACCTGGATTCCCCATGCCGTCAACGCCTCCGCCCTTTCCCAGGTCTGGCTCTTCGACGCCAAGATGGGGCCGCTTAACGACGAGATGGTGCAGATCTGCTTCAATAAGCCAGACCTCCTCCGCGTGCTCTGGAACCAGCGCGGCTCTCGACCGCAGGCCAGCGTCGTCAGCATCGCCAACGACTTCGCCACACCGCCCCTCAACGGCTCGGTCAATCCCGCCGACGGCCAGCTCTACATCGCCGGCTTCCAAATCGCCGGCTGGGGCAACACGCTCATGACCCTGACCGGCATCGAACGCGTCCGCCACACCGGCGCGCCCTCGCTGACACCTCGCGAAATCATCCCCACGGACCGCGGCATCCTCCTCCGGTTCGACGTCGCCCTCGATCCCGCCAAGGCGACGAACCCGGACAACTATTCCTTCGCGACCTGGCACTATAAACGCGCCTACACTTATGGCTCAGCCCAATACAAGGCCGACGGCAAGACAGGGAATGACTGGCTCACGGCCAGCAGCGCTTATCTGAGCACGGACGGTAAGTCCGTCTTCGTCGGAGTGCCCGGCCTGAAGTCTGTCGAACAGTTGCGCATTGGCTGGGGCATCGCTTCCGCGGCCGGCGCCGAGATGCGCCAAAACGCCTACACAACCCCTTACGAGTTCACACCCTTCGATCCGAAAGCTGAAGGCTTCGGCTCGATCGAAGTCGACCTGACGCCGCGCGCCGCCGCGGCGAAGAAGGTCGAGGCCGTGTCGGCCGACGAAGGCAAGCGTCTCGCCACGATGTTCGGCTGTGCCGCCTGTCACTCCGTCAGCGAAACCGCGATGGTCAACGTCGGCCCGACCTGGAAAGGCCTATTCGGCTCTAAGCGCGACTACGTCTCCGATAAGGGCAAGAAAGGCTCGCTCATCGCCGACGCGGCTTACATCCGCGAATCCATCCTCGAGCCGAACGCCAAGAAGCACGCCTCTTTCCTTAAGTCGGAGTTCGCCATGCCCAGCTTCGCCGGCGTGCTTTCCGATGCGCAGATCGAATCCCTCGTCCTCTACATCCAATCCCTCAAATAAAATGCCTTCCACGCTCGACCTCACCCGTGCGCCTGCCACCGACCCGCTCGGCATCTATCGTTTTCGCGACGGGCTCTACGCCGTCGACCTGATTGCCGCCGCCATCACGGAATTCGATCTCTTCACGAAGCTCGCTGCGAAGCCTTCCGACCTCGCCGCGGTCTGCCGTGATCTCGGCACGCACCAACGTCCGACTGACGTCATGCTGACGCTTTTCGCCGCCAACGGCTTCCTCTCGCTAAAGGACGGCGTCTACTCAGTAACCCCGCTCGGCCAAGAGCACCTCGTCAGCACGTCCGTCACCTTCCTGGGCGCCTACTACGCCTCACTCAAGGACCGCCCAGTGGTGAAAGACTTTATCATCATCCTGAAGACCGATAAGCCGGCTAATTGGGGCAGCTATAAGGACGAGAAGCCCTGGAGCGAAGCCATGCTCACCGATGCCTTCGCGACCAGCTTCACGGCCGCCATGGATTCACGCGGCTTCACGCTCGGCCCCGCGATGGCCAAAGCCTCGCCGATCGGCGCCCGCACCCGCCTCCTCGATATCGCCGGCGGATCTGGCATCTACGCGTGCGCACTCGTCGCCAATCACGCCCAACTTACCGCTACGGTCTTCGAACGCGCCCCGGTCGACGGCATTACGCGCAAGATGATCGCCAAGCGCGGCTTCCAGGACCGCGTCGACGTCAAGGCCGGCGACATGTTCACCGAAGCCCTGCCCTCCGGCTACGACGTGCACCTATTCTCCAACGTCCTCCATGACTGGGACACCGACAAGGTACGCTTCCTCCTCGCCGCTTCCGCGAAAGCTCTACCCAAAGGCGGCCTGCTCATCGTCCACGACGCCCACCTGAACGACGACAAAACCGGCCCCGCGCCCGTCGCCGCCTATTCCGCCCTATTGATGAGCGTCACCGAAGGCCGTTGCTACGGCACCGGCGAGATGCGTGACCTGCTAACCGAAGCCGGCTTTACCGATATCCGTCATCAGGACACCGCTTGCGATCGTAGCATCGTAACTGCCGTCCGAAATTAACGGATGAGCGCCAGAGTCCTCACCCTCTGCCTGCTCGCAGGAATCAGCGCCCAAGCCGAGCCTAAGCCCTACGCGTTCTGGAAGGCCCGTGAGACGGCATTCAATGATGTCGTCTTCTCCCGCACGCCCGGGACTTACCTCCCCTTGGCCCCGAGCCTCGAGCCCGACGCCTTCAAGCTCCCGACGTATGCCGGAGGTGCACCCAGCGGAGAAGGGGTTTGCGTCTTGGGCTTCCTGCTTTCCGCCGACCTGAGCGGCGATCCACGCGTCAAACCTCTACTGTCCTCGGCCTTACGCTGGAGCTCGCCCGAAGGCATCCCCAGCAATGGCATCGGCGGTAAAGCGACCACGAGTTATTGGTACGAGCTGCAACCCGCGGTCCTACTCACCCAACTCGCCATGCGACACCCCGAGTCGGTGGAGATGGACGCAAACCTCGCCCGCATGGCTGACCGCTATGTGGTAATTATCCGTGAACTCGGGGGCCCTCGGGCTGACTTCAATCAAACGAGCTACATCACCCACGGGCCGCAGAAGGGTCCGGTGGTCAACGGACGCTGGACCGAGCCCGATGCCGCCGCCGCGATGGCCTATGTGTGCTACGCAGCCTGGCTTCGGCACCGCCAGCCTGCTCACCTTGAATCGGCCCGCTGGGCCATGGACACCCTTGAACGACGGACCCTCGCAGACGGCAATCCGCTCTACGAGTTCAGCCTTTACTGCGCCCCCATCCTCGCCGCCCGTATGAATCGCGAACAGGGCACGCACTACGACGTCCGTAAATTACTGGATTGGTGTCTCGGCAAGAATGATGGTGCCAAAAGCACCCGGCCACACTGGGGCCGCATCGACCATGACTTCAATGGCCTCGCCGCCACCGGACTCTGCGGCTACACTCGCGAGGGCGACGCCTATGCCTTTGCGATGAACAGTTTCCTCGCGGCCTCGATGATCGCGCCACTCGCCGCCGAGGATCCGTCCTTCGCGCCGGAAATCGGCCGTTGGCTCGCCCAACTCACCCATAGCGCCCGCAACTTCTTCCCCGATGAAGTGCCCGCGGGGCAACAGTCCGGCCCGGAACATCGCGGCACACGCTTGGCGGCCATTCCCTACGAAGGGTTGCGTGAGAAAAAGCGCCAGCTCACGAGGGTCAGTGAAACCTCTGCAGGACACTGGCTCGCCGAGCTTCCATCGGGGGCCGGCGACTTCCAATGGCGGGCGGAAATCAAACCCGCCGAGGGCGAGACCCTGCGTGTGCGCGTGCTGAATAGCGCTAACCAGCAAATCTATTTGGGAAACTATCGCCTCAAAGCCGGGCAGACTACCCTAGGCGGACTGCTTCGCGCCACCCAGACTCCGCTCCGACTTGAATTCACCGTCGATGACGCGCCCGTCAGCCTGACCAAGCTCCGCGTGGAAAACAAACCCGGCGGCGGACCATGGCTCACCGGTGATCCGGTTTTCTTCAGCTGGGGTCCGCAGACGGATTTAGCCGTCTACGGGGGAGCCTATATCGGTAGCTTCACCTCCCTGCTGGCCCCCTCCAAGAACCCGAACCTCCAAGTCTTCGACGTAGGCATTACCGACCATCTCGGACATGGCTCTCGCCCGAAACTGCTATTCGTGAACACCAGCGAAAGCGAAGTCATCCAAGATGGCTTGAAAATTCCTGCCAGAGGTACGGCCCTCCGCTGATTCCCATCGCCGACCCTTCTTACCCCCATCTCCTAACTCCATGCGCACCCTCCTCATCGCCCTGCTCGCCGCCGTCACCTGCTCGGCCGCCGATAACCCTGAACTCGTCCGCATCAGCGCGGCGGATGATGCCCGCGTCTCCGCGATGAAGGCCCGCGATGGCGCCAAACTATCTGCCTATCTCTCCGAAGACCTGCACTACGCCCACTCGAACGCAATGGTGGACACGAAGGCCTCGTTCTTGGACCTAATCACCAGCGGCAAGGCCAAGTACCTCCGTCTCGACTACGTGAAGCGCGACTTCACTTTCCCGACCCCGGGCATGGCTACCATGACCGGCTTCTTCGACGTCAAAGCCATCATCAACGAATCCACTACCGAAACACGCATCTGCTTCCTCGGCGTCTGGCGACAGGAAAAAGGCGAGTGGAAGCTCCTGGCTTGGCAGACCTGCAAGGTGCCACCGGCCGCCAAATAGGATCAAAGATGAAGGATAGGAGATGGATGATAGTGAACTCCGAAAGGACTTCTTACACAGCCCATCCTTAATCGTTCATCCTCCATCCGTTATCTTTAAGCTGCTTTCAGCCTTCATCTTTCATCGTTCATCACCCATCTTACCTCCATGCGCTCACCCCTGCTCGCTTCCGTCGTCGCCCTTACCCTAGGCGCCGCTTCCCTGTACGCCGCCGACACCCCGGCCAAGACCAAGGCCGAGACGCCGAAGGCTCCAGTTCGCTTCCAGAATGACGGCAACCCTGAACGCCTGAAGAACCCGCTCCTGATCCAGCCGGACGAAAACGTCGCCTACGGCTCGCATCGCATGCAGGTCATGTACTTCTGGCGCGCGAAGTCCGACAAGCCTACCCCTCTACTCTTCTACATCCATGGCGGCGGCTGGACCAACGGCGATCGCTCCGCGGTCAACGGCATGCTCAAGGAATCCCTCGCGGCTGGCTTCTCGGTGGTCTCCGTCGAATACCGTACCATCAAGGACGCAACCGCGGACGGCGTGGTGCCTCCGGTGAAGGGCCCGATGCTGGATTGCGCCCGCGCCCTTCAATTCTGCCGCAGCAAGGCCAAGGAATGGAATCTGGATAAGACCAAGGTTGGCGCGGCTGGCGGCTCCGCCGGAGCCTGCACCAGCCTCTGGCTAGCCTTCCATGACGACCTCGCCGACCCGAAGAGCGAAGATCCGATTGCCCGCGAATCGACGCGCCTGACCTGCGCCGCCGTCCAAGTTCCGCAAACCTCCCTCGACCCGCACCAGATGCGCGAGTGGACACCCAATAGCACTTACGGCGCCCATGCTTTCGGCATCGTCGGCGACAGCAAGAAGAAGACCTCCTCCTTCCAGGCCTTCTACGAGGCCCGCGAAAAGATTATGCCCTGGATCAAGGAATACTCGCCTTACGAACTCGTCACCCGCGACGACCCGCCCGTGGGCCTCTTCTTCGGCTCGGTCCCTAATCTCGGCAAGAACGAGAAGGATCCGACGCATACCGCCAACTTCGGCGTGAAGCTCAAGGAACACTGCGACGAGATCAAGGCCCCTTGCGAACTCGTCTACCCGGGCGCCCCGAACGTTGTGCACGCTAACCCGAACGACTATATCAAGGCGTACCTCCTGCCCTCCGCCAAATGAAGACTGTCGCTACCCTGCTCTCCTGCGTGACGCTCGTCGCGGCTGAACCCGCCAAACGACCCTCCGCCGAAGAGATGAAGGCGTTAGCGCTCAAGATGGCGGTCGATGTCACCAGCACCAGGGACGGGACGCCGCAGAAAGTCGTCTACTACCAACCTGACTCCGCGGCGAAGAGCCTCCCGGGGCTGGGCGTGCCTTTACTGGTCTTCCTGCATACCTGGAGCGGAAGTATCGAACAAGGACCCATGCTCGTCGGGCTGGCCAAGCAGCGCGGCTGGGTGATGATCGCTCCAGCTTTCCGCGGCATTAACAACCATCCGGAAGCCTGCGCCTCCGACCTGGCTTCGCAGGATATCGTCGACGCGGTGGAATACGCCAAGAGCCACGCCCGCATCGACACCGACCGTATCTACCTCGTGGGCGGTTCCGGCGGCGGTCACATGTCGCTCGTCATGGCCGCCCGCACCCCCGGCCTCTGGGCCGGCGTGAGCGCCTGGGTGCCGATCTCCGACCTGACCGCCTGGCATGGGGAGAGCACGTCACGGAAGAATAACTACGCCAAGATGATTGAGCAGTGCTGCGGCGGAAAACCCGGGCCGGGGACCGAAGCGGAATACCGTCATCGTTCGCCCCTCTTCCATCTCGCCGCGGCCAAAGGCGTGCCGCTCGATATCAACACCGGCATCCATGACGGCCACACTGGCTCCGTGCCGGTCAGCCAGTCGCTCCACGCCTTCAACGTGCTCGCCGCACCCGACAAACAGGTCTCAGTCGCCGACATCGACTTCATGGTCCGCGAACAGAAAATTCCGGCCACCCTCGCGGGCGAGACGCAGGCCGACCCCGAGCGCCAGAAGGCCACCCTCTTTCGTCGGAGCTCTGGTAACGTGCGGGTGACGGTCTTCGAAGGCGGCCACGACTCCGAACCCTCGGCTGCCCTCGAGTGGCTGGCCCGCCAGCGTAAAGGACAGCCTGCCGACTTCAGCCTAGGTTCCGTCGTTTCCAGCCAAACCGGGGCAATCAAACTCGCAAAGTAGGCCGGCCAAACCCCTTTGGGGTGGCAACTCTGGTCCGGGCAGATTGTCCTCATCGACGGTGAACCCCTCGCCCCTCTATCGCCGCGTCGGACTACACGTCCTGCCCATCCTTTTCTGCTGCTACCTGGTCAATTACATCGACCGGGTGAACGTCAGTTTCGCCAAGCAGCACCTCTCCGCGGCCCTGCATCTCAACGACGCCGCCTACGGCCTCGGCGCCGGGCTGTTCTTCGTCGGCTACTTCTTTTTCCAAGTCCCAAGTAACCTACTGCTCCGCCGCATCGGCGCCCGTCGCGCGATCGCACTCATCATCATCCTCTGGGGGCTGATCTCCGCCGCCGGCGCCCTTATTCGCACCGAGAACGAATTCTATTTCCAGCGTCTCCTACTCGGCGCCTCCGAGGCGGGCTTCTTTCCCGGAGTCATCCTCTACCTGACGACTTGGTTCCCTTCGACCATCCGAGCGCGCATCTTCGCAATCTTTCTGACGGCCATCCCCGTCGCTGGACTAATCGGCGGACCGATCTCTGGCTACATCCTCGAAAATGTCCGCGGCGCAGGCCTACAGGCCTGGCAATGGCTCTTCATCCTCGAAGGACTCCCCTGCGCGCTGCTCGCGCTGTGGGTCTTCCGTAGCCTGCCGGATCGCCCGGCCGACGCCGCGTGGCTCTCTCCGCAGGAACAACGCGAGCTCGAGGACGACCTCGCCGCCGACCGAAATAATCCTTCAAGCGGGGCCGATGGCTCCCCACTGCAAGCCCTTGGCGAGCCATTGGTCTGGATCCTCTGTCTCCTCTATTTCTGCACTATGATGGGTCTCTACGGTCTATCCTTCTGGCTGCCGCAGATCATCCAAGGACTAGGTTGGAAAGGCCCCCTGCAGGTCGGGCTGCTCAGCGCCGTACCTTGGTTCTTCGCGGTGCTGTTCATGCTTTTTCTCGGTGCCAAGTCCGACCGGCAACAGGAACGCCGGAAACATGCGGCCTTCGCTGGAATGGTCGCCGCCGTGGGATTCGCCCTCTGCGGCCTGACGCATGATAGCACGCTCGGACTAATCGCCATCTCCGTGGCGGCTGCCGGCGTGATGGGTATGATGGCCGTGCAATGGTCTCTACCTGGCAGCCTCCTCAGCGGCACTGCGGCCGCCGCCGGCATCGCACTGGTCAATTCCTGCGGCAACTTGGGCGGATTCGTCAGCCCCTTCGCGATCGGTAAACTGACCGAAGTGACGCACACCGCCGCCGCCGGACTCTTCCTGACTTCGGGTAGCTTGCTCTTAGGAGCCGGACTGCTTCTCGCCACGCCCGGCCTCGAACCTTCCCGCTCCCGATGACCCTCCGCCTCCTCGCCTTCCTGCTTCCGCTCAGCCTACTCGCCGCCCCGGCCAAGGTCGCTCCGACCGCCGTCGACGTCAGCTACGGTGCGCATGAGCATCAAATCCTCGACGTCTATGTGCCCACCAAAGGCAAGGGCCCCTTCCCGGTACTGATTTGGTATGGCGGCCTCTGGCAGCCGAGTAAAGGCGTGCCGGATACAAATCGCTTCCTACCCCAAGGCATCGCCCTCGTCGGCGTTGAGGTCCGCACGATGACCGACGCCATGAACGATAAAGAAAAGACGCCCGTGAGCTATGTGATGAACGATGCCGTCCGCGCCGTGCAGTTCATCCGCCTCAACGCCGCCCGCTGGAACCTCGATCCGGATCACATGGTCGTTGGCGGTGGCTCGCAAGGCGCGCAGCCCGCACTTTACGTCGGCGTGAGCCCCGACCATGCGGATGCGAAATCTTCGGATGCGGTCGCCCGCACGTCTTCGCGCGTCGCCGGCGTCGCTGCCTACCGTAGCCAACCGACCTTCGACCCCAAGCTCATGCAGGAGTGGGTGCCGGGCGTAAAGTGGGGCGCGCCCGCTTTTGGCTGTCAGTTCGAAGAGTCCTTGAAGCGTCGCGATGAATTCCTGCCTGAGATCCGCAAGTGGTCTTCCGAGAACCTCTTCCACGCCGGCTCCGCGCCCATCTACTTCGAGAATAACTGGGGCCTGACCCAGCCAGACAAAGTCACCGAGATGGATTACAAGGTCCACTCCCCCGCCTGGGGAGCCGGCTACCAGAAGCTGGCCCAAAAGGCCGGCGTGACCTGTTATCTCAAATATCCCGATCACCCGACCGAAGGCTTCGCGGACATCTGGGATTTCATCGCCAAGACCCTCAAGAAATAACCCATGCGCCTCGCCTGCCTACTACTCGCCCTCGCGGCCTCCGCGGCGGAACCGAAGATCGTCCGCAATTCGATCGGCATGGAGCTGGTCGAGCTTCCCGCCGGCTCGTTCGTCATGGGCCAGGACGGCCCAGGTACGGACTACCAGCAAAGCAAGCATCCCGCTGAGTTCGCCAAGCCGGACTGGGATGAGACCCCCGCCCACAAAGTCATCATCTCGAAACCCTTCCGCATGGCCCGCACCGAAACGACGCTGGCCCAATGGCGCGCGATGGAACCGGATTTCCGGGCCGGCAGCGGAAAGCCTGAAGACGCCATCAATGGCATCAGTTGGCCCCGCGCGTGGAAGTTCTGCGCTTGGTTGAGCCAGAAGGAAGGCAAGATCTACCGCCTGCCGACCGAAGCCGAATGGGAATACGCGTGCCGCGCCGGCACCACCTCGATTTACGCTTACGGGGAGCGGTTGCCCAAGGGCTATCAGGATTGGTTCGGCGACCGCGGCCGTCAGCGCCTCTATTTCACCGACGAGAAGCTCCCCGAAGAATACGCCCAGCGCGACGACGCCAAGGATCTCCGCGTCGCCCGCAAGCCGGCCAACGCCTGGGGGCTGTTCGACTTGCACGGCAACGTCGCCGAATGGTGCTTGGATTGGTATGGTCCTTATGAAGCCGGCGAACAGACGGATCCCGTCGGCCGGGCGGACGGCGATTTCCGCGTCTTCCGCGGTGGTAGCCATTCCTCCTTCAGCCGCCTGCTCCGTTCCGCCAACCGTGCCGCCTGGATTCCCTCGCACGTGAGCGAAGGCATCGGCTTCCGGGTCGTCGAAGGCGAAGCCCCGGCGACCATGCCGACGCCCGTCGCGCCGCCCGCCTTGAACGCCCGCGACGTGAAGCCGGGCGTCGCCCGCATCGAAGCCCTCTCGCCCGAACCTTTCTTCTCCGGCCCCGAACCGTTCGTGAAGATCCCGCCCGGCTCGATCGGTCCGCTCTTCTCCTGGCATAACCATAGCCCCTCGATCGCCGAGATGCCCAACGGCGACCTGCTGACGACGTGGTTCTCCTGCATCGACGAAGGGGGCAGTGAGCTGAACAACCTCGCCAGCCGCCTCCGTCTGGGCGCCAAGGAATGGGAACCCGCCTCGCCGTTCTGGGACGGCATGGACGTCAACGACCATGCACCCAAACTTTGGTATGACGGCAAGAAAACGGTCTTCCACTTCGCACGCGGGGCCACCGAGAACATCTTCCGCACCTCGACCGACAGCGGAGCCACCTGGTCTAAGGCACAGTCCATCATGCCGGTCGGGGAATTCGGCAACGGCCTGATCCGCCTGCGCGACGGCACCCTGCTCATTCCCCACGACTCCCGCACGGTGAGCATCACGCGCAGCCGCGACGGCGGGAAGACCTGGCAATCGGTCGTGCAGCCGAAGTCGCAGAAAGGCGTCAAACCCGGCGACACGACCTTCCGTCCGCCCGGCATCCACGCCCCGATGGTTGAGCTCACAGATGGACGCCTCATGGCCTTCAGCCGCTTCGATGTCCCCGAGGACCAAGCCCGCTTCGGCCGCAAGACGCCCGTCAGCTTCAGTGCCGACCAAGGCGAAACCTGGCAGGTCGAGGCCTCGGAGTTCCCCGCGATCAGCTCAGCCCAACGCCAGACCATGCTGCGCCTGCAGAACGGACCGATCGTGTTCTTCAGCTTCACCGACCAGACCCGCGACTGGAAGCAACGTGTCGGCATGAAGTTCAAGCAGGTCGACGGCACGGAGTTCACCGGTTTCGGACTCTTCGCCGCTGTCTCTTTTGACGACGGCAAGACCTGGCCGGTCCGACGTCTGATCACTCCGGGCGGCAAGCCCCATCCTCTCCCCTCCATCGATCGGGGTATCTTCCAGTGCAGCGACACCGAGGCCGAGCACGCCGGCTACCTCGCCTCGACCCAGACCCGGGACGGGCGCATCCACCTCATCTCCAGCAAGAACCACTACGTCCTGAACCTCGGCTGGCTGCAGGCCTTGCCGACGGTCTCGAAGACGACGAAATAAGCCCCTCTCGGGGGCTTTGGCTTCGTTTTCCTCTGGTCGGGCTGGTGAGATTCGAACTCACGACCTCTTGCACCCCATGCAAGCGCGCTACCAGACTACGCTACAGCC
>Ga0209297_1001717_pt1 | contig 12552 bp, 9 predicted proteins | sample S_130805_MF_Meta_FD_187322 | JGI IMG/M metagenome (GOLD analysis project Ga0209297, IMG submission 187322) | Freshwater microbial communities from Lake Simoncouche, Canada to study carbon cycling - S_130805_MF_MetaG (SPAdes) (version 2) | ecosystem: Environmental > Aquatic > Freshwater > Lake ... | reverse complement strand
TTTTGATTGTAATAGTTTATTACAGTTACTCCTGTTGAAACTATAACATAATTAAGTAATCCTTGTAAAAAAGGATTAGTTGCTTGACTAGTAATATTAGCAAGTGTAGCAGTGATTGCAAGAGGTTTAGTTATAGAACAATACGTTGATCCAAATGGATCAAGTTGCCAAAATTCTGTTCTTAGCTCGCCTGTTAAACAATCTGTATATTGTACAGTTCCTGCTACAGTTACTTGTAAATCCCATGATATACATTGAGCATTGTAAGCATTATTATTTTCAAGTAAAAAAGGATCTTCAGTTAAATCGTTATATGGATAATTAGGATATAAATAAGTTGTTGCTGTATCAATACTTGTAGCAGGATCAGTATTGTATGTAGTGGATCCATCTCTTCTATATTTTCCAACATTACGCAACATGCCTTTTCCTACAATAGATTTGTTTGTAGTGCGATCTCCACGTAATATCTTGAAGCCTATAATGTTATCTTTCTCTGCTTGAGTTAAGTCAGATGCTTGAATTAATGTTTCAAGTTGACTAGCATCTAATCTAATACCAATAGGAAACACAGCGTTTGAATCCTGCATCACAGGATTGATTGGCCCAGATGCACCATATGTTGCAGATTCAAATGCAGGACTTACAAGAACATCAGGAAACTTATGGTGACGAATATATGTACCAGCAAGATCTCCCCATACTTCTTCATCACAAGGATATTCTTCATCAGACTGCCAGTATGCAAAATCTCCATACTGGTATATTCCTTTATATGTTATTTGATCTGGAGCAATTATATATGCATTCTCTGTTGTAGCAGCAGGAGCAGTGTTATATATTTGCCAACGTGGAGCTGTTAAACCTTCTACAATAAAATCATCATTTCTAGCAATTAGATCAATATCATATTGTATTGGAGCACGTCCAGGAATATGGAAACCATCTGTCTGTTTACCATTAGCTAATAAAAAACATATCTCTAATGCATACACCTCATCACGAAAATATCCACGTAATGTAGTAGCATTAATCTCATCAGCATAGTTCTCTGTAGCAGGAATCCTATATGATTCCCACTTTAAGTTTATTTGATTAGCTATCTTCTGATAGTTAATTCTACTAAGTGATGTAATATTATCCCATATAAGAATATCTTGTACAGATGTTACATCTTGAGCTATCTCGTAAAAAGGAAACTTCTCAAATATGTCAGCAGTGGATAGCCTTATTTGTTCTTGGTTCTGACCACTATAAGTTATTTCTCTACTTACACTATCAATAAAATATGTACCAATTAATTCAACAGAAGTAATTGCGTTAATGGTTTTAATTACTGCTAGATTATAATAAGTGTAAGTGCTAGATATATCAAGATTGCTAATCTGTAATCTAATAGATTTATTAACTGGATAGTTAAAATCTGGAGACGTTACAATAGTATCAGCAATAGGAGTTGGATTAGTAACTGAGTAATATGACGTATAACCAAATCCATTAACGTTAGCATATTGAATAGCAAACTGATATGTACCTGCAATTAAGTTTCCACCATTTGCAATATCCACAACTTGTAATTGAGGAATTGTAATATCAGGTTGTACAAGTATCTTGTTACAATCTAACATCAATGGTATGTCATTAATATAAGTACAATTATTAAGTGGATCAAGATGTTGCTTCCATAGCACATCATCTATGTTCATCCAACGTCTATGATTCAATCCATCAGTCCAATATATCTCTGTGCTACAGTTTGTTATTCTGTGTACCACTTTATGTATTGGATAGTTCTGATCAAAGTTAAGACAATCATTTTGTGTAGAACTTACAATAGTTCTATATACACAGTCAGTGTTAACCATGTATCCAATCTCAGACTTATTGTCAGTAGGATTTACTAAAAAGAAAATATGTTTGTTTTGCTCATTAATGAAATGAGTTCCAATCAATACAAAATTATCAGGAAAGAAAACATTTTCCTCATCAGAGCACAATACGTTTCCTTCCTCATTCTGATAGTTTACAGAATTGGAATCAAAGTTTTCAACATTGGCATTTAGTGCATACGTAAGTGTACCCTTCTTAATTTGACCAAGGGTATTATCCATGTTCAAACCAGTTTGACCAGCATTGAAATTTTGCGTTATGTTACTCTTGTTAGTTGTTTCTTCTTCTGCCATATCTATATGATCTATTTGGTAGTTCATACATATTGAACCTATTCAGATCGTTCTTTATTCTACGTTGTTTAGCCCAGCCATCTTGTTTCTTTATTTCAATGTCTGCCATAATGAATGCTTCATCATAAAGGCTTTTATAATAAGCAAGTTTTTTCTGTATTTGTTCAAACGTCTCATCTGTTAATTGATTAGATAGGGTTTCAAAAACTTTATATTTAAGAAATGCTTCTACAAATTCTCTAACACGATAGTTATCAGGGATCAATTGATTACCTATTGTATCATATTCTGTAACATAGAATATTAAATGAACAACAGCATTCCTTACATTAGTGACAAACTTGTTATCACGAATATCAAATGAGTTTGCTTGTGAAGAGAATGGCGTGTTCTGAATGTTAATTGCTGATGGATTATTATTAAAATCCCAAGCATTACCACCATAATCTAATGTGCAATTGTTACGTCCATTAATATTTCCAGGTTGCATCAAAGCTTGTCTAGTAATAGATCTATAAGCTTGTTGATTAGTTTTATAAACTGTCTGCATTATCTCAGGCATACATGAGCCATCACATCCTACATTACCACAACATGTACTAGGACATGAAGGACCTCCATAGATGATTGGACTAACTTGAATAGTTGTTGACGTTGCTGCTTGAGAATAGAATGAATTAGGAGTTTGATATGGATAGTTAGATGTATCTTCTGAACACATCCATGCTTCTCTTACAGATATAAAGTTATCTGGAAGTCTAGCTTCAAAATCAACTACATCTAAGATTGTTTCTTGAATAACATAAGTAGCCCTACCTAACTTCTTTAGACACTTATCTAAATACGTAGGAAACAATAAGTCATCAACTGCTCCTGTATCAAAGTAGCTTTTAAGCTCTTCCTTCACTGTAGCATATACAGGATCAGGAGAAATGAAATTGTATTTATAGTAGTATGCCATTTTATTTTATTTTTTCCACTCTCTGTAAATATGCTGATACTTATCGTCAGTCTTAATATAATGTGACAAGAGTCTTGATGTTGTTCTAGTAGGTTTAAAGTACCAAAGATCAATGTTTCTTATTCTTGCTGTATCTCTAAACCACATCCAACCAAAGAAATAACCTTCTGTGTGATAGTTAAAGTTATATATCCTTTTGCCTTTCTCTTTACTTTTCTGCCAATCAATAGGTAGGTTTATAACTTCTTCTCCATCAACCATCTTGAACTTCTTACGCTTCTTCTTGTTAATAGAGAATTCACCAAAGCCAAAAGGTAGCTTTGCTTTTTCTCCAGTTTCAAGAATGTAGTTTTTGAAATGCTCATTGAATGAATAGATGATGTTTCTCCATTCATCAAATGTTACTTTGATTGATGTGTACTTCTTACAGAAGTTTTTGTAGTTATCTTTACTGGAGCTTCTCCAGTCTATTTTTACTCTCATTAGCTTCCTGCTGGTGCATTAGCTGCTTGACCATCTATGTTATTTGTTGCTAAATCATCTTTAAGTCTAAAGTATGTATTTAACAATTTCTGAGATGTAAGTTCTAACACTTGTTTTTCTAAATACCCTGGACAAAATGATTCTCTATCTAAAGGATTTAAGCACCATTCCTCATTAGTAATATCTTCTGAACACTTACCAGAGTATCTCACTTCATTAGGGATATCCTCTTCGAATAAGGCAGCGATTCTAACCTTCTGAACCAATGGGTCAGTTAGGTAGAGATAATCGTTCACAATCCAATAGTAGCTCTCATTCTTGATGATTGGTAACTTAAGTAAATTAAGATATCTGTTTATTGATATATCTTTAAACTTCTTACCCATACCACCCATTGCATTGATAGACCAAACACCTTGAATAAGATATTGATAATTACCTTCTGATATACGTGGAAGTTTTAATTTAGTTCTAGCAATTGTACAATCATCTACAAAATCACAACACTCTGTGATAGAAACTTGTTCTAATTCCAAACAAGGGATTGTTGTAAATAATGTATCTGTAGCCCAAAGTCTACGAAGATTAGTCTCACGTTTAACTAGTAAGATGGTATTGTTTTTTATCTCAGAAGCAATAGCTCTATCTGTTATCAAGTTATCTGTTGATAATAATCTGTGCATTGCACGTACATCTGAAACTAATTTTCTTACTGTTGCCATTGTTTATAATCTAAATTCAAATTCAGAAATCTTACCTAACTCTTTGTCATAAACTAAGGCAAGTGCTGCCCTAACACTATGAACAAAGTTGTTATCTTGATGCCATCTATCTGTACCAGACAAGCTAGGCATTTGTTGTATTCTTACCCCTTTCACTTCCTTAGCCATGTAATGATGCTTATCTCCTGTGTGCACCTCTCTATACTTAGCACATCCAAACATCTGACTGTAATCAGGATGTGTAGCAAATAATAAAGGAAGATCCTCAATCTTGCAGTTACCATGATGATAACCAATAAATGTATCTCCTAACATTGTAGCCTTCACTACACCATGTTCTCTATCAAAGTATATATTAGGATCTGAGTGAAAGTAAACATCTAGAGCATGGGCTAAATAATAAGACTTAGTTCTATCATGATTACCTTGTACTAACACCACATGCACTTCTTTACAAGTAGTCTTTAATGCTTTAATTGTATCTACAAGTAAAGCAAATCCTAGTTCATATTCATGAGCATAGTCAATGATAGTTTCTTGTGGAGTGCCTGCAGTTGTTTGATGTTGATAGTTATCTGTATGAAAGAAATCATTAGATATTGGGAATACAATTCTATCAATATCATACAATGCTTTTACATCATACGCAAGAGTTATAGCTGTGCTAAAGTATCTCTTACATCTAACAGATGGTGAATTATCTCCATCAATATGCCTCTTAGCTAAATGAAAGTCAGATAGAGATATCTCGACATCTATTAGCTTAGCACGTTCTAGTCTTGGTTGTGGCTGGGGTATGTAGTTGGATTTATAATCTAATAAGAACTTAGCAAAGTCCTCAGCTGTATAATCTTTAGCCTCTTTCTTTTTACAGAAAACTGATGATGTAAACTTACCATTAGGTAATAGTTTAGACCAGTAGTTAGTGATTGTATATTTATCTAGATTAATCTTATGTAGCTTAGCTAGCTCTGGATCATCTTTTGGTTCAAAGTCAAGTATTAATACACTCTCAATTGTCCCTTTTTCATTATTAACTTTTCTTACTGCTTCATAATTAGATGCAGTTGTTTTCAATGTATTGTTAGTTTCTGGATCTCTTTCTCTTATTTCTTTTAACAATTCATCTACTTCTTTTTCAGTGATTCCAAGCCTTTCAGCATAGAATGTTTTGCTCTTCTTCATTCTCAAAAGTGCTTCAAGATGAGAAAGCATGTCCTGATTTTCAGTCATCCTACTCGTAGTTTAGTTAAATTATCCTAAATATATAAATTAATTTTTGTATTTACCAAATAATTGTAACTGAGTTAATTATATAGTTTAATCAAATTAGTTATAAAAATAAAAACTCCCAGAGATTTTACACTCTGGGAGAAACCCTGTAAACCAACAAACAGGATTTTTTATATCTTAATTAACCACCACAATATCCAGAGCAGTATCTTACACCAGCTAGATCTAAGCAGTTGTAATAGTATGCTGTTTGATCAGCTTTTCTAATTACAATGAAAGCTCCATTAAACGTACCACTATTATCTGGATATTCTAATCCATTCCAATATGTAGGTAAGTTATTAGCAGTGAAAATAGTTCCTGGATCTACATAGTTTGTAGTGTATAGAGTTGCATTATTCTCTGGATTTGGATCAGTAGAATATACAGTGTAAATACCAGGCGAACCTAATAGACAAGCGTCAGGAGCTGTTTGAGTACCACCACTAACTCTGAATTCATATAAACTTGGAGGGTTAGTAGTTGTTGTTGTGGTGGTAGGAGGAGTTGTTGTAGTTGTTGTTGTAGTTGGTGCAGGTGTATTACAAGATCCAACTAATGTTAATGGACCACCCACTGTAACAGTTATAGAACCATAAACAGCACACACACTAGACGTAGTTGATAAAGCATAATTACTTACAGGCGTAACAGTATTACAAGGAGTGTAAGTTATAGTAGCTTCTTCAAGTGTATCATTTCTCCACTCTTCACAAGAAGTTAAAATGCTTGTAGTGGTAGTTGTTGTTGTAGAGGTACTAGTTGAGGTACTAGTAGAAGTTGTTGTACTAGTAGATGTACTTGTAGAAGTAGTAGTCGTTGTTGGAGGAGGAGCTACTTGACACTCACCACAAGAAGCAAATTGTGTCAATAAAGTTCCTACAGTTTCTGGGCCTGTTCCAACAGAAGAAACTGTATAACAACTACCATTAGTACTTTGTACTACAACACCAAGAGTTACATTATTTGGACCATTATATCTAATAACGCTAGGAGTAGAAGTTCCACATAACACTACATTATAATACGTTACAACTTCAGTGGTTGTTGTAGTGGTTGTAGTTGGTGTAGCAGTTGTTGTGGTTGTGGTTGTACCAGAACCTGTAACATATATATCTATATAGTTAGTGCAGAGTCCTGTAGATTTTACACGAACATATGTAGTTCCTGCTGGAACTAATGTACTTAAATAGCCAGCAACTAATGCAGTTTTTGTAACACCTGTTTCAAAAGCTGTAACATAACTATCTGTGTTTGAATACAAATTAAAAGGTCCTGTATCTATACCTGCTGTTGTTAATGTTATTAAGACATTCATATTTTTGTTTTTTTATTGATTATTAATTTAACACCCTCCTATATCAGTTGCTTGTCCATTACCACTTGTAATATAAACACTTGATGGCTGAGCACAAACAGTTCCTACTGTACCTGGACCCCCATAGAATGAGAAGCTATCTGGAAATCCTGCACAGTTAGTGTAAACACCATCTACATATTCATCTGTATTATATCCTACTATCTGATAAGTTCTACAAGTTGGAGGTGGTACATATCCACAATAAGGACTATTCACTTCTACTAACGCATCACAACATGTAGCATTTGTACATGAGTTTCTTTGTCTACTCCACTTATCATAACCTACACAATAGTATTCAAGATTCCAAGTTCCACATGTAGAACTAACTCCTAAGTCTACATTTCTTGTGTCTCCATAAGTTGCAGAACAAGGGTTGCTATCTATTTGTGGTTGTTGTAAATTACATCCATCGCAGAATGTACTTCCATTATCTACCCAATTAGGTCCTGTACTTTGACCACAACATCCCCCACAGAATGTAGAATTATATTCTACAACTGAGCCTTGTCTAGTTTGGTTATACGTTGATGAACAAGGATTGTTATCTACCTCAACATTATATTTAGTACATGATCCATAGCAATCATATGAGCCTGAATTAACCCAGTTAGCTGTGTAGTTACATGCAGTTCCACTATTTATAACTCTTGTTTGGTTATAAGTACTACTACATGGGTTAGTATCACGCTGTAATTGCTTAGATACGCAGTTGTCGCAATAAGCAGATCCTTCATTAGTCCAACTAGGAGATGTGGACTGACCACAGCAACCTCCACAGAATGTAGAATTACTTTCTACTAGAGATCCTTGACGAGTTTGGTTGTAAGTCGATGAGCAAGGATTATTGTCAACTTCAACATTATATTTATTACAAGTTGAATAACAATTATAATTTCCACTATTCACCCAGTTAGCAGACGTATTACAAGCACTACCACTATTTATAACTCTTGTTTGGTTATATGTAGGAGAGCAAGGGTTGGTATCACGTTGTAGTTGTTTAGATACACAACTTTCGCAATAAGCAGATCCTTCATTAGTCCAGGTTGCAGCTGTACTTTGACCACAACATCCTCCACAACTTGTGCTATCACTACTTATCAATATAGTGTTTCTTACATTACCTGTACAAGAATTAACTTCGTGACTGTAATATGCGCATCCAATACAATAATAGGCTGTAGGCCATGATCCACAACTATCATTTGTACCAAGATTTACATTTCTTGTATTTCCATAAGTGGAAGAACAAACATTGTTGTCTATCTGTGGTTGATATAAAGTACATCCAGTACAAAATGTAGCTCCATTATTTACCCAGTTTGCTGCTGGAGATACTCCACAACATCCACCACAAAATGTAGAATTAGATTCTACTAGAGATCCTTGTCTAGTTTGTCCATATGTAGAAGAACATACATTAGTATCTTGCTCAACGTTATATTTATTACACGTTGAGTAACAAGAATACGAGCCAGTGTTCGCCCAAGTAGCTGCAGTGGACTGACCACAGCAACCTCCACAGAACGTGCTATTAGATTCTACCAAAGAACCTTGTCTTGTTGTATTATAACCTGATGCACATGGGTTATTTTGTATTTCAACATTATATTTATTACATGTACTATAACAATTATATGAGCCTGAGTTAACCCAACTCTGTGTTGTATTACACGCACTTCCACCATTTACAACTCTTGTTTGATTATAACTTGGAGAGCATGGATTATTATCTATTTCTGGTTGTTTAGATACACAAGTATCACAATATGCTGCACCATTACTCACCCAAGTAGGACTAGTAGACTGACCACAACATCCCCCACAAATTGCAGTATCTGTTTGATATAAAGATCCTTGTCTAGTTTGTCCATATGTTGGTGAACAAGGATTTATATCCTGCTCTACTTGATATGTATTACAAGTTGAATAACAATTATAACCACCATTCCATTGCCAATTAGCAGTAGGATTACATGTAGTGGTACTAGTAGTGGTACTTGTACTTGTACTTGTACTTGTAGTTGTAGTTGTACATCCACTACCTTGTATATCAGTATAAACAAAAGTATTAGCTGTAGTGTTTAATGTAAAGTAACCTATTTTAACATATGTGTTAAGTGGTTGACACATTGTTGTAATATAATCAGTAAATGTATTTTCAGCAATTGATGAAGAAAAGTCAACACCATTATTTGGTGCTTGATCAATTAAAAAACCAGTCTTTATTGAGTTTCTAACAGTAAATTCTTGAAGCGTTTCATAAAGTCTAGCGCCATATAAATCAAATGTGAATGTAGTTATTGATGGATAGTCTTGTTTTAATTTATAAATATTAATTGCATATCTAAAAAATGCAGTACCTCCACCAGGAGAAGTTGATGTTGCAAATCCTGCAATCATGTAAGAAGTAGTTGCTGAAGTCTGGTTAGATAATATATGTCTTGCAGTATTAGTTGGACTTATTATTATATAATTATTATATGAAGCTACGCCACTAGTTGATTGATATAGTCTAAATGCATAATAACTATCTAATGCATTAGTAGAAAGAATATCAATAAATGAACAATTTAATAATGGTATACAAGTACCAGAAGATGCACTAGTGACATAAATTGTGTAGTCTTCATGTATATAATTAGCTAAGTAATATAACGTTGTTCCTCCATCTAAATAATAATAACCATTAGGATAATACACATAAGAATAAACATTAATTGGATTAAAACTAGAACATCCTGATGTATCGTAACGTGCATATGTATATATAGTTAATGGTACTAAATCTTGCCATCTAGGAAGTCTTGGATTAGTATAAGTTACAAGTGGGTTAGCTGTAGGATCAATTTGCCAATGATTAATAGCACCTACAGATCCTGCAGTTTCACCAGCATCATCTTTAATAACGCATCTTTCACTATTAGGAATTACAGCTCCACTAGCTGTAAATACACTATTAACATCAGTAACAGTAGCAAGATAGTTGGTTACTTTAGTCATTATTTTCTAACTTTTTAAGTCTAGCTTCTAATTCTTGAACTGCTTTAATTAATACACCAACTGTTGAATTGGTGTCCATTTTATTTTGTGCTGATGTAGAAAGTTCTACAGGAGTGTCTTCTGCAATAAATCCAATATGAGGAGTAGTTAAATCGTTTTTGTAATAAAATTCAACAATGTTTACATTGTTTAATATAGATGTTGCTGTCTTCTTAAATTTACTAATGTTTGTTTTAAATATACGACTAGATGTCTGATAGAATGATCCAGCGTTTAATTGATCTGTACTAGAAACAAATATACCTGGTATTCCTGTAGCTGTATTAGATGTTCCATTTGCAACAAGCATTATGTTTGCAGTGGTAGGACTAATTACAAAAGATGATCCACTTGATCCTGAGCTTCCACTTGAACCACTTGACCCACTTGTACCTGCTATACCTTGTGGTATTACAAAATTAAATATTGCTGCACTTGTTGTTCCAACATTTGTAACAGTTGCAGGAGAACCTGAAGCACCTGTAACTGTTGTTCCAACAGAAATTGTAGCAGCTTGACCTGCTCCCCCTGGTGATCCAGAAGTACCTGCAGATCCTGACGTACCAGAAGATCCTACAGGACCTGTGGCACCAGATGTTCCTGAAGATCCTGATGTTCCTGTTGCACCACTAGAAGCAGAAGTACCTGCACTTCCACCAAGTCCACTGCTACCAGAAGAACCAGAAGTTCCTGCTGTTCCAGTTAATCCACTTGTTCCATTACTTCCACTAATTCCAGAACTACCTGAAATTCCTGAAGATCCTGATGTTCCTGTTGCACCACTAGATGCAGAGGTACCAGCACTACCACTAGTTCCAGAAGAACCTGATGAACCACTAGAACCAGAAGAACCAGAAGTTCCTGATGTACCTATTGTTCCATCAACTCCAGAACTACCTGAAGATCCTGCTGTTCCATCAATACCACTAGTACCATTAATGCCAGAAGTTCCTGCACTACCACTAGAACCAGAAGAACCTGATGTTCCAGATAAACCACTAGATCCTGATGTTCCTGCTGTACCATCTCCTCCAGCAGCACCTGTTAAGTTAACTATCCAAGATGAGAATGTTCCTGATCCTAAAACAGATGTAACATTAACAACTAAACCTCCTCCAACACTATCGTAAAAAGTAACAGTACCAACCATAAAGTTGGAGCTGTTGTATACAATTGATAATTCTTGACCTATAGTATATGCAAGTCCTGTTCCAACAGTTAATGATTGTGATATTATACCAATAGTTAATCCAGTAGTTGAACTTGTTTTATATCTATCTCCTGAAAGTCCTGAAGAACCTGATGTACCATTTGATCCTGTTACACCAGATGTACCAGCTATACCACTTGTACCAGATGTACCATGAGTTCCATTAATACCTGTTGTTCCACTAGTTCCATTTATTCCACTAGTGCCATTGGTTCCAGAAGTTCCATTGGTTCCTGAACTAGCAGATGTACCACTAGTTCCAGTGGTTCCATTTGTACCATTAAGACCAGTAGTACCACTTGATCCATTTTCTCCTGACGTACCAGATGAGCCTGATGTACCAGATATTCCTGAAGTTCCAGTAGTTCCTGATGTACCAATAGTTCCTGATTGTCCAGAAGTGCCACTAGTTCCAGTAGTTCCTGAAGTTCCACCTGAACCACTAGTACCATTTGTTCCATTCATTCCTGCTGTACCAGCTGATCCTGATGTTCCAGATGCTCCTGAAGAACCACTTGATCCAGACGAGCCAGATGTTCCATTTGCGCCAGTAGTACCACTTGTACCAGACTCTCCTTGAGAGCCAGTTGATCCTGATATTCCAGAACTTCCTGAAGTACCACCAGATCCATTTTGACCAGATGTTCCAGACGTGCCACTTAACTCTTGAATATTTCCAATTGCTTCATCTATCTGCTCAATAGCAGTTGTTAAATCTGTAAGAGTTTGTATTCCTGTATTTGGAAGATTAGGCCCTACGTAAGTTACATCATTAGAGCTAATTCCACAATTTGAATTGGTGTTACAGCCACATTGACCACTGCAAGAGATTACACCACAACACCCACAACCTTGTTGTGAGGTAGTGTATATCACTTCATTGTAACATGGCATTCCTGGTAAACAAGACATATTATTATTTGTTTATTAAGATTATTACTTTACTTCCAATCATCTCTACAGTGAAGTTTATACAATAGTCAGGGTTACACTGTTTATACTCTAGTATTCTTTGGTAGTTCAATAAGTCTTGAATTACCTCTCCAGAGATATAATGATTTAAGGAATATATGATATTGTTGTATTCATAATTAGCTAGCTCTGCTAGTCTATTATTAATATCTTGAAGCAACACAGGGATGCTTCCATAATATAAGGAATTAGTTAGCCTTGGTGTTAGCATCTTGTTGTTGTTTTATTTCTTCTTGCTTAACAGCATAATTACATGCTGAGCAATATCCATTTGTTAGTTGACATCCACATCCCACCTTAGTGTGACATCTTTTACAATTAGCCATTATACAAAATTATTTATG
>Ga0209297_1001715_pt1 | contig 12584 bp, 9 predicted proteins | sample S_130805_MF_Meta_FD_187322 | JGI IMG/M metagenome (GOLD analysis project Ga0209297, IMG submission 187322) | Freshwater microbial communities from Lake Simoncouche, Canada to study carbon cycling - S_130805_MF_MetaG (SPAdes) (version 2) | ecosystem: Environmental > Aquatic > Freshwater > Lake ... | reverse complement strand
GTTATTTTGCCGGTTGCCGCTGTCCCAGAAAAATCAGGATCTTTCCTCAATTGGGAAGGCCGCGCTCGTGGCTTTGAGGCTGCAGTCACTGAGAGCTTGTTGCGCAGCGATGTTCGAATTCTCTCGATGGTTGCAGATGCAATGAGTAAGCCAATCAATTTGCCAAGTGTGAAGAAAGCCAGCGAAGAGCTTGCCGAACTCGGCGCATGGAATGGCGCAGCTGCAACATTTACATCTGTCCCAACCCAGAGTGCAGCTGCAATCAGCGGCAACCAAGCGGTACTTACATCATGGCGCCGCTTGCTCGATGCTGGTTCTTTGCAAGAGGGCGAATTAAATTTAGCTGGAACAGCTCGTTCAACAGTTGCAGTTATCTCACCAAAGCGCGCATCAGCGCTGGGTGTTGCAACAGGGGAGAAGATCACGATTTCCAATGAGTGCGGCAGTATCACCTTGGAATCATTGGTTGAAGAGATTCATGATGATGCAGTCTGGCTACCACGCAATTCTTCTGGCTCACAATTGTTGCGCACCCTCTGCACTGCATCTAATAGCGTTGTTACGGTGGTGAAAGCATGACAAATGCTGAATTGCTAGCAACCGATCCTGGTTGGCTCATTGCGGTTAAAGCACTCTTGATTTTTGCGGTCTGTGTCGTTCTCACGATCATGGCGGTTTGGGGAGAGCGTCGCATTGTCGCTCGCATGCAGTTCCGTGTTGGCCCTAACCGTGTTGGTAAATTTGGTTTATTGCAAGCGCTCGCAGATGGTGTGAAACTCGCACTCAAAGAGGATTTAATTCCCACTGCAGCGGACAAGATTGTTTTCATTATTGCGCCAATTATTAGCGCGACCACCTGCTTTATGTCCTTTGCGGTAATTCCATTTACCGGCGAAGTAACTATCTTTGGCCATAAGAGCGCAATGCAACTCAGTGATCTGCCAGTCGGAGTTCTCTATGTTCTTGCGATTGCATCAATTGGCGTTTACGGCATTGTGCTGGCTGGCTGGTCCTCTGGTTCTACTTATCCGCTACTTGGTGGCCTTCGCTCCAGCGCACAAGTAATTTCGTATGAAGTAGCAATGGGTCTCTCATTAGTTGCAGTCTTTATTTATGCCGGCTCAATGTCTACATCCGAGATTGTCGTTGCTCAACAAAAGTGGTGGTACGCAGTTGTGCTATTTCCTTCCTTTGTTATCTACTCAATCTCAATGGTTGGTGAAACAAACCGCGCTCCCTTTGATTTAGCTGAAGCCGAAGGTGAATTAGTTGGTGGCTTCCATACTGAGTACTCATCATTGAAGTTTGCACTCTTCTTCTTGGCCGAATATGTCAACATCATCGCAGTATCGTCACTAGCAACAACGCTCTTCCTTGGCGGCTATCGCGCACTTCCTGGTCTTACATTTACTGAAAGTTGGCTCGGCGGCTGGATGGGTTTGATCTGGTTTAGCGCCAAGGTGCTTGCCTTCTTCTTCGTCTTTGTATGGCTGCGCGGAACTCTGCCCCGTCTTCGTTACGACCAATTTATGCAATTTGGTTGGAAAGTATTAATTCCAGTCAGTTTGCTCTGGATCATGATTGTTGCAACTCTGCGTGTGCTTTCGCTGAAGAGCGCATCGCGCCCAGTGGTTATGGCATTTGCTGGTGGCGTCGTTGTAATAATTATGGTGATAAATATTATTTATGACCGTTCGCAACAGCGAAAAGCCAGAGTTGGTATCGAACCCGATGCCCCAACTTCATTTGCAGTTCCACGATTGCCGGAGGTGAAGTAATGTCCGAAAATTCGATGGAACATATCAATAAGAAGGAAATTGGCATTAATAATGTGCCCACTGAGAAACTTCCTGATTTGCCACCGAAACCATTCTTAACTCAGCTCCAAGGTTTCTGGGTAACGTTTTCTGCGATGTTTAAGAAAGTAAATACAGTTCAATATCCTGAGGTAAAAGAGCCAACTGCGCCACGCTTCCACGGACGCCATCAACTCAATCGCCATCCTGATGGACTTGAGAAGTGCATTGGCTGCGAACTCTGTGCTTGGGCATGCCCAGCAGATGCGATTCTCGTCGAAGGTGCAGATAACACCGATGAGCATCGGATGTCTCCTGGCGAGCGATACGGTGAGGTTTATCAGATTAATTATCTGCGCTGTATTTTCTGCGGCCTCTGCATCGAAGCTTGCCCAACTCGTGCGCTAACCATGACTAATGAATACGAATTAGCCGATGAGACTCGTGGAAAATTGATCTTTGAAAAGGCAGATTTACTTGCACCACTTCGCCAAGGAATGCTGATGCCACCGCATCCAATGTATCCAGATATGGATGACACTAATTACTACAAGGGCGAAGTACCTGGTGCCCATCCTTCACAATCACCTGGTGGAGGAAATGCATGATCTCACTCGCACTTGAGGTTGGAAAAGTTCAGACACCAGAGGCAGTGATGTTCTGGTTCTTAGCGCCACTTGCCGTCATTGCCGCTCTCGGAATTTTATTAGTAAAGAAAGCAGTTCACTCGGCACTTCTTATGGCTTGGGTTATGGTGACATTGGCGATTTTCTACATCGCTCAAGATGCGCTCTTCCTTGGCATTGTGCAGATTGTGGTTTATACCGGTGCAGTCATGATGCTCTTCCTATTTATTTTGATGCTCGTTGGTGTTGATTCTGCTGATTCACTCACTGAAACGATTCGCGGTCTGCGCCCCATTGCAATTGTGGCAGCCGTTGGCTTTGGTGGTTTGCTAATCTCACTAATCGGTCGTGCAACCATGGGATCTGACATGACAGGACTTGCTGGTTCTGATGGTGCAAATAATATTGAAACTCTTTCATCGTTGCTCTTTACAAAATATGTATGGGCATTTGAAGTTGTCTCTGCACTACTTATTACTGCAGCCCTTGGCGCAATGGTCTTGGCACATAATCAACGCACAACAGCGCGACCAACTCAACGACAATTATCGGCTGCACGTTTTCGCACTGGCTCACTTGCCGCAGCAGCTGGCCTGCCTGGACCTGGCGTATTTGCTCGCCACAATGCAGTTGATGTTCCCGCTCTCTTGCCAGATGGAACACCTGCGCCAACTTCGATTTCTGCAACGCTGAAAGCCCGTGGCGATGTTATTGACTCCAAGCCCTTCCAATTGGGCGAGCAGATCGACGAGGAGGAGTAGCCATGGATGCTTCCTACTATCTCTATTTAGCAGCTCTGCTCTTCACAATTGGTGCAGTTGGAGTAGTTGTTCGTCGCAATGCCATCGTAGTTTTCATGTGTATCGAATTAATGCTTAATGCAGCAAATCTCGCATTTGTTACCTTCTCTCGGATTAACGGCAATCTCGATGGCCAAGTTATGGCCTTCTTTACGATGGTCGTTGCAGCCTGTGAAGTAGTAGTGGGATTAGCAATCATTGTCACAATTTTTCGGTCACGTCGATCTGCATCAGTTGATGATGCAAGTTTGTTGAAGCGGTAATCGCCATGACAAGTTCACTCTTGGTTTATTTGATTGCACTTCCTTTGGCAGGTGCGGTAATTCTTCTTGCTGCGGGGAAGCGTTCTAATTCATGGGGCCACTTACTAGGAACTGCAACATCTGCTGCTTCCTTCGGTGTGGGTGCATATCTATTTACTCAGATGTTGGGGCGTGCAACTTCTGATCGCGCTGTAGAACAGAGACTTTTCTCTTGGATTGCAGTGGGTAAATTTCAAGTTGATGCTGGACTTCTATTAGATCAACTCTCTATCTGCTTTGTCCTTCTTATTACTGGCGTAGGAACCTTGATCCACATCTACTCCATCGCCTACATGTCACATGATCACGATCGCCGCCGCTTCTTTGCTTACCTCAATCTCTTTATCGCAGCGATGCTCTTACTTGTTCTTGGTAACTCCTACCTCAATCTCTATGTTGGCTGGGAAGGCGTGGGTCTTGCCTCTTATCTACTGATTGGGTTCTGGAATCAGAAACCCACTTATGCCGCCGCCGCTAAAAAAGCATTTGTGATGAACCGAATTGGCGACATGGGGCTTTCATTTGCAATCATGATTGCATTTGCAACATTTGGCACAGTCTCATTTGCAGGAGTGAAAGAGCATGCGCATCATGCATCCAGTACCGCTCTCACAGCTATGGGAATCATGCTGCTGGTTGCTGCTGCTGGAAAATCAGCGCAATTCCCATTGCAAGCATGGCTAGGCGATGCGATGGCTGGTCCAACTCCAGTATCTGCTCTCATTCACGCCGCAACCATGGTTACTGCTGGCGTGTACTTAATTACTCGCTCCAACTTTGTCTTCGATGCTGCACCTAATGCCCAACTGGCAGTTGCGATTATTGGCGCAATTACATTGCTCTTTGGTGCGCTAGTTGGTACTGCTAAAGATGACATTAAGAAAGCCCTTGCAGCATCAACGATGTCGCAGATTGGTTACATGATTCTTGGTACCGGACTTGGTGCAGCGGGTTATGCATTTGCGATCATGCACCTACTCACTCACGGTTTCTTTAAAGCTGGCATGTTCCTTGGTGCTGGTTCAGTAATGCATGGCATGGATGATGAAGTAAATATGCGCAAGTACGGCGGACTCGCAAAGTTCATGCCGATCACTGCTGTGACATTTGGCTTTGGTTATTTGGCAATTATTGGTGTTCCACCATTTGCTGGCTTCTATTCCAAAGATAAAATTATTGAAGTCGCACTTAACGCAGGTGGTGCTCGCGGAATTCTCTTAGGTGGCGCCGCACTCCTTGGCGCAGCAATTACCGCCTTCTATATGACCCGCGTAGTTATTCTCACTTTCGCCGGTGCAAAGCGTTGGGATGCAAAGGCGCATCCACATGAGTCGCCAGTATTGATGTGGTTGCCTATGGCCATTCTTGCGATTGGTTCGATTACATCGGGCTACTTCTTTAGTCGTGGCGATGCACTTCGTAATTGGTTAGCACCAGTTGTTGAGCATGGCCATGTGGAAGAGCAGGAATTATTGAGCCCAGAAGTAACATCTCTTCTTGCGCTGGGACTTGTACTCATTGGTGTTGCGATCGCTGTACTCAAGTACCGCAGAGAAGTAGCAGATACCGCACCTACAAATGTCTCGATCTTTACCAAGATTGCACGACGCGATCTCTTGCAAGATGATTTCAATGAAGCAGTCTTTATGCGGCCAGGACAAGCAATCACAACTGGTCTAGTTGCAGTGGATGAAAAAGTTATTGATGGCGCAGTTCGTGGCGTTGGTGCTATGACACTTGGCTCTGGCAGCGCAATCCGCACAACGCAGAATGGCTATGTACGCAGCTACGCCGCTGCAATTCTCATTGGTGCAATTCTTCTCATTGGTGCGATTTGGGTGGTGGTTCAATAATGAGTAATTGGTTAACAATTATTGGGCTAATCCCTCTGGTCGGCGCACTCATTCTGGCCACTCTCAACAAGAGCAATGAGCTACTTGCAAAGCAGATTGCTCTTGCCATTTCGATTCTCACCGCAGTTGTGACTCTTCTTATGGCGCTGCAATTTGATCGCGGCATGACTGACTTACAATTTGTTGAGAGTTATCAATGGATCTCTAGTTTCGGTATCAAATATGCACTCGGCGTCGATGGAATTGCACTTGTCTTAATTCTTCTCTCCGTTATTTTGGTGCCAATTGTGATTGTTGCTGGCTGGAATGAAGCAGTGGGTGGTCGCTGGAGTGTAAAAACTTTCTACATCTTGGTACTTGTACTTGAAACCATGATGGTCGGAGTTTTCAGCGCAACCGATGTCTTCCTCTTCTATGTCTTCTTTGAAGCGATGTTGATTCCGGTCTACTTCTTGATTGGTGGCTATGGCACTGGTGCCCGCGCAGCTGCCGCGGTGAAGTTCTTGCTTTATAGCCTCTTCGGTGGCCTACTTATGTTGGCTGCAATTATCGCCTTGTATGTGATTTCACTTTCCCAAGGTGGTGCAACATTTGATACCACCGCACTCTCACATTTAGAGCTCAGTCGCACGACAGAGAATTTCCTCTTCTTAGCTTTCTTTATTGCCTTTGCAATCAAAGCACCGCTCTGGCCGATGCACACCTGGTTACCAGATGCAGCAGATTCGGCAACGCCAGGAACTTCAGTGCTTCTGCTCGGCGTTCTCGACAAGGTAGGAACTTTCGGAATGATTCGTTACTGCCTGCAACTCTTTCCAGATGCAAGTAAGACTTTCACTCCACTCATCATTACTTTAAGTGTGATCTCCATTATTTATGGTGCGATTCTTGCGATCGGTCAAAAAGACATTAAGCGCTTGATTGCATTTACCTCTATTTCGCACTTTGGCTTTATCACTATGGGTATTTTCGCTATGACTACCCAAGGACACTCGGGTGCAACTTTGTACATGGTCAATCATGGATTCTCGACCGCAGCGCTCTTCTTAGTCGCAGGCTGGATGACATCGCGTCGTGGCTCTTCAACGATTGCAGACTTTGGTGGATTGCAGCGAGTTACGCCAGTGATGGCATGGAGTTTCTTCTTCGCCGGTATGTCGAGCTTGGCGCTACCTGGCCTCTCAAGTTTCGTGAGTGAGTTCTTGGTTCTAGTCGGAACTTATACTCGCTATCCGCTCGCCGCGATCATTGCAACATTTGGAATTGTCCTTGCTGCGCTCTACATCTTGATTCCAGTTCAGCGCGCACTTCATGGTCCTACAACTCCTGGCAATGAATCTCTTCCTGATTTAAATCTGCGTGAGAAAATTGCGATTGCACCTGTAGTTGCCGTAATTATTTTCTTAGGTTTCTATCCAGCACCCGCGCTCAACATTATTAATCCTGCCGCAGAGCACACCCTTTCAGTCTCTGGTTTTAGCGACCCTGCGCCACAAATGACTGGAAAGGCAGGGCACTAAATGTTTAATACCCCATTTCTGGATTACTCAATTCTCTCGCCGATGCTCATTGTTTTAGCCGGCGCAATTATCGGTGTATTAATTGAGGCATTTGCCTCGCGCGCACTGCGCCCTCTATTACAACTCAGCACGACTCTTGGAACCTTAGTTCTCTCCTTGGCCCAGGTAATTCGAATTCGCAATACCTCCTCACTCACTGCAGCAATTGGTTCGGTGACCTTTGATGGTGCTGGCGCAATTATGCAAGGCTCGATTTTGATCATTGGAATTCTGGCGATTCTTCTCATCGCCGATCAAGAGAATTTCACACCAGTTGCAGCAGCGCTGCCAGGCTCCGAGGAAGAGCGAGAGTCACTTCTTACTGGTCATCAACTCACTGAAGTATTTCCACTCACACTCTTTGCAATTGCTGGCATGCTGCTCTTTCCAGTGTCTAGTGACTTAATCACTCTCTTTGTTGCACTGGAAATGCTCTCATTGCCGCTCTATCTCATGGCTGGTCTCTCTCGCCGTCGCCGCCTGCTTTCGCAAGAGTCAGCGCTGAAATATTTCTTACTTGGTGCTTTCTCTTCTGCATTCTTCCTCTTTGGCGCCGCCTTCCTTTATGGCTATTCCGGAACGCTTTCATTTGCCGGAATTCATGAAGCTGTTGCAGGCAACGGATCCAACAGCGTCTTTCTATTGATCGGCATTGTCTTCTTATCAGTCGGACTTCTCTTCAAAGTTGGCGCTGCGCCATTCCATGCTTGGACCCCTGATGTTTATCAAGGTGCACCTACTGCAGTGACTGCATTTATGGCAGCTGCAACAAAAGTTGCAGCATTCGGCGCGATGCTACGAATTTTCTACACAGTATTTGGTGGAGTTGCAGATCTATGGCGCCCCGTAATGTCGTTGATTGCCATCGTCACGATGTTGCTTGGCTCGCTGGTTGCAATTGCCCAACGCGATGTCAAACGTATGTTGGCTTACTCATCCATTGCTCACGCCGGTTTTCTTCTTACTGGAGTCCTCGCACTGAACAAAGCCGGACTTGATGCCACACTCTTCTATCTCTTTGCCTATGGCATCGCGACACTAGGTGCATTCGCAGTTGTGACGCTCGTGCGTGATTCCGCTGGAGAAGTTACCGATCTCAATCGTTGGTCAGGTCTGGGAAAGCGTGCGCCATTTGTTGCAACGCTCTTTGCTGGTTATCTCTTAGCTTTTGCCGGTATTCCTCTTACTAGTGGATTTATCGGAAAGTTTTCAATCTTCTCAGCAGCTTATGAGAGTGGAAATAAGGCTGTTGTTATTGCTGGTGTACTTTCAAGTGCGATTGCCGCTTTCTTCTACATTCGCGTGATTGTTTTAATGTTCTTCACCGAAGCTAGCGATGAAAGTACTAGCGTATTGATTCCATCGAGCCTTACTCGGATCACGCTCCTAGTAACAGCAGCGCTAACGCTCATTCTTGGCGTCTACCCAGCACCGCTCTTGAATTTCATACATTCACTAGCCCTCTTTATTCGCTAAAGTTTGGCCAATGGCGACTATTGGCATTCCCAATGTTTCACCAGCGTTGGAGCTCGACTTAACTTCTAGGTTGGTTCAAGTTGAGACTCTGCTCGGTGAACACATTAAGGGCGATTACCCGCTAGTTGATGAGACTTCACATCATTTAATTGCAGCGGGCGGCAAGCGCCTTCGCCCACTTCTTACTCTGCTCGCATCTCATTTAGGTGATCCCAATCGCCCTGGAATTATTGAAGCCGCTGTCGTCTGCGAACTTACTCACCTTGCCACTCTCTATCACGATGATGTTATGGATGAAGCAGCGCTGCGTCGCGGTGTTGCTAGTGCAAATTCGCGCTGGGGAAATACCATCGCAATTCTCACCGGTGATTATCTCTTTGCTAAAGCCTCTGATCTTTTGGCAGATCTCGGACCAACTGCAGTTCGGTTACAAGCGCGTACCTTTGAACGCCTTGTCATTGGTCAGATCATGGAGACACAAGGCCCGCAAAATGGTGAAGATGCCTTAGCCCATTATTTGAAAGTTGTTGGCGATAAAACTGGTTCACTAATTGCAACGAGTGCCCGGTTCGGTGCGCTCTTATCTGGTGCAAAGGCAGAGAACGTTGAACTAGTAACAAAGTTTGGCGAGAAAATTGGTGTGGCATTTCAATTGGCTGATGATGTCATCGACATTGCGAGTGAATCATTGCAATCTGGAAAAACACCTGGCACTGATCTTCGTGAGGGAGTGCCAACTCTTGTAACAATCAATGTAATGAAATCCTCTGATCCAGCAGATCGTGACCTGCAAGAATTGCTGGCTGGTCCGATTGCATCTGAGGAGCTCGTGCGCGAGGTTTTACAGGCCTTACGCAACCACCCAGCCCTAGATCAATCCCGTGCCCAACTTCATAAGGTGGCGGGGGAAGCAAGGGCTATTTTGGGCCCACTTCCGATCACAGATGTGACCGCCGCCCTCATCTCACTATGTGACGCCGTCGTCGAGCGCACTTCCTAATCCATTACGCTTTCCTCTACTTCACTGGCTAGCGGTGAGATAAAGAATGAAGGGAATGCAATGTCGCATTCATTTATTTTTCCATTCTCTGTAGGCGACCGCACCCAAGCAGATTTGCTGGGCGGCAAGGGCGCGAACTTGGCTGAAATGGTCAAGATTGGTTTGCCAGTACCTCCCGGATTCACAATTACTACAGAGGCATGTCGCGAGTTTCTCGCTAGCGGAAAAATTCCAGCAACGCTCCAATCTGAAATTGATGCAGCCTTAAAAGATTTAGAGAAGACTCTCGGAAAAGAATTTGGCAATCCAGCAAAACCACTTTTAGTTTCAGTTCGCTCTGGTGCAAAGTTTTCAATGCCCGGCATGATGGAGACTGTTCTCAACGTTGGCATGACGCCTGCGGTTGCAGAGAGTTTGGCAAAGCAGACTGGTAATCCAAAGTTTGCCTGGGATTGCTACCGTCGCTTTATTGATATGTATGGTCGTATCGTCTGCGACATCAGCCCATCTGAATTCCACAAAATTGAGGCACGTGTTCTTACCCAATTCAAAGTTGATGCAGTCTCCAAACTCGATGTCGATGGTTTACAAGCCCTCGCCGATGGATACATCAAAGAGACTGAAGCAATTACAGGTAAGCCATTCCCCACCGATCCACGTGAACATTTAGCACGTTCAGTTGAAGCGGTATTCCATTCCTGGAATTCAGAGCGTGCACAGCTCTATCGCCGCCGCGAACGTATTCCTTCTGATCTTGGTACTGCAGTAAATATCCAATCAATGGTCTTTGGAAATCTCAGCGACGATTCCGGAACAGGTGTTGCATTTACTCGTAACCCTGCAACTGGTGAAATTGGTAGTTATGGTGATTATTTAGAGCGAGCTCAAGGCGAAGATGTGGTTGCCGGTATTCGCAATACCCTCACTTTGGCTGAGTTCGGTGGCATCCTTCCAACAGTTCATGCAGAACTAGAGCGCGTGATGACTCTCCTTGAAGATCACTACCGCGATCTCTGCGACATTGAATTTACCGTTGAAACCGGCAAGCTCTGGATTCTGCAGACTCGCGTAGGAAAGCGCACCGCAGAAGCGGCATTCCGAATTGCAACGCAGTTAGTTGATGAAGGAAAGATCACTATGGATGAGGCGCTCGGTCGCACATCTGGTGATCAATTAGCACAATTAATGTTTCCGCAATTTGATCTTCGGGGCAGTGTCAATGAAGTTGCGCGCGGTATTCCTGCCTCACCTGGTGCCGCAGTGGGTGAAGTTGTCTTTGAATCAAAGCGCGCCTTCGATTTAGCGCGCTCGGGCAAGAAAGTAATTTTAGTTCGGCGCGAAACAAATCCCGATGACTTAGTAGGAATGGTTGCATCCGAAGGAATTCTTACAAGTCGTGGCGGTAAGACTTCACATGCTGCCGTGGTTGCACGTGGCATGGGCAAGACTGCGGTCTGCGGAACCGAAAGCATTAGCGTTGATGAGCGCGGTGGATTCTTCACTGTTGGTTCAATAAGTGTCTATGAAGGCGAAGTTATTTCAATCGATGGCACAACCGGTGCGGTCTACTTAGGAACAATTCCTGTTGTTGCCTCACCTGTTACTTCTTACTTAGAAGGTCGCTTGGATCCTAAGAGTGATGCGGCATCTCCTGTAGTGAAGTCAGTTGATCGCATCTTGGTTCATGCTGATTCAAGTCGCAAACTTCGAGTCCGTGCAAATGCCGATACACCAGAGGATGCAATTCGTGCCCGAATTCTTGGCGCCGAAGGTGTTGGCCTCTGCCGCACCGAACACATGTTCCTTGGACCACGTCGTTCATATGTTGAGCGAATGATTTTGGCTGAAAATGAAGATGTGCAGCGCAGCGTTATTGCTGAGATGGAAGTTCTACAACGCGCAGACTTCGTCGGCATCATGATGGCAATGTCTGGCCTGCCCGTAACAGTGCGATTGCTAGATCCACCACTTCATGAATTCTTGCCACCACTTGCCGAACTCAGCGCCACAATGGCCCGGGCGGAAGCACTCGGTGAGGAAGTCTCAGTGCGCGATAGCGCGATTTTTGCCGCAGTAAATCGAATGCACGAATCAAACCCGATGTTGGGACTGCGCGGTGTGCGCCTCGGCATTCTCATCCCAGAGCTCTACAAGATGCAGGTTCGTGCCCTTGTTCATGCCTACCTGGAAGTCCGCAAACTCGGTCACGATCCACGCCCTGAGGTAATGATTCCGTTAGTGGCAACACAGCGTGAGTTGCTCTATTTGCGAGAGACCCTTGAAGAAGAAATCAAAAATACATTTGTTGGAACTGGAAATACCCTCGATATTCCAATTGGCACTATGATTGAAACACCACGTGGTGCAATCACCTCAACTCGTTTGGCAGATTATGCCGACTTCTTCTCCTTCGGAACAAATGATTTAACACAGCTCACTTGGGCCTTTAGCCGCGACGATGTGGAATCCACATTCTTGCCACGCTATCTGGATCTAGAGCTTCTGCCATTTAATCCATTTGAATCACTCGACGTTGATGGCGTTGGACTCTTAGTAAAGATCGCTTCAGAGCAAGCGCGCGCAGTGAAATCTGACTTTAAGTTAGGTGTCTGCGGTGAGCATGGTGGAGATCCACGAAGCATTCACTTCTTCCACGCCCTCGATTTAGATTATGTTTCCTGTTCACCATTTCGGGTACCAGTTGCCCGCTTGGAAGCAGGGCGAGCATCAGTTATTAGTGCACCAAGTATTGATGGCTAGTTCTTACTAGTTCTTACTCGTACTTCGATTTGCCTGAAGTAAGTCTGCTGCAAGGAAAATTAGTGCGAGCCAAATTGCACTAAAACCAACGAGGCGTCCGATATTCATCGCTTCATGATTAACCAAAATACCGATCAAGAACATGATCGTTGGCGTGATGTATTGCAAGAGTCCGGTAATTGTCAGCGGCAATCTTGTAGCTGCGCCATTAAATAAAAGAAGCGGTACAACGGTAATAAATCCCGCGCTAGCAAGTGCAATAGAGAACCAGAAACTTTGGCCGAATTGAGCGCGACCATCATGCTCAAGCAGAAGCAGATAAGTAAGGCAGGGAAGAAGGGCAACGAGAGTTTCAATGGTGAGCGTTTCTAGTGCGCCAAGTTGGAGCGATTTTTTCATAAATGTGTAGAGC
>Ga0209297_1001710_pt1 | contig 12607 bp, 9 predicted proteins | sample S_130805_MF_Meta_FD_187322 | JGI IMG/M metagenome (GOLD analysis project Ga0209297, IMG submission 187322) | Freshwater microbial communities from Lake Simoncouche, Canada to study carbon cycling - S_130805_MF_MetaG (SPAdes) (version 2) | ecosystem: Environmental > Aquatic > Freshwater > Lake ... | reverse complement strand
CGGAATAAACACAAGGGCCATTCCACTGGACATAATCAAAAGCGCAGGCATTACATGTGTTAGATATGAAGTATCTGGCGTTATGTTCGATAGATATAAGAGGCCAAGACTTGCAGCGATTAACCCTGGGACCATAAGAGGCTTTGGGCCAACCTTTGGCAAGAGTTGTGAGGCGATTCCCGCAAAGACAATAATTCCAGCAGTAAATGGAAGGAAGGCAAAGCCAGATTTCAAAGGACTGTAGCCAAGGATTACCTGAAGGTAGAGACCTAGAAATAAGAACATTGAAAAGAGCCCAGCACCGACTACAAGTGAACCAAGGTAAGAGCCACCGCGGTTGCGCTCGGTAATTATGCGAAGCGGCATGAGTGGATTGGCCACTTTACTTTCTATGATCACAAAGACAATAAGGAGCACCACGGCGCCACCAAGGAAGCCGAGAGTATGTCCATCTGCCCAGCCCGAAGTTGCAGCTTGGTTAAAGCCATACGTGAGTGAGAAGAGACCTGCAGTTGCCGTAATTACTCCAGGTACGTCATAGGAGTGATCGCCTACAGCCTTTGATTCGTGCACAAAACGCGTTGCTAAGAAAAATGCGATGACTGCAATTGGAACATTGACGCCTAAGCACCAACGCCAAGAGAAGAACTCAGTCAGCGATCCGCCAACGATTAATCCAATTGCAGCACCTCCACCAGAGATCGCACCCATTACACCAAATGCTTTAGCGCGTTCGGCAGGTACTGTGAAAGTTACCGAGATAATTGCAAGAGCGGCAGGTGCAAGAAGAGCGGCAAAGACACCTTGTAGTGCACGTGCACCAAATAACAAACCCTGAGTTGATGCGATTCCACCCAATGCAGATGCACCTGCAAAACCTATGAGGCCAATAAGAAAGATTCTCTTACGGCCCATGAAATCGCCGATACGTCCACCTAAGAGTAGAAGTGAACCAAAGGCCAAAGTGTAAGCAGTAATGACCCACTGCTGATTAGCATCCGTGATGCCTAGATCGAGTTTTGCACTCGGGATTGCAATATTCACAATCGAAGAATCTAAAATGATCATAAGCTGCGCAATTGCAACTACAAAAAGTGTTCGCCAGCGATCTGGCGCCTGGCCAGCAGGATAGTTAGGGTTTGACATGCAAAAACTCCATTTTCGATTAAATGATTGCTCTCCGGAAGGCTAGAATTATCTCATGCCTACTATGAAGCCGCGCTCTGGGTTAGTGACCGATGGAATGGAACGTGCACCTGCTCGTGGAATGCTACGCGCAGTCGGAATGGGCGATGAGGATTGGGTAAAACCTCAAATTGGTATCGCATCCTCATGGAATGAGATAACACCATGTAATTTATCTCTCGATCGTTTAGCAAAAGCCTCGCGCCAAGGCGTCATCGATGCAGGTGGATTTCCAATGCAGTTCGGCACGATTTCCGTCTCTGATGGAATCTCAATGGGACATGAGGGAATGCACTTCTCGCTAGTTTCGCGAGAAGTAATCGCCGATTCAGTTGAGACTGTTATGCAGGCCGAGCGCCTTGATGGAATGGTTACTTTTGCAGGTTGCGATAAATCACTTCCCGGAATGATGATGGCCGCAGCACGCATCGATGTAGCGAGTGTTTTTGTTTATGCGGGTTCGACCTTGCCAGGTCAGGTCGATGGAAAAGATGTCACGATTATCGATGCCTTTGAAGCAGTCGGTGCATGTGCACGTGGATTAATTACACAAGAGCGCGTTGATCAGATTGAGCGCGCAATCTGTCCGGGTGAAGGCGCATGCGGCGGCATGTATACAGCGAACACAATGGCCAGTATTGGTGAAGCAATTGGTTTATCACTTCCAGGATCTGCCGCCCCTCCTGCCGTTGATCGCAGACGCGATGCCTTTGCAGTTAAATCAGGTGCTGCCGTTGTCGAGTTAATTCGTGCAGGAATAACAACGCGCGATATTTTAACTAAGCAGGCATTTGAAAATGCGATAACAATTTTGATGGCGTTGGGCGGCTCAACGAATGCGGTCCTGCATCTACTTGCAATTGCACATGAGGCCGATGTTGATTTAGAGCTAAACGATTTCCATCGCATCGGTTCAAAGGTTCCATTACTCGGTGATCTAAAGCCATTCGGTCGATTTGTAATGAGCGACATGGATAAAATCGGGGGAGTCCCAGTCATTCTTAAGGCCTTGCTCGATGCCAAGATGTTGCATGGTGATGTTTTAACTGTGACTGGAAAGACGATGGCTGAAAACTTAGTTGACATTAATCCGCCAGATCCTGATGGCGAAATCTTGCGCGCATCCTCAAAGCCGCTCTCAACCGATATTGGAATCACAATTTTGGGCGGCTCCCTTGCACCCGATGGCGCAGTTTGTAAAACCGCTGGAATCGGAATTGAATCCTTTGAAGGACCTGCCCGAGTATTCGAGCGCGAGCAAGCGGCGATGGATGCCTTGGAAAATGGAACGATTCAAGCCGGCGACGTTGTAGTTATTCGCTATGAAGGCCCAAAGGGCGGACCGGGCATGCGCGAGATGTTAATGATTACCGGCGCAATCAAAGGTGCTGGCCTTGGTAAATCGACTCTTCTTCTAACCGATGGACGTTTTTCTGGTGGATCAACTGGTCTTTGTGTTGGCCATGTTGCACCCGAGGCCGTCGATGGTGGTCCAATCGCATTTGTAAAAGATGGAGATATCGTTCGAATCGATATAACTAATCGAAGAATGGATCTACTTGTCGATGCCACAGAGCTAGAGGCCCGAAAAATTGGTTGGAAGCCACTGACCCATAAATACACTCGCGGGGTCCTACATAAGTACTCAAAGTTGGTCGGATCGGCATCAAAGGGCGCGGTCTGCGACTAGAACTGTTCAAATTGTGAGATGTGCATCTCACGTCTTGACTCATATGCAAAGCTGTTGGAGAATATGGCCATGTTTACAACCAAGTCGGTGGTGATTTAAAAGCGCGTGATCTAGCAATTCGATCGCGCGCTACCCTCAGTTAATCTGGGGGTTTTTTCATTTAATCGCTACTTAAAGCACGGAAGGAGAATGGAAATGAGTCAGATGAATGGAGCTAGCTCCCTCGTCGCATCATTAGAGGCCGCTGGCGTCGATGTGATGTTTGGAATTCCGGGCGGCGCGGTTTTGCCGGTTTATGATCCACTCTTTTCTAGCTCAATTCGTCACATTCTCGTGCGCCACGAACAAGGCGCGGGCCATGCTGCAACGGGCTATGCCCAAGTAACTGGTCGCGTTGGCGTATGCATTGCAACATCTGGACCGGGAGCTACAAATCTTGTAACACCACTTGCCGATGCTGCAATGGATTCAGTTCCAGTTGTTGCAATCACTGGTCAAGTTCCCTCCCTTGCAATTGGTACCGATGCATTTCAAGAGGCCGACATTCGTGGCATCACAATGCCATTTGCTAAACATAGTTATTTGATTACAGATCCTGCAGATATTCCGCGCGCAGTTGCTGAGGCTTTTCATATCGCAAGCTCCGGGCGGCCTGGCCCAGTTCTCGTTGATATCTCCAAAGATGCTCTACAAAAGATGACTGAATTTAACTATCCAACATCGGTCTCACTCAAGGGCTATCAACCAAAAATCGCACCCGATGCACAGGCAATTCTCGATGCCGCCGATTTAATTGCGCAATCCAGCAAGCCAGTCTTTTACATTGGTGGCGGAGTTATTAAGGCTAACGCCTCCCGTGAATTATTAGAGCTCGCACAACTACTTGGCGCTCCTGTGGTTACAACATTAATGGCTCGTGGTGCCTTTCCCGATAGTCATCCACTACATCTTGGAATGCCAGGAATGCATGGCACAGTAGCTGCCGTCACTGCGCTTCAAAAATCAGATCTTCTAATTACACTTGGTGCACGCTTTGATGATCGAGTTACCGGAAAACTTTCGACATTCGCAGTACATGCAAAGGTAATTCACGCCGATGTTGATCCAGCTGAAATTGGTAAGAACCGTTTTGTCGATGTACCAGTTCTTGGTGATTTGAAAAATACCATTACTGCATTAATTCCAGCGGTAAAGGCGGCCCTGGCAAAGAATCGCCCTGATTTAACTGCATGGCTTCGCCAGATGAACTCGCTGAAATCGGCATACCCACTGGGCTATGACACACCTAAAGATGGTTCACTTTCCCCGCAGTATGTTATTGAACGCTTAGGTAAAATCTCCGGCCCAGAGGCAATTTTCGCATCCGGAGTTGGTCAACATCAGATGTGGGCTTCGCAATTTATCTCTTATGAAAATCCGCGCACGTGGCTTAACTCTGGTGGACTTGGCACGATGGGTTATGCCGTTCCTGCTGCGATGGGCGCCAAAGTTGGTGCACCTGATACGACTGTGTGGGCTATCGATGGTGACGGTTGTTTCCAAATGACTAACCAAGAGTTAACAACGTGCGCGCTCAATAACATTCCAATCAAGGTTGCGATTATTAATAACGAGTCACTTGGCATGGTTCGCCAGTGGCAGACGCTGTTTTACGAAGGTCGCTATTCAAATACGAGCCTTGAGTCAAAGCGCGTACCTAACTTTCCAATGTTGGCAGAGGCGATGGGCTGCGTAGGCCTAAGTTGCGATCGACCTGAAGATGTCGATGCAACAATTGAAAAAGCGATGAGTATTAATGATCAACCAGTGGTAGTTGATTTCCGAGTACATCGCGATGCAATGGTGTGGCCGATGGTTGCAGCCGGAACATCCAACGATGACATCATGATTGCGCGAGAAACCGCGCCCGACTGGGATTCACAGGAGCTATAAAATGGCCCAACACACCCTTGAAGTAATCGTCGAAAACTCACCTGGCGTTTTGGCCCGCGTTGCCGGCCTATTTGCACGCCGTGCCTACAACATTGAGCGCCTATCTGTTGGTCCGACCAGTAACCCCGAGACCTCTAAAATGGAGATAGTGGTTAACCTGGAAGGCCATGCTCTTGAGCAAGTAATTGCTCAGCTGGATAAGTTGATCAATGTAATTGCGATTAAAGAGATTTTGCACAATGCACCACAGACAGTTATTCACGACACTCAACCCGATTACCAGAACTAAAGGAGAAATACCGTGGCAGCAACGATGTATCACGAAGAGGATGCCGATCTATCCATCATCCAGGGTCGCAAAGTCGCGATCATCGGTTACGGCTCACAAGGACATGCGCACGCACTTAACTTGCGCGACAGCGGAGTCGATGTTCGCGTCGGCTTAAAAGATGGTTCACCATCTAAGGCAAAGGCCGAGGCTGAAGGCTTGCGCGTAGTCAGCGTTGCCGAAGCGGTACAAGAGGCAACGGTCATCATGATCTTGGCTCCTGACCACCTTCAGCGCCATATTTACACCGATTCAATTCTTCCTAACCTAAAAGATGGCGATGCGCTCTTCTTTGGACATGGCTTTAATATCCGTTTTGGTTATATCAAGCCAAGTACAAATGTTGATGTGTGCATGGTTGCGCCAAAGGGTCCAGGACACTTAGTCCGTCGCGAATATGCAGCAGGGCGCGGAGTTCCAGTTATCGTGGCAGTTGAGCAAGATGCAACTGGCAGCGCTTGGCCGTTGACATTGTCATATGCAAAAGCAATCGGTGGCTTACGTGCCGGTGGAATTTTAACGACTTTCACTGAAGAGACTGAGACCGATTTATTTGGTGAGCAGTCTGTTCTTTGTGGCGGAGCATCTCAACTAGTTATGTATGGCTTTGAAGTTCTAACCGAAGCTGGATACCAGCCAGAGGTTGCATACTTTGAGTGCTTACATGAACTTAAATTAATCGTAGATTTAATGTACGAGGGCGGAATCGCAAAGCAGCGCTGGTCAGTATCTGATACTGCCGAATTCGGTGACTATGTATCTGGCCCACGTGTTATTGATCCACATGTGAAAGAGAATATGAAGGCAGTTCTTGCCGATATTCAAAGCGGTGTTTTTGCTAAGCGCTTCATCGATGATCAAGAGGCTGGCGGAGTTGAATTTAAGACGCTTCGCGCCAAGGGTGAAGTGCATCCAATCGAGGCCGTGGGCCGCGAACTTCGCAAGATGTTCTCGTGGATGAAGCAGTCAAAGGCCGATGATTACAAAGAGGGCAGCGTAGCGCGTGGCTAAACCCGTCGTATTAATCGCCGAAGAGTTAAGTCCTGCAACGCTTGAGGCACTTGGCCCAGATTTTGACGTCATCAACTGTGACGGAGCAAATCGCGACGAGCTTCTAGCCGCCCTTACTAAGGGTGTTGATGCTGTTTTGATTCGTTCTGCAACGAAAATGGATGCAGAAGCTATCGCTGCAGCAAAGGGCTTAAAAGTTATTGCCCGCGCAGGTGTTGGCTTAGATAACGTGGATATTCCTGCAGCAACTGCTGCAGGTGTCATGGTTGTTAATGCACCAACTTCTAACATAGTTAGTGCCGCCGAATTAGCCATCTCGCTGCTTCTTGCATCTGCGCGTTTCATTTCACCGGCTCACGCTGCTCTTCGAAACGGAAAGTGGGCACGCTCTAAATACACGGGCGCTGAACTCTTTGAAAAGACGCTTGGTATCGTTGGCTTCGGACGTATCGGACAGTTAGTTGCCCAACGCATGCAGGCGTTCGGCATGGATGTCATTGCCTACGATCCATATTTACAGCCTGCCCGCGCCGCGCAACTTGGCGTAAAGCTCGTTGACTTGGATGAGCTACTGCGAACTTCGGATTTCATCACTATTCACTTACCTAAAACGAAAGAGACTGCCAATTTGATTGGCGTTGAAGCCTTGAAAAAGGTCAAGCCGGCAGTGCGCATTGTTAACGCTGCACGTGGCGGAGTTTTAGATGAGTCTGCTTTATATGATGCGATCGTTGAAGGTCGTGTGGCCGGTGCTGGATTAGATGTCTACGTCACCGAACCCTGCACAGACTCACCTCTATTTACGTTAGATAACGTGATTGCCACACCTCACTTAGGTGCATCAACTGATGAGGCTCAAGAGCGTGCAGGTATCGCCGTTGCCGTATCGGTTCGCAAAGCTCTAGCTGGCGAACTAGTTCCTGATGCCGTTAACGTTAAAGGCGGCGTGATTCACGAAGATATTCGTCCATCGCTACCACTTGTTGAAAAAATGTCAGAGATCGCAACTGAACTACTAGGCGAACTACCAGTAAATATTGATGTCACCGTTAAGGGTGAAATCTCTATTCACGACTCCTCAATTCTAGGAATCAGCGCGCTCAAAGGCGCACTCTTGGCCGTAGGTGCTGAAGAGGTTACCTACGTCAACGCTCCAGGATTAGCCACAGAGCGCGGAATGGTTTCTGCCGTTACAACAACAGCGGATTGCCCCGAGTACCGTTCGATGATCACTCTGCGAGCAACAACTGGAAGCGGTAAGGCAATGACAATTGCCGGCACGCTCATGGGAATCAAGCAGGTTCAAAAGATTGTTGCTATTGATTCATTCCGCCTTGATCTTCCACCTACCGACAACATTCTCTTTATTCGCTACGTTGATCGCCCAGGAATTATTGGCACTGTTGGCCATACTTTGGGTGAGGCTAAAGTAAATATCGCAGCCATGCAGGTAGCCCGAAGCGAAGTTGGTGGAACAGCACTGATGGCCTTAACTGTGGATTCACATGTGAGCGAGGAAATAGTTGCAAAAGTTAAGAAGGATACCGATGCCGAATTCGTTCGATCAGTATTTTTGGTGGATTAATGAAGACTATTAACTTAGCCGTTATCGCAGGAGACGGAATCGGACCTGAAGTTGTTAACGAAGGCCTGAAGGTTTTAGATGCCGTCTCTAAAAAATACGATCTCGAGTTCAAGCGAACTGCCTATGATCTTGGCGCAGCCTTTTGGCACCGTACCGGCGAAGTTCTGCCCGATGCAACGTTGGCAGAGATTGCAAAGGCCGATGTTATTTTGCTGGGCGCAGTTGGAGATCCAACGGTTCCAAGTGGAGTTCTAGAGCGCGGGCTTTTATTAAAGCTGCGTTTTGCCTTTGATCACTACGTTAATTTGCGCCCCGCACGGTTGATGCCAGGGGTTACCGGGCCACTCGCCACTAAAGCGCCAATTGATTTCATAGTTGTTCGCGAAGGCACCGAAGGCCCATACGTTGGTGCAGGCGGAGTTTTAGCTGAAGGTACAGATGCAGAGATTGCAACTGAGGAGAGTCTAAATACTCGCCGAGGCGCAGAGCGCGTTATTCGTGATGCATTTGAGCGCACGCTAAAGCGCGATCGCAAGAAGCTAACCTTGATTCATAAAAACAACGTACTTACCCGCGCCGGGGGATTATGGACTCGTACATTTAACGAGGTCGCTAAAGAGTATCCAACGGTAACCACTGATTATCTCCATGTTGATGCAGCATCAATGTTCTTTGTCACCAACCCAGAGCGATTTGATGTTGTCGTTACCGATAACTTATTTGGTGATATTTTGACAGATATCGCAGCTGCAATCTGTGGCGGAATCGGACTAGCTGCATCTGGAAACATCAATCCAACTGGAAAGTTTCCATCAATGTTCGAACCAGTTCATGGCTCAGCCCCTGATATTGCTGGCAAAAATATCGCAGATCCAACCGCGACGGTCATGTCGGTTGCCATGATGCTTGACCACTTAGGTTTTAGCGATGCAGCGCGAGATGTTGAGCGCGCGGTAGCGGCAGATTTGTTAGTACGTGGAGATAAAAAGCGAAGCACTAACGAAATAGGAGATGCGCTAGTCGCAGCGTTATAACTATGAAAATAACTCTCAACCCGAATGCTAAAGATGTTGCCACGCGAGATGCCCTCGTTGCCGAAGGTGGATTTGGTAAGTACTACACCGATCACATGGTCGTATGCGAGTGGAGCGAAAAAGATGGCTGGAGTGAGCCCGAGTTAAAACCCTACGGACCTATATCTCTAGATCCGGCAACAGCTGTTTTTCATTATGGCCAGGAGATTTTTGAGGGGTTAAAGGCATATCGCCAACCAGATGGATCGGTCGCACTCTTTCGCCCAACGGCTAATGCCAAGCGTTTTGCAAAATCCGCAGCCCGCCTTGCACTTCCAGAGATGAGCGAAGAACAGTTTATTGAAAGCATCGAAGTTCTAGTAAAGCAGGATGCTGGTTGGGTACCAAATAAAGTCGGAGAGTCCCTATATCTTCGCCCATTTATGTTTGCGACCGAAGTTGGCTTAGGCGTTCGACCATCTAACAAGGCCACCTACATGTTGATTGCAACACCAGCGGGTGCATACTTTGATCCATCGAAAGCTGTATCAGTCTGGATATCAACTGAGTATGTTCGCGCGGCACTCGGTGGCACGGGAGAAGCAAAGTGCGGCGGAAACTATGCGGCCTCCTTAGTTGCACAAAAAGCTGCACTTAAAGAGGGCTGTGATCAAGTTGTTTGGATTGATGCCGTAGAGCGCAAGTGGGTCGAGGAAATGGGTGGCATGAACCTTTACTTTGTAAAGGGCAAAGGCGCCGATGCCACAGTTGTTACACCAAAGCTGACTGGAACTTTACTTCCAGGTATTACTCGCGATTCGATTTTAACTGTAGCAAAAGATCTTGGATATAAAACAGAAGAGGTAATGCTCAGTATCGATGATTGGCGCGATGGCGTTTCAAGCGGAGAAATCACCGAAATATTTGCTTGCGGTACCGCTGCAGTTGTTTCACCAGTAGGGCAAGCAAAGAGTGCAATGGGAACCTGGGTTACAGGAGATGGACAACCTGGCCCCATCACAATGCAGATTCGTAACCACCTACTCGGAATTCAACATGGAACAATCGCCGACGTACATAATTGGGTACAAAAGGTCTGTTAATGCCAACCTCTGATGCTTTTCATATCTATGACACGACGTTGCGTGATGGCGCGCAGCAAGAGGGTCTTAACCTCACTGTCCATGACAAGTTAGCTATCGCGCGTCACTTAGATGATCTGGGAGTTGGTTTTATTGAAGGCGGTTGGCCCGGAGCAAATCCAAAAGATACAGAGTTCTTTGCCCGCGCGAAAAAAGAATTGGTATTAAAGAATGCAACCTTTGTCGCCTTCGGTGCAACGCGTCGCCCCAACGTAAAGGCAGCTGACGATGTTCTTCTTGGCGCACTTCGCGATAGCGGCGCACCGGCAGTAACGCTGGTTGCCAAAGCCTTTGATCGCCACGTTGATTTAGCGCTTAAAACATCACTAGATGAGAACCTAGAAATGATCCGTGACTCAGTCACACATTTGATCGCAGAGGGTCAGCGCGTATTTTTAGATGCTGAGCACTTCTTTGATGGCTACCGCAACAACCGCGCCTATGCCCTAGAAGTAGTACGCGTCGCCGCTGAAGCCGGCGCCGATGTCATTGCACTCTGTGATACCAACGGTGGAATGTTGCCCGATGAATTATCACAAGTAGTCCACGATGTACTTACTGCAAGCTCAGCCCGTTTAGGTATTCACTGCCACAACGACACAGGTTGCGCAGTTGCTAACTCAATGGCCGCTATCGCCGCGGGTGCTACTCATGTGCAGGGCACGCTTAATGGTTACGGCGAACGCACAGGAAATGCCGATCTAGTCACCATTATTGCCAACTTAGAGTTAAAGAAGCAGCAATTAGTTTTGCCTAAGGATTCACTGCGCGAGGCTTTCCGAATCTCTCATGCAATCGCTGAAGTTACAAATGTTTCTTCCAGTGCCCGTCAACCATACGTTGGCGTTTCAGCCTTCGCCCATAAGGCCGGTCTTCACGCGAGTGCGATCAAAGTTGATCCATCGCTCTATCAACACGAAGATCCAGAATCAGTTGGAAACGATATGCGCATGTTGGTCTCTGATATGGCCGGGCGCGCATCGATTGAATTGAAGTCACAAGAGCTCGGCGTGGATTTGGGCGGCGATAAAGAGCTCATCGGACGCATTGTCGATCGCGTCAAAGAGATGGAGTCACGTGGCTTCACTTTTGAAGCTGCCGATGCATCCTTCGAACTTCTTGTCCATGAAGAGATCAACGGAGTGCGTCCATCCTTTTTCACTATCGAACACTGGCTAACGACCGTAGAGCGCGCAGAAGATCAAAGTATTGTGACAAAGGCTGAAGTTACAGTGATTGCAAAAGGCAAGAAAATAATCTGTAACGGCACAGGTAACGGTCCAGTCAACGCATTCGATAACGCTCTTCGTACTGGACTTGCGCAGTTATATCCCGAACTTGAAGTTCTAACGCTTACTGATTACAAAGTGCGCATTCTTGAGGGTCGCCTGGGCACTGGTGCAATCACGCGAGTATTGGTTGAAACAAGTGATGGCAAAGGCGAATGGAACACCGTTGGCGTCCACGAAAATGTTATTGCAGCATCTGCTATGGCACTTGAGGATGCGCTCACCTTCGGCCTCCTGCGTCAAAACGTCAGACTTTAAATAGTTCGAGTTTTTAAGCCTCATTCTTGGAGAAATCTTTATAGACTTTAGCCACTTCCCACCGACTACCACATTCCGTTTTTGCAAAAATCCTCATAATCTCTTGTCGAATTGTTGATTCGGAATAGCCAAGAAATTCGGAAATGGACTTATTTGTTCGGTCCTCACTTATTAGTATCATGATTACAAGTTGTCTTTGAGTGAGTTCGTTGAGATTGGAGGCATGTTTTGTATCGATTGAAGTGTTCTTTTTATTTAAATCATCCTGTTCATCAGGTGAAACTAATACATTTCGATAAACATACATAGAAAAAATACTAGAGATTGCCCCGAGATATAATTCCGAGTCTCTAGTTCTCTCATTTGTTGCTCTACTAGTTAATGCCAAAGCCCCCGTCGGCATACCATCATTAAAAACTGGGAAGACAATTAAGATCCGAGGGCCAATTAAAAGGGGAAAATTTTTAACAACCTCGCTGTACTTTTCATCGTTACTTTTGCCATCTAGCCACAGTAAAAGCCCATGCCGAATTACATAGGCTGCAGGCCATGTGTCATTCATACTGTAGGTAGTTCTCAGCTCAGTTGAGGTCTCAGTGTCAACACCCGACATTGCTTCGATACTGAAATGGCCCGCATCATCTGCTTGGAAGAATAGAAGTGAATCTACTTCAAATTGCTTCAACTCCACACGAATGAGGTGATTCAATATCTCCTGTATAGAGTGATCGCGTTCTGAAAGATAGTTCGCAAATTCACTGATCGCTTCCAGAGGCATTGGAATACCTCGAGACGGCGCAGAAAATCAGACACTCCAAATAAATATTTGCCTGGGTTCGCATGAATTAATCATAGGGATAACCCTTGGCGTACTCCCTCCAGAGAGAGATTTCTCCAAACCGACGAGCGTAATCCTCTCATTTCTGGGAGGAATTGAACGAGGCTAACACTCACTTCCTTACTGTGTCCTGTCTTTGACTTTTCATTGGATGAAATTTCTTGAAAGAAAGTAACACACTCTAATCGTGTTCAAGCATTACTCAACCGAGTAGTTGCAAATCTTTAAGCCCATGAAAGGACTAACGGACATGTTAAAAGTAAAAGTAAGAAATATTAGTAACAGGAAAACACTCGTTTGGACTTTCATGCCAGTCTTGATTGTGTCCATGATTAT
>Ga0209297_1001709_pt1 | contig 12610 bp, 24 predicted proteins | sample S_130805_MF_Meta_FD_187322 | JGI IMG/M metagenome (GOLD analysis project Ga0209297, IMG submission 187322) | Freshwater microbial communities from Lake Simoncouche, Canada to study carbon cycling - S_130805_MF_MetaG (SPAdes) (version 2) | ecosystem: Environmental > Aquatic > Freshwater > Lake ... | reverse complement strand
TCTAGTCACTTCAAAGGTCTACCATACATTAATCTTGACAAGACATCTATAGGAATTGAGATAGTAAATTATGGCTATTTGACAGAGAAAAAAGGCAAGTTCTACTCGTACACAAACAAAGAAGTCAAAGATGTATGCACTCTTGATGTCGCTTACAAAGGCTATAAACACTTTGAGAACTACACTGACAAACAAATTGATAGCGTTCACAAACTTTTGATTCATTGGCGAGACAAATACGCAATCGACTTGACTTACAACGAAGATATATGGCAAGTGACAAAGAGAGCGCTGTCGTGCAAGAATGGTGTCTATACTCATAACTCAGTTCGTGCAGACAAGATTGATGTCTATCCGCATCCTAAGTTGATTGCAATGCTGAAGTCACTATGAATCTAGAACAATTTGTCAATTCGTTAGGTGAGAACGCTGACTCTTTCGTGACTGAAGGCGACAGCGAACTCAATCAAATTATCGCTCGCTTTTGGAGTGGCGTAATCACGCAACTAGAAGCAGAACTAGACAAACCTAAGAAGAGAGGCAAGTTCACATATGACTCAAATGCAAGTGGTAAGTTGAGACAATCTATCAAACCACTTGAGACGACTAGAACGCCTACATCTTTGACTATGCGATTAGGCATGGAAGACTACGCTCTCTTTGTAGACGGAGGTCGTAAGCGAGGCAAACGCCCACCTGTTGCGAGCATCGAGCAATGGATTCTAGACAAAGGCATTCAAACACGCACATCTAAAACACAAAACGAAGCGACTACTCGTCACAACATGGCTGTCGCTATTGCAAACGCTATCGGCAGACGAGGCATAAAACCTACTAAATTCATACGCAATGTATGGAACGAGCAACTTCTCAACGGCATATCGAACGAACTTGCTACTAAGTTAGGCAATCGTATTTTCTCGATAGATATAAAATAATTTTACAATTTAGTTTGTGAATTGAAAGAATAGTTGTACTTTTGTGAAGTATGACTAACATCGAAGAAATTCAAATCGAACTCAAGAGTAAGCGTTATCACGGCTTACAGAAATCAATTCAAGAAAGAACAGGTCTTTCTCTACCTACTATTCGTAAGTATCTCAATGGTGATGTATATCATCCGACAGCGGTGAAAGTTTTTCGCACTGCGAAAGAAATCATTGACTTAATCGAACAATAACAAATAAACAGATATGAAAAAATCAGAATCAATCAAAAATCTTGGTCTTGCTTTATGCAATTTTCAAGCATCGATGGGCAAAGTTTCAAAAGAATCTTCAAACCCATTCTTCAAGTCAAAGTACGCTTCACTAGCGAACATCTTAGACACGATTCAAAAGCCTTTGAGCGAAGCGAATCTTGCATTCTCACAGATGCCTGACGAGAACGCTTTGACTACTATCTTAATTCATAGCGAGAGCGGTGAATGGATTGAGTCTTCTTATGTGATGCCGGTCTCAAAACAGAACGACCCTCAAGCGATGGGCTCTGCTATCACTTACGCTCGCAGATATGCGCTTGGCGCAATCTTAGGCCTTAACATCGATGACGATGATGACGGAGAGAAAGCAATGGGCAGAACGAGCGCACCTAAGAGAGAAGAGATGACACCTAAACACTCTAATTGGGCTAAAGCAGTAGAACACTTGAAGACAGGTGGCTTGATGACTGACATCACAAACAAATATGAAGTCAACGCAGTCAATCAAAAACTCTTAATAGGCGAAAAATGAAACATGAATCTTCAACTATTCACAATTCTTTGAGCGAAGACACATGGCAAGAACTTCGCAAGAAACGCTTCACAGCATCTCAAATCTATAAACTTATGGGAACACCTCGCAACAAAAGCGAGGTTCTCTCTGAGACTGCAAAGACATTTATCTATGAGAAAGGCGCTGAGATACTAACTAATCAACGAGCAGAAATCTATGGTCGTGCGCTTGATTGGGGTAACGAACACGAGAAACAAGCGTATGATGCGTTTGACCCGTTCTCTACTCTTGCTACTTACTACGGAGGTGAGACATACATCTTTATCGAGTACGGAGAATTTGGTGGTTATTCACCTGACGCTTTAGGCGCTGACTTCATCGTTGAGTTAAAATGCCCTTTTAATTCGGGTATTCATCTACGCAACTTCTCGATAGAGAATGCTAGTGACTTAAAGTCGTTGCATCCTGAATACTATTGGCAGATGCAAATGGGTATGATAGCGACTGCTTGTGAAGTAGGTTACTTTGTGTCATTTGACCCTAGAATGCCTGACTTGCACAAGCGTCACATTGCTACTATCGAACTAGAAGATGTCAAAGACTTGATTGATGAGAGACTTCACTACGCAGGTCAAATGTTGTCTAATGTCATAGAATTGTCATAAAACAAAATAATTGTAAAAAAAGTTTTCAAAGTACTTGCACATATCTTTTCTATATCTATATTTGCTATATGAATATGACAAACGAAATAAAAAACATTGAATTAATTGACAACCGCAATTTGCAATTTTCAGTTGAAGGCAAATGGTGGGTTGCTATTTTTTTTAACGATGGTGCTGACGCATTAATGTCGTTTAACTTGAAGCGTGACGCCGTATGGTTTATGAATGGCGGGTACAACCAATTTGAATTAAGATAACATGGAATTTTGTATCACTTTCGCACTATGGTCATTCTCACTACTCGCAGTAGTAGTGGGATTGACAAAGTTTTTCTTCTATCTAATTGACAGAGAAGACACAATCGAAGAAGCAAAGCCTTATGAATTTGAGCGTGACAACGCAATTCAAGACTTTGACGCATTTTCACAGAATCTTTTAAAGCACAGAATGTATAAAGGCAATGGTCATAATTAATCAAGCATCCGTAAACGGCATCATCGAGTATCGTGTCTATGAAGACACAGAACTTGTCGCTAGATTCACAAACTACAAACACGCTGAGTATCTTGCAACTCGTTTGAATCATCGTGCATATGTACTTGTAAACGAAGATAATGACTTGATATGTGCATTCGACTACGAACCTACTACTGAGTTGATTAGAGACGCTCTAGAAGAAGCATACTCAATGCCTGTGAAAGTGTATACAGAGTTCAAGTCAATAAACTACACATCGTTTCGTGTAATTGGTGACAACTTTGAAGAGTTTGTAAAAGTAGAAGAAACAATTTTAAAATAAACAAATATGAAAAAAGAATCACAACTAAAGAAAGTGAAGACACACTTGATGAGTGGTCGCTCTATCACACCGATTGACGCATTGAATCTCTATGGCTCGTTTCGACTCGCCGCTCTTGTTCATGTTTTACGACATCGTGAAGGCATGGATATCGTCTGCGATGAGACAGAAGGTTATGGCAGGTATTCAATAGAAACAAAAGAATAGTTTTGCTATTTAGATTTGAATCATCGATATTTGTATCGTTGATTGACAAATGCGGGTTTGTCTAAAATCAAAAAACTTTACCCTCGTGATAAAAGTGTTCCCGCAAACCTTTTATCATTGAGGGTTTTTTTAATTGCGGGAAAATGAAATACTATCTACACGACTCATCGTCATTCAGTGACGAAAAAATCACGATGCTTTATCTAGAGCATGGCTACGAAGGCATAGGATTGTTCTATACGATTCTTGAGAAACTTGCACAACAAGAAAAGCCAATAAATACTAGAGTTTTAAAAAGTCAACTTAATGTAGGCAAAAAACTTGAAAGATGTTGGTCTTTTCTCGAACAAATTGAATTGATTTCATCAAACAATGGTGAAACTTTTAATGAAAATATACTAAACTTTTCACAAAAGTATCAAGTAAAGAAAGAAAAAAACAGAGAAAAGATTTCTCAATGGCGTGATAATCAACAAGATAAGAAAATTGTAACTAGTTACGAACCATCTTGTAACGCTTCTAAAGTAAAAGAAAGTAAAGTAAAAGAAGTAATAGAACTAAATGATGAATGGTTAGAACCTTTTAATCTTTGGTTATCCTACAAAAAAGAACGCAATCAATCTTATAAACCCATAGGAATTTCAACTCTAGTTAAAACAATAAAAAAAGAATTTAGTACTTTGCAAGAGTTTGAAAGCGCAGTCGAGTTCTCAATATCAAAAAACTACGCAGGTATATACAAATCAAAAGAAGTAAAACAAGAGCAAGTAGTTTACAACAAACCAAAAGCATATAATCCTAGCAATTATGAATAACGAAGAGTACATAGTTTCACAATTACTTTGGTTTGACTCTGAGAGAGCGCTACTACCAAAGATGAAGAAAGAGTGGTTTACAGATGACTTTAACAAAAAAGTGATTGATGTATTGACTCAGTTATATTATGACAACGAGCCTATCGATGTTGTGACTCTAGGTCGAAAGTTTGAAAAGAAAGAGATAATTCGTGTAATTCAGTTACAACAAAATGTATACGGCACACCTAATGTACAACGCTATCTCTACGAACTAGAAGCAAACTATCTACAAAAGAAGTTTATAGATAAGATTCTAGCAATCAATACAACTTCGTCTCTAAGCGACTTAATATCGTACACACAACTCTTTATAGATGAAAGTCAAACGAGTAGCGCTAAAGACCCTAAATCAATTATTAAAGTCACAAACGAAGTAGTTGACACTATCATCGAAGGCATTGAACGAGGTGACAAGATAACAGGTCGTCAAACAGGTTGGTCATCGCTTGACAGAATCTTAGGCGGTTACAATCGGGGAGACTTAATCGTTCTTGCAGGTCGTCCGGGCATGGGTAAGACTGCTCTTGCACTTACTTTGACAAAAGCATTTGCAGAAGTAGGTGGCAAAGCGTTACTATTGTCACTAGAGATGTCAAACGAACAACTAGCAAAGCGATATATTTCTTTGATAGGTGACATCGCAAGTTGGAAAATTCGCAATGGCTCTTTAAAAGAACACGAGATAACTTATCTATGCAATATAGCAAACAATCAAACGACTCAGTTCTTTATAGATGACGATGCAGATTGCACAATTCAACAGATAAAATCAAAGGCAAAGATTCACAAGTCTCGTCATGGTCTAGAACTTTTAGTCATCGACTACTTGCAACTCGTGAAAGGCACTAAACAGAATCGAGAGCAAGAGATTGCAGAGATATCTAGAACGCTTAAACTGCTAGCAAAAGAGTTACAAATCACCGTCATTGTTCTTGCGCAGTTAAGTCGTAAGTGCGAAGATAGAGCAGACAAGCGACCAATGCTATCAGACATTCGTGAGTCAGGTAGTGTCGAACAAGACGCAGATGTCATCATGTTTCCTTTTAGACCTGCGTACTACGAGCAAGGAGAAAAACCACCAATAGAAGATAGCGAGTTAATCATAGCAAAGAATCGTCATGGCGAAAGCGTTACAATCAACACGCAATTCATAGGAGAAAGAACCGAATACAAACAGAAAATATGAAAACAATAAAACTAACGAGTGAAATTATTGAAGACGAATACACTAGATATGTGTGTGACTCATTCGATATTCAAGACTCAAAGAAAACATCGGTAGAAATACCCATTAATTTTGCAGAGTGTAAAAACTTTGAATGGAACATTGGTGTCATTTACGGAGGTAGTGGCACAGGTAAGTCAACACTCTTGAAACATTTTGGAACGATTAGAGAGATTCAATTTGATGACAACAAGTCATTGATATCAAACTTTGATTGGATTGAACCTAGTGACGCTTGTTTGCTTTTGAGTGCAATAGGTTTGTCTAGTGTTCCAACTTGGTTACGACCTTTTAGAACTCTATCAAATGGTGAGCAATATAGAGCGACTCTTGCTTATCTAATTGGTAGCGCAAAAGAAGGTGAAGTCATTCTCGTTGACGAGTATACAAGCGTAGTAGATAGAGATGTTGCAAAGGCAATGTCGTTTGCTTTACAAAAATTCATTCGCAAACACAATAAGCGAATCATTCTTGCAAGTTGTCACTTTGACATTATGGAGTGGTTGTTGCCTGATTGGACTTATTCACCACTGAAGGGGCGTGTCGAGAGACATGACTATCTTCGACAATCAAGACCAAAAATTGAGTTTCAGATATTTCGATGTCGATATGAAACTTGGCGTATATTCAAACAGCATCACTATTTAACACAAGATTTGAATAAAGCCTCGAAGTGTTTTGCTTTGACATGGAATGACAAACCGACTTCGTTCATTGCTATTTTACCTTTGCCAAGTGGAACTATACAAAATGCTTTTCGTGTTAGTAGATTAGTAGTTTTGCCGGATTATCAAGGTCTAGGCTTTGGAATTAAATTGTTAAACTATATCGGTGCAATGTATAAAGCAATAGGAAAAACACTTTATATCAAAACTTCAAACCCATCTCTTTTCATGGGCATGACTCGCAATGAAACAAATTGGAAACTTGTAACCGAAAACAATAACATTGAACAAATCAAAAAGACAAATGAAAAATTAATCGCTGATGGTAAAGACAATGGATTGAAATTGCGCAAAGAATCAATCACTAAGTCATACAAGTATATTGGAGAGACATCAACTCTAGATACATCTATTATCACATTTTCAGCCGACGCTTATAAAGATTATTCACAAAGACAAATATCACTATTCGCATGACATATCAAGAACAACACAATATGAAGCAAGAGAACAAGCGTCTCAAACTTGTCATATACGAAATCAACATCAAGCACGCTCTAGAAATAAAGCGCTTAAAACAAGAGATAGTACAACCTAGACTAGACATCACAAAGAACGAGCAAACATGGAACGATGTGATGAGAGCAGTTTGTCAAGTGTTCAACATGACGCCTGATGAAATACAATCTCAGAATCGTAAACAAGACTTAGTTTTTGCAAGGCATATGTTTTGCTATTTATGTAGAAAGCATTTGCAAATGTCACTCGTAGATATTGGTAGAATCTTGATGAGAGACCACTCTACAATCATCAACGCAGTCTCAAAAGCAAGCGATTTAATAGAATTTGATAAAATAACAAAGCAACGATATGCACTCACAATGGAATTATTGGGTAGTTACTTGTACGAAAAAGGTGATTCACTCTATACACTTGTTGAACACAGAAGAAGAAGCGCTCAAAGTCAAGAAGAAATATGAGAAAGACGGGTGGTTTGTTCTAATTGAGAAAAAATAATTTGTATTTGAAAATTATTTATCTATATTTGAAAAGTGAACAAGAATCAAATCATTCAAAACTTGACAACTCAAGCATGGGTATTTGATACTTGTCTTCGCATCTCAAAAAATAAAGAACTCGCTCGTGAACTATATCAATACTTCTTCTTGCTTATACTCGAAAAAGATGACGCATATGTCGAGAAACTACACAGAGACGGTTATCTTCAATGGTGGGCAATCAAAGTACTTCACACAGCGATACATGGTAACAGGCACCCTTTTCAAGCAAATCGCATATACGACCAATACGATGTCTATGAGTTGCACATCACTAGCGGTGTCGAAGACCATCTAGTAGACGAAGAGAACTATCAAGACGAACTCAAGAAGATAAAGTCATATGACATCACAATCGAAGAATCACATTGGTACGAGAGAGAGTTGTTCAAGATGTGGCTCGATGGCAATTCTGCTCGTTCAATACATCGCAAGACTAGCATCTCAGTTCGTGAAGTTTTGCGTGTAATTAAATTAATGAAAGAACAAATAATAAACAGATATGAGAAAACAAACCCCAATGCAATTCGTTGACGCTTACTTGACGAACTTGCAACCACTAGTCGATGAGAAGACTGCTAAAATCTTAGTAGGTATTCAAGAGAATCTTCAAGAGTATATTGAAGAAGAAAACAATCTAATCAAGAAAGCATTCATCGATGGCTATGAGAGCGCAATAGACGCACACTCTACAAAAGCAGAGATTCTTGCTGAGTTATACATTAAAGAAAAATTCAAATGATACACATAGAAATTCTAGGCATCGCTTGTCTGTCTATCATACTTGTCAACTTTGGCAAACCTGCAGACTTAATCAAGACTCTAAAGTACGGACCAAATCCGTATAATTGGCAACGCATGAAGCCTCTAGACTGCGCATTCTGTATGTCATGGTGGATAGGCATCGCTTACTTTATCATACAATACGGACTCATTGGCGTCTTGTACGCATCAATCTCAACTATTATCGTAGCACTTTTAGAGACTAAAATATGAACTTTGAAGATATAGAATTTGTCATCGCACTTGAGCCAAAGTACAATTTGTACAAGAAGAATCAAGTGTTGAGTTTGAGTCCTGAAGAAGCGCACAACTTGCGAAGTATTTATCAATCAATCTATGGCCGTGGTATGCCTTCTTGCTCTACTTGTTTTGTAGAAGCATACTTTTCACTTCTTATCTTTGCACATCAAAAACTTGACTCAATCAAAGAACAAGCAGAATGGCGTGAGAAGCAACAAGCAATCGAACAAGCACAACTAGCAGACGATGAACACAAGCCTAAACGCAAGAAGAAGCCATGACAAACAATAAACAACAGACGGCAGTTGAATGGTTTTCGATTAGAAGAGATGTTCTAGAAATCGAAGTAAGGTTAGGCAAACTTTCTCCAATTGAATATGCAGAAGAACTAACAAAAGCAGAACAACAAGCCAAAGAAATGGAAATTGCTGGAAAGGAAATGAGTTATGCCGATGGTTACAAAGAAGGTTATAAACGGGCTATGGAATTGGTAGAGTGGGGAATTACAAAAAAAATGAAAGGCAACAAATGAAAGCAATCCTTGAATTCAACCTTGACGAAGAACGCCCACAATTTGAAGATGCAGTTGACGGATGGAAGTGGAAGTGCATCGTATCAGAACTTGACAACGAGTTGAGAACACGGACAAAGTACGCATCGGATGAAACACCTGACGAAGTTGTGGATGCACTCATCAAAGTTCGTGACTTCTTGCGTGAATCACTAAACGAGGAGGGCTTGATATTATGAACGCATTTGGTGGAACTTGGGATAACGAAAAATGCTTTAATCACGAGCATAGTCTAGGCATCAACTTAGACAACGAGTCTTATGTCAATCTATTTAGAGAGACAGCAAAAGAGATAATGTCAATAACAAACGCGAAGACTTTCTTAGATTGCGGTGGAGGAATGGGCGCATATACTCTTGCGATGATAGAAATGGGCGCAAATTGTACTTATGTCGATTTAAACGAACATCATGTTGAATATGTAGGCAAACGCTTAAAGCCGATACACGATGCTCAAACGCTTCAAATCTATCACAACGACTTCACTAAGCAAACATACAAGAAGTTTGATGTAGTAGCGTCTATTGAAGTAATGGAGCATATACAAGACAAACACTTGATACCATTTTTGACAAAACTCGAATGCAAGTACTTTCACTTCTCATCTACACCTCACACGACAGACTATGACAAAGAGTGGGGACACATAAATATCAAATCAGAACAAAGATGGATTAATTTATTTGAGAAGTGTGGATTTACTGCGCATCAAAGAATTGGTCAACCTACATCTTGGTCTTTACTCTTTACAAAATGAAGAAGCATACTAAAATCTATCTAGACTATTTTCAATATGACACCAACGACTTTATACCTTGCGAAGTGTGTGCAACAAAAGCCGTCGACATTCATCACATCGAGTCTCGTGGCATGGGTGGGTCAAATCAATCAGACATCATCACAAATCTTCAAGCGCTATGTAGAGAGTGTCATACTAAATTTGGTGACCAAAAACGATACAAAGAAATGCTAAAAGACAAGCATCGCAAAGCACTTGAGATGCGTCAGAAATAATGAGATAACAAAGAAAAAGATGCCAACAGAAAAACAACTTGCCAACTTACAACCTTTTAAGAAAGGTGAAGTGTCAAACCCAACAGGTAGACCAAAGAAACTGGTCACTCAACTCAAAGGCTTGGGCTACTCAAAAGACGATATCAATCAAACCTTGATGAACATGGTTGCAATGTCGAGAGAAGAACTCACTGCAATCGACAAGTCAAACGAGTACACGATACTTGAGCGCATCGTTGCAGGTGCTTTGCTCAAATCACACGACAAGAACTCTCTGTATTCTCTAGAGACATTATTGACGAGAGTGCATGGCAAACCAAAAGAAGAAGTAGAGACTACAATCAGAACAGAAGAACCAATCAAAATCACACTAAAACTAAACTAATGACAACTTACATCGGAAACGCATGGGAGAATGAGTACGGAATCAATCTCTCAATCAACATCAAGAAACTCAATGACGCTATCGAAAGCGGTGAACTTATCGTCAATCAATATGGCGATGTTCGTATCAACTGCAATCGCATGAAAGCACCTCACGAGAAATCAAAAGCGACTCACTCTATATCAGTGCCTAAAGCAAAATGAGAAAGACATGGCGAGGTGAAGATGTTCTACCGCCTCAAGACGATGAGTTGAAACTTGTCATAAGCACGACAAACATTACAACGATTGCACGATACATCGATGACTTGTGGATTGACGAGTACACAAACAGACTCATCGAAGTTCAATACTGGATGCCGATACCAATACCACCAAACGAATGAGAATACTTGCACTAGCAGACGGAATGAATGGCGTGATATACCACAGAGTATACACGCCTCTTATGCGCTTACAACTTGATGGCTATGCTACAATCGACATCGCTCAAGATAGCGAGACGATGCTTAAAGAAGTACGCTTTGAAGACTATGACTTGATAGTGTTCAATCGTTGGTTAGGTCCTTATCATTACGATATCTTGAAAAAGATAGCAAAAGCAAAGACGCCTTATGTTATTGATGTCGATGACTATTGGGTGTTGCCTAAATACAACCCCGCTTATTGGGCGTATCGTCAAGGCATCAAGAGCGCAATCAAAGACGCTATCTACTACGCAGACGCTGTGACTTGCACAACGCCACAACTTGCAAAGAAAGTCAAAGAGTTCAACAAGAATGTAGTAGTTCTACCTAATTGTCTAGACTACGAACACGAGCAATGGAAACACACACGCACAGACAACGAGAAGTTCAAGATAGGTTGGGTAGGTGGAATCACTCACCATGAAGACTTGAAACTAATCGTAGACGCAATCACTCGTATAGGTGAAGAAGGCATCGCTGACTTCTATCTTTGTGGCTACACTGACAATGACATTTGGAATCAAATTGTCAATATGTTTAAAGGTGATTGGTTTCATGTCGTTCGAGGTACAAATGCTAGCGCATATGGTGAAGTATACAAACACTTTGACTTAGTAGTTGCACCACTTACGGCGACATCGTTCAATTCTTGCAAGAGCGAGTTGAAGATACTAGAAGCAAGTGCATACGAAGTGCCTGTCGTAGTGAGCGCAGTAGAACCTTACACAAATCACATCGACAATGGCGGTGTAATCTTTGCAAAACCTGACGAATGGTACGAGTCAATCAAACAAGCACTTCAAAATACTACTCATCTAGGCGAATCGAATGCGCTATATTGTCGAAAGTTTCACGACTTAAAACTATGGAACATCTCAAGACTTAAACTCTACGAAAGTTTGTGCAAATAGAATATACTCGACCAAAACTCACATCGTATCAAACGAATATCTTGAACTCAAAAGCAAGATATACTATCACGAGTGCGTCTACTAAAACAGGTAAGACAGCATCGCATATCATTTGGTTGTTTGAACAAGCACTCGCTCTCAAAGAGAATCAGAGCGTGTGGTGGGTTGCACCTGTATATCAACAAGCAGAGATTGCTTTTCGTAGAATGAAGACACAAGTCACAGATAGGTCTTTTTTTCAATCGAACGAGAGCAAGTTGACGCTCACTTTACCAACAGGTGCAAGAATCGAGTTCAAGAGCGCAGAGAAGCCTGACAACTTGTATGGTGACGATGTCTATGCCGCTGTCTTTGACGAAGCATCACGAGCAAGAGAAGAGTCGTGGTACGCTCTTCGCTCTACGCTTACAGCAACACAAGGTAAATGCAAGTTGATAGGTAATGTCAAAGGCAAAAAGAATTGGTTCTATAAACTAGGTGAACGAGCAAAACTAGGTGAGCAAGACTATGAGTACTTCAAGATAACTGCTTACGATGCAGTCAACGAAGGCATACTTCAACTAGAAGAGATAGAGCAAGCAAAGAGAGACTTGCCTCTTCATGTGTTCAATGAGTTGTATCTAGCAGAACCACAAGACGACAAGTCAAATCCTTTTGGCGTCACTAACATTCAAGCGTGCTATCAAGAAGTAGTTCAATCGCAAGTCGTAGCGTATGGCATTGACCTTGCAAAATACTCAGATTATACGGTGATAATAGGACTAAACGCAAACAACGAAGTCGCTTATTGCGAACGCTTTCAAGCAGATTGGGGGCAAACGCAATCAAAGATTATACGCTTGATACAAAACACGCCATCGTTTATAGATTCTACAGGTGTAGGCGACCCGATAGTCGAGCAGATTCAAAGAGTTTGCACACGAGCGCAAGGTTTTAAATTCACAACACAATCAAAACAACAACTCATCGAAGGTCTAGTCTTAGAAGTACAAAGACAAGAGATACGCTTTCCTGAGAACCCGATTGGGTATGAAATGGAGTCATTTGAG
>Ga0209297_1001706_pt1 | contig 12624 bp, 19 predicted proteins | sample S_130805_MF_Meta_FD_187322 | JGI IMG/M metagenome (GOLD analysis project Ga0209297, IMG submission 187322) | Freshwater microbial communities from Lake Simoncouche, Canada to study carbon cycling - S_130805_MF_MetaG (SPAdes) (version 2) | ecosystem: Environmental > Aquatic > Freshwater > Lake ... | reverse complement strand
GCTCTATGTGTTCTGAGTGCGTTAAATGTTGGTATTATTAAATCAGATAAGGAACTAGAGGAATTATGTGATTTATCTGTTAGGTCTCTTGATGAATTGATTGATTATCAGAATTATCCTGTTAAGGCTGCTGAGATATCAACTAAAGCTCGTAGGTCTCTTGGTATTGGTGTTATTGGATTGGCTCACTATTTTGCTAAATTGGGGTATTCTTATGAGGACCAAGAAGCATGGAATGCTGCTCATGGTTTAGCAGAAAGTCTACAATATTTCTTGTTGAAATCATCAAATCAACTTGCTAAAGAGAAAGGTCATTGTGAATATTTCGGAAGAACCAAGTATTCTGATGGAATTCTTCCCATTGATACTTATAAGAAAGAAGTAGATGGTATTTGTTCTTCTTCATTACAACACGACTGGGAAGAGCTTCGTCGGAATATTCTACAATATGGATTACGTAATTCCACACTTACGGCACAAATGCCGAGTGAATCTTGTCTTTTTTGGGAACATAAAATAAAAACTTCTGAAGGTTTTATGGACTTTCATCAAATTTGTGAAAATGGGAAGATAAATTGGGAAGAAATTGAATCTCAAGATTTTATTGGGTGGCATACATTAGATTCTCCCATTATGGTTCCTTCTCTAGATGGAGATAAATCTGTAGACAAGATTTATTATAATGGTATGAAAGAAGTTATTACATTAGTTATGGAGGATGGTAAACAAATCAAATGTACTCCTACTCATAAGTTTTTAGTTAAAGATGAATTTGATAATCAAATTTGGAAATGTGCTTGCGATTTAACTGTAGATGATGATATAATGGAGTTTTGATATCAAGCATAAATGCCAGAACTAAACTGTTCCAAAAAAGAAAAATGTTCGGTCACAAAACAACAATTAATTAAAGATTACAAAGAATTTAAGGAGAAAAATGAAAGTAAAAAAAATTGAGTTTACTGGAGAAACGCTTCCTACCTATGATATTGAAGTTCCTGATGTTCATCACTATAATTGTGAGGGATTAGTTTCTCATAATAGTTCACTCGTATCAAATGCCACAAATGGCATTGAGCCACCAAGAGATTATCTATCCATAAAAAGACGTATTAAGCAAATTGTTCCTCAATATTCCACATTGAAAAACAATTATACTCTTTTATGGGATATGAAATCCAATGATGGATATTTCAATGTTGTTGCTGTATTTCAGAAGTTCTTTGACCAATCAATTAGCACGAATTGGAATTATAATCCAGAGCATTATCCCAATAAGAAAGTTCCTATGAGTGTTATTGTTAATGATTTCTTACAAGCATTTAAGAAGGGGCATAAGACGGCATATTATCTTAATACATATGACGGTAAGAAGGATGATATGAAACTTGAAGATTTAGTTAATGATGTATTAGGAAATGCAGAGGAGGAAAATTGTGACAGTTGCGCAATCTGAAATTAATGGTATGACGGTATTTAATACCAATAAAAATGATACTCTAAATCAACCAATGTTCTTTGGTGCCCCTCTTGGTATTCAGAGATATGATGTTTATAAGTATCCAATTTTTTATAAATTAACACAAGAACAACTTGGTGCTTTTTGGCGTCCTGAGGAGTTTCCTATTCAAAAGGACCGCGCAGATTATCAAAAACTCCGCCCAGAACATAAGCATATCTATACTTCAAATCTAAAGTATCAGATTATGCTTGATTCAGTTCAGGGTCGTGGTCCAGGAATGGCATTCGCTCCATATTGCTCACTTCCAGAATTGGAAGCGTGTATGAAAGTGTGGGAGTTTATGGAGATGATTCATAGCTATTCATATACATATATTATAAAGAATGTGTATCATAATCCGTCTGAGGTATTTGATACTATTATTGATGATGTCAATATTTTGGAGCGAGCAAAGAGTGTAACTGGAACATATGATGACTTCATTAATTCAGCTCAACAGTATGGAACTTCAAACACCTGGAAGTTCAATAATGAAAATGTACCATACGCAAAAGAGGAACTCTATGATGTCAAAAGAAAATTGTATCGTGCAATCGCAAATGTTAACATTCTTGAGGGTATTCGGTTTTACGTTAGCTTTGCTTGCAGTTTCGCCTTTGGCGAACTCCAACTTATGGAAGGATCTGCAAAAATCATATCAAAAATAGCACTAGACGAAAGATATCATTTATTCTTAACTCAAAATATCATCTCTAAATGGAAGAAGGGAGATGACCCAGATATGCAAAAGATTGCTAAAGAAGATGAACCGTATGTATATAAGATGTTTGAGAATGCGGTAAATGAGGAAAAGAGATGGGCTCAATATCTTTTTAAAGATGGCTCAATGATTGGTTTAAACGATAAGCTTCTTTTTAATTACATTGAATGGATTGCTAATCGTCGTATGAAGGCTATTGGTCTTAAGCCAATTTATGATATACCAGCAAATAATAATCCTCTTCCGTGGACTGAGCATTGGTTGAATAGTAAAAATGTTCAACCACCGCCACAAGAGGAATCTATAGAGAGTTATATTGTTGGTGGTCTTAATCAAGATATGAAATCCGATTCATTTAGTGGATTTAAACTTTAGTTTAGAATTTGTATTTTGCTAAATACTAACAGATACAATACCGATTTATAAAAAAATGTCTAGATACCACCTGTCTGAAGCCTATGCCGAATTGTATAGTAATAAATTAAATGAAGATATTGATGATAATCTTCGTTTTATTGATTATATGCAGGATGAAGATATTCAAGAAGTTGTGGAATCTCTATATTGGGAATTTCGTGATTATGGATATACTTCTGATGGAGCGTTTGATGTTCTTAAGGAAGCTGCTTCTGATGAGGCATTGACCGAATCTGTTGATTATCTATGTGAAGGTAGAATACCACCTAAGCAACTAGAGAATAGGGCAGCTAATAGGGCTAAACAGGCTAGGCAAGCTGCAGCTACTACAGCTAATAAAAAAGAAAACTTCCGTCGTTCAGAGAAACAAGCCCGTCATTCAGAGAGACAAGCAAGAGTAGCTCATGCAGTTAAAACAGTTAAGGATACTGCAAGTAAAGTAAAAAACTTTGGTACTAATGTATTTAATAAGGTGAAGTCTTATGGTGCTGGTGCGGCAACTGCGGCACAGCTTCTTCCTGGTGCTGCCGCTACTGCTGGTAAGGCTAGACTCACTAATCTTCTTCGCACTGGAGCCAGACTTGCTGGTGGTGCTATTTCTAATGTTGGTGGTGCTATTCAGAGAGGTGGTGAATATCTTAAAGGTGAAATTGGTGGTCGTCCCCCACTAAAATCAAAAAGACCACTAATTAATCATCCGGATCATTTTGGAACTAAAAAACCAGCTCCTCCAGTTACCCCCCCTACTGGGTATCCAACTTCAACCACTGGTGCTGGTGTAAAAGCAGCCGCTCCTTCTCTTGGATTGACCCGTCTTGGTGGTAAGAGCGGGGAGGGCACTTGGACCCCAGCTGCCGCAAATAGAAGTGCTCGTAGACGTGGAGTTGGACCCGACCCGGAAGCCCTCACTAGTAAAACAGGTAAACGACTTTATGGTGGGGCATTAGCTACAAGACATAGGTCGGTAGTTAACAAAGCTAGATTCCTTAATAAAGAACAATACGAACTCCTAGCTCAATATATTCTTGAAGATTTAATTCAAGAAGGATATGCTAATGATTATGATAGTGCCCTTATTATTCTTAATAACCTTTCAGAAGAAATTGTTGGTGAACTAGCCCTTAACTACCTGGAAGATTGATATAATAGGAGCCCAAATGAGGCTCCTTTTTAATATAAACAATTCAACAATATATTCCAAATGAGCATCCTAGAACTTTTAAGTGAAGAAAATATTGGATATTCCGAACTACAATTTGTAGACCATCTATCAGATTTAGATATTCAGGAAGTTTTTACTGAGATATTTGATGATATGTTTAGTGATGGGTACTCATTAGAGGAATCCAATGATTTAATTAATTTATCTCTTTCAGATGAAATTTTAACGGAATCTATTATATTAGAAGTAAGTGTTGCTAATGTTAGAGCATCACAAGATGTAAAAAATAGAGTGAGTAGAATTAGAACTAGTAAAGATTTGGTACATAAGGGTAAGAAAGTACTTAAGGATACATCAAAACCACGCATTTCTAAGGATTCACGCAACGTCAATAAATTTGGAAGTAAACAGCAATATTTGAAGACAGAAAAAAAGAAATCTGGTATTGCTGGAGTAATTTAGGGTATTGCTAGGTCTAGACTTGGTAAATTGATTAAGCGTGGGGTTTCTGCTATCACTGGTGGTGATAATAAATCAACTCCTACCATATATCAATCAACAAGACCAGCAAGAAGAAGTGGTAGCAGTGTAAATTATTCCTTTGATTCAACTCCCCAAAGATCATCTTCTTCCCAAAGATCATCTTCTTCCCAAAGAACCAATACTCCCCAACGAGCATCTTTCCAAGATATAAGAAGAGCAAGAAGAGCAAATATACAGGCCAGAGGTGGTTCAGAGGCCATTAGGAATCAAGGACCATCAACTCCCCAAGGACCATCTCCTTCTCAACGAAGAGCATCGGCTGCAGCCAACAATATAGAGAGAAGAGATTTAAAAGACCCAAAATTAAAATCACGAACCTTTAAGGATTTTCATAAAAAGGCAACAAAAGCAAAAGATGCTCGGGATGCAGCTAATAATAATGTAACAACACCAACACCAGCAGCATCCACTACTAACATAAATAATACAGCAGTTCCGCCTAATTCACGCATAAACGTAACTGGAGATAGTGATATTCATTATTATGGCATTGGCAGTAAGGATAGTAATCCAACTATAGATATTAACCCCCCAGCCGTTCCTTCTACCCAAACAACCACAACACCAGCAGCCACCACCACTCCTAGAAGTTTCGGTAGTTCTGGCAAAGTAACACCAGAAGGATTAGCTGCGTATAACGAGGTAAAGAAAGGAATCAAAAAATAATCCCACTTAATACTATTCCATATATACGTTCTTTCTCTGAACTAAAGAACCTTCCTTCAACATTTGTATTATAATAATCTTCTCTTAATAATACATCTCGTTTAAATTGTTCTGCTGTCTCATAATAACTCATTGATTTCTTATGAGGGCATAAGTATAATATTTCTCGGCGGAACTTATCTTCTCCGAGATTTTTTACGTCTTCTTTGAGTTGATCACAAGACCCAAAATATTTTCTCCAATCCCCCTCTAACTTCTTCCTTCTTCCTGTCTTAGGGTCTTTCCTACGGGTCCAGAAGGTTTTTTTACCTATGTATTTCTTATCATTATCCAGATTTGTGATAAGATAAACAAATCCTTCCATTTTATCTGGAATATTAATTAATTCTTCGTTTCTGTACCACCAGGTCATTTTATTCTTATTTAGGGCTTGACGGTGCCGCTAGGGTATGCTATGATGGGGCTTGAACACACACATCATTATGGATAAGAAAAAGACAACAGAACAAATTATGTCCCATATTACTAATTGGGGGGATTGTCGGTTTCAGACACTTATTAATACAAAACAATATGATGCCGCCACAGCTCTTCAGGAGGAATTCTGTGAGTGGTTTAAGTATCTTGATACTCCAAATGCTAAATTGGATATTGTTTCTCTAAATAAGGGGATCTGAAAATACTAAATACTCTGTCTGGTTGTTGAACGCAGTCGGACATTAAACAAAAACAGCAGGAGGCGTTAACATTAGTTAAGTCTATGAATGCTGAAGCCCTGATACCAAAGGTATTGGGGTAGTTCATTTTATTATTTGAACTTGATTGTAACCCTAGAGCCGTGGGTAATGCCTCCCGAGAGGGTGTGGAAATTCTCCTTTACTTATACGGATGCCGAATTCTATTAAACTTAATGCTATTTTCAACAATTACATCCCTTTCATTTACTGTGGCATCTGCCTTCAGTTCATCTTTGCTTCTACCAGTCTATGCTCCATCAGTTCCTGAAATATCAACAGATACTCTAGAACTGACTATTCAAGATTATAAGAAGCAATCCGAGACCAAATCTAAACAAGAGCATACTGCTCAAACAGAGGTCGAAAAAAAGGAAAAGATTTGGAAATGTAAAGGGTGTAATCAACACGAGTCTTATGCTTTAGAGTATCTTCAAAAGAAGGGAATCAAGGATAAGAACGCACTTGCCACTATTCTTGGAAATATCAAACAGGAATCAAACTTTATTCCTAATATTTGCGAGGGTGGAGCAAGAGTTAATTATGAGTCTTGTGGTGCTGGTTTTGGAATAATCCAGTTTACTTCTGCGGATCGTTATTACGGTCTTGGTAGATTTGCTCGTAGTACTGGAACAAGTCCATCTTCAATTGAGGGACAACTTCAATATATGATGACTGAACCACAATGGAAACAGATTGAATATCAAATGAAAACTCCCGGTAGGAGTATTGATGGATATATGAACCTTGCATATCGTTGGATTGGTTGGGGCATTCATGGTGCCCGAACCGATTTTGCCTATCGTTATGCAAATAAAATGGTTCTTGAAGGTTAACTAAATATGGGAGGTATTGCACCTCCCCTTTTTTTATGAAGTTTGATTTTCAGTTTGGTAAAAAGAAATCAAGTATTTTTAGATATGCCATAATAGGAGTTGTATTTACTTCTTTGGTGACGGGAGTATCTCAATGTACTCATATTCCAGAAGAAAACATTTATGATTTTGTTGATGAGGTTCAGAGAAAATACTTTCCACAAACTGATTTGAATGATATAATCATAAATACTCCACAACTTTTGGATCGCAGAGTTCATAGAGATGTGGATAAGGCAATCAAAGATTATGAGGACTTGACAGGAGACGATGGGAGTGTTATAATAAAGGAACCAAAGTTGGTTGAGAGACCACCAGACGGTAGCAAAGCACAGGAACTACTTGGTGGTGAAATGCGTCTTTGTGCTCCTTGGGTTGATAACTGCCCTAAGGATACTATGCCTCAGTAACTCAGTGGACTAGAGTATCCGGTTTCTACCCGGTCTGTCGTAGGTTCAAATCCTACCTGAGGCGTTTTTAAACTATAATATGAATTTTGACTCATTAGTTCCTCATCTTGAATATAGACTTAAGGAACATCATAAACTATATTACTCTAAGTGTAAAGCAGAGTATCTAGAAGAACATTTCGCTTATGCCTTAAAAGAAACTGATTACGGAACAGACTGGAAACCCGATTTCAGTCATCAAATCGGTAAAGACCAAACCACCGATTCTGGAGAACGGTACAGCAACAAATCTGGTACTTATATTCTTAAGAATAAGCATCTTATTATAAATGGTTCAAGAACTACAAAATATAAAACAATTGAAGATAAGCTAGACTTTCTTTCCACTAAGCACGAGGATTATATTTGTAGTATGGCAACTACAAATGAGAAAGTGTGGAATGGAAAATATTATTTCATCGTTGTAAATTCGGAAAAACTAAATTATCAAGAACAGAATTGGGTAGAGAAATATGGAGTGAGAAAAAATAAAGGTCAATTATCTGGTTGGGGATGTACATCAGATTATTATTCAGCTAAGATTACCGAATCTATGTCTGGTCAATTATGGACAGAAATACATCCAGAGCTTTTTAATTATAGTTATGAAATCTCAATTTAACATTTATACAGAAGAATATGTAGGGGAGATTGTGCCCAATAGTTTGGTCAGGGCAGATTGTCTTGATGCTATGAAGCACATTACAGATGAATCAGTAGACCTGATTCTCTGTGATCTCCCCTACGGTTAGCACAACTGCGTGTAAGTGGGATAGTGTTATTCCATTGAATGAATTGTGGGAACAGTATAATCGGATATGCAAAATTAATGGTGCTATGGTGTTTACTGCATCTCAGCCATTCACTACAATTCTTGCAGCATCTAATATAGATAATCTTAGATATGAGTGGATATGGGAGAAACCACAGGGAACTAATCCAATGCAGGCTAAAAAAATGCCTATGAAATCTCACGAGAATATATTGGTATTTTATCGTAAATCTCCAACATATAATCCACAAATGTGGTATTCAACTCCTTATTCTGGATTTACTTCTGATACTAGTAAAATTGGAGAGGTATATGGGGAATTGCAAAGTAAACATAGAGATAATCCAGATGGCTCAAGATATCCAAAGACTGTATTGAAATACAAGCAAGATAAAGGATTACATCCAACACAAAAACCAGTAGAATTAATGAGATACTTAATTAGGACTTATAGTAATGTTGGTGATGTGATATTGGATAATACTATGGGTTCTGGAACTACTGGTGTTGCCGCTATTATGGAGAATAGGAAGTTTATTGGTATTGAAAATGATGGGGATTATTATGAAATAGCAAAGAACAGACTTTGTGGTATAAATATATTAAGTAAATTTTTTAACTAGTCAATTTGAAAACTGGCACAATCCACTTGACTTTTGAGTGGATTAGTGGTATTCTAAGGGAGTGGTGAGGGAAGTAGTCCTCAAAGAAACTTGAAAACTTAATACATTATGGGCACGTAACTCAGTTGGTAGAGTAGCGGGCTTTGTTAGGAGTGCCTTTATAGAAATATAAAGAGTAGAACCTCTCTGTATGCTGGAATACCCTTAGAGCTTTAGATACTCACTGTAAAGTAGTAACAATTCTAAAGATTGGGCAATCAGCAGGCAACCGTTAGTGGGAGCCTCAGAGACTAAACGAGAGGCATCTAAACAGATAATGCTGTAGATGATGATATAGTCCAGACTACAACATCTTATGATGGTCTGTGAAAGCAGGAGTAGTAGGTTAACCTGTAAGTCGAGAGTTCGAGTCTCTCCGTGCCCATTGGAGTTCTGTGAGTTGCAGGATGACAAATAAAATTTTATTGCGGATGTAGCTCAACAGCAGAGCAGGGGTTTTCCAAACCTCAGGTAGAGAGGGCAGCACTCTTCATCCGCTTCCAACTAGTGCTAAATTTAAGGAGTTGACATACTCCAAATGATATGATATGATATAAATAAGCGGAGGAGTCGCTCTTCTTCGTATTTGGTGATTTCCTTAGTAACTGGACCTACGTCTTGTAAAAGGGAAATCATTATCTAGATGTAGCTCAGTTTGGCTAGAGCATTCCGTTTGGGGCGGAAAAGTCGGAGGTTCGAGTCCTCCCATCTGGACTTGGTAGTCGTTAGGCACATAGCCTAGAAAGACACCAACCCTCGGTAGTCTATTGATAAGGACACGCAGATAATGTAGTTGGATACTGGGTTTGATTCCCAGACGAGGGAATTTTTTCCGGATAGTTTAATATGTCTAGGTGCCCGAGTGACCGAAGGGGTTAGTCTGCAAAACTAATAAATCGCCACAGGTTTGAATCCTGTCCTAGACTCACATAAGCTACACGGTTTTGTGGAACATCTATATAAATAGTATATCTATTTGATGAATCATAATGTTAAAAATAAGATGTAAAGATTGTAATAAGGAACTAGATGGACATCCAACTCAGGCTAGGTCATGTGGTTGCCCTAATATGGCCACTATTCTAGGAGATAAAATTACTGCGGTTGATTTATCTAATGTGATATTATTAAATAATAATGTAGCCCATAAGAGTTCTAATAATGTATTATCTTCTTCGGACCTTATGTGGCAACAAGAAAGAAAAAATCGTGGGGTTAGAAAATTAACCTTTGAGATTAGATAATGTATAAATAATTCTATAAAGCTAATAAAAAAATGAACCTAAACGATTACTCCTTGGTACAGAACCTAACAGAAGCATATTTGGATGTTTATGAGCAAGAAGAAGTACTTGATGAAGCAAATAAATTGGAAATACATAAAAATGCATCTTTAAGACAAAGAGTTGGTCGTAGACAGGCAAGGGACTTTGATGATGTTCTACATCCATCAGATTATGATACTCAAGGAGAACCAGTTAGACAAAAAACTCATAAAGATTCTAGAGGTGTAAAAAAGGAAGAAGTAGACATCTATGACACCATCCTCTCACATCTTCTTGATGAAGGCTATTGTAATACAGTAGAAGCCGCTGAGGTTCTTATGGTGAATATGAGTGAAGAGTGGAGAGATAGTATTGTTGAAGCATCTCCATCTAATCCAACACTTTATAAAGGTACACACGGACAAACTCCTAGTAAATATCAAGATGGTCGTTCTGATGCTGGGAAAAGAATTTCTGGTAATAGTAAGTATGGACCTGGATCATACAATACAAGGCACATAACAACAGATGCTCCTACTGCCCCAGGAGCAAGACCAGTAAATACCCCCCCTATTGGTGAAGATGAAAGAAAATATAACACATTTGTTAAAAATAGCAGACGACGTATTCCTTCTCCCCTACCTGAAAGTGTTGACATCTACGATATTATCCTCTCACATCTTCTTGATGAAGGCTATTGTAATACAGTAGAAGCCGCTGAGGTTCTTATGGTGAATATGAGTGAAGAGTGGAGAGATAGTATTGTTGAAGAGACTCTTGATGAAAGAAGAAATGTTACTGATAGACCACTAGGAATTATGCATAGATTTGGTAGAGGAGTGAGAACACCAAAAGGTGAAAAAACTGAACTTATGGGTTCAGATAGAGAAGGAAATCCCACAGGTAAATATTTGAGAATGAAGCACGAAAAAAAGGCAAAACAAAGAAGAAGGGATAGAGATGCTATGGGTAGAGGAACTTGGGATAAGGAGTGATTGAATTATAACATAACTTCAAGAGGAATTGGTGCATAAACCACTTTCCAAACTAGCAATGAACTTCCAACAATTTCTAAACGAATCTAAGAAAGTCCAAATAAAGGACTTTCTTTCTTTCGCTAAACAAGAATTGAATTTACCAAATATACCAAAAGTTAAGGTAATAAATAACCCAGAGTTCTCTAAGGAACATAGGACATTCGCTTGTTTTAATATGAATACTGATGAGATAAAAATTCAAGTTGCTAAGAGGCATCCATTAGACATTTATCGCTCTCTTGCCCACGAATTGGTTCATTATGCTCAGAAGTGTAATGGACAAGAACTAAATGGAGAAGATGGGTCCGAATGTGAAAATGAGGCAAATGCTAAGGCTGGTATCCTGTTAAGAAAATATACCAAAAACATTAAAAATCACGGATACTAAATTATGGACCAACATACATTTGATAACTGGAAAAAAATTAAAGAAATATTTGAGGAATCTGGAAATACTAATAATTTGTATTATAAAAGAGCAATACAGATTATAAAAACTGGAGTAGACCCATTAGAAAAAATCTGGGAAGACCAATCTAAAAATCGTCCATCATCTTGACAAATTAAATGCGGTGATGCTATAATAAGAGGAACAAAGCAAGGCAAGATGATTCAGTACACGGTGAAGGAATTTCAAGAAAACTTTGATGAACTTATTGAACGAGTTGAGAACGGAGAATCATTTGAGATATCAAGTAAATATGGAGATGCTGTGATAATTCCATATTCAGAGTTTAAAGAAATACAGTGTTTCTGTGATCATGATGATGGTTGCTGATTAGATGGGTCCTAAGTTGTCTCAATATGACTTTTATGTGAGTGAGACTTGGTAGTCAGAGGGCACTTATACCGCCTTTGCCCCAGATTAGGGCCTTTGACCTTGTTCAAATCCAGGCACTCGTATTATGCTCATTTAGCTCTCTGGCGAAAGCGCGATCCTCATAAGATCTGTAAGACTGGTTCGATCCCAGTAATGAGCATTGGTATTATAAATACCACAAAACACAATACACTAAACACATTCAATTTTTTTAAATGTCAGATACTACATTTAACTCAAAGTTTCGCAAGTCTATTCATGTGCTCACCCGAGCAGCAAAACGTGAAGCAGATTTAGAATATGATTATCCAAAGCTTTTTAAGAAAGTAAAGAAATTTTATTCCGAACATGGGGTTACATTTTATGATGACCCACAAGAAGATTATGAACTAATTATTAGTCTTATTCGTGAAGACCTTAATGTAGAGATTCCAGTGTAAATGGAAAAAACTTCCATCTTTAGGTACATTGGGAATATTCTTCTAATGATTGGATATTATTCTATGTTATGGTGGAATTTTAAATATGGATTATTACTTAAATGTGCTGGTGGTCTTTTAACTATTCCATTTGCTATTAAGTTAAAACTGTATGATGTTATGGTTTTAAGTGGATTTTTTAGTTTCATAGAAATATCAAAATTAATTAATCTCTTTTTGTAATAGACCTGATAAGTCTCTAAAAGAACTCTGGTGGAGCCAAATTGACCCATTACACACACAAACACACAACGGAAAAAAACTATGTCTTGTTCAAATACAGGAAAAACGCCTTACGAACTACGGTTCGAAATCTTTCAACTTGCTTTGGGATTTGCGAATGATGAATACTCTGCACTTCGCCAAAAGGCGGAGTTCCTTTTAGAGGAGGGAGTAAGTGAAGAAATCGTGGAGAAGTATATTACTATTTCACCAAAATATCCAACTCTTGCTCATATTCGTGATTACGCAAGCTATATTAATGATTTCGTTTCTAACGTTCCCAACGAATGATATTATAG
>Ga0209297_1001704_pt1 | contig 12632 bp, 15 predicted proteins | sample S_130805_MF_Meta_FD_187322 | JGI IMG/M metagenome (GOLD analysis project Ga0209297, IMG submission 187322) | Freshwater microbial communities from Lake Simoncouche, Canada to study carbon cycling - S_130805_MF_MetaG (SPAdes) (version 2) | ecosystem: Environmental > Aquatic > Freshwater > Lake ... | reverse complement strand
TTTGTTCTTTAGCTTGATCCATAGTTAATGTCTTTGGAGGTATTGCTAAACAAATAAGAGTATCTAACCATTGTAAATACACTGCAATAGCAGTAATAGGCATAAACGCATCATCGGGTGATGCATACCCGCGTTCTGGATTGAAATCAACCTCAATATCATAAAACGCAATATTTAATTTAGGCGCGTCGTGATTAAGATAGTTATCTGATAAGCATTTAAAAATTGGATTAATATCTGCTTCAAACAGCTTTTTATTACCGTGTATTGAAAGTTCTTTGCGGAACTCTTTTGTATTGTTACAAATTACTTTTGATACGGGGTCTCCGTAAATTGATTGATATTTCCCTTTTGGGTCTGTATAATATAATGTGTGTTTAACGGCAATATCTTTGTATTCCCGTTCACCTTTTGAATTTCTTTCTACAATTTTAATAACATCGTTGTCGCGATCAAACCATGCATCTACATATGACATTATGCTGCACCTCTATCGCGATTAGTTGCATGATCATTAATCCATTCCATAAACATCGCTTCGTCGCGTTGTTTTGCAACTTCCTCTGATCCATGAACAATGATACTGCATTCACATCTTACTGTACATACTTCCGGACGGATGCATTCCGTACAGGTATTAAATTCTTCCATATTGTATCTCAGTTCATGTGACTTGTGGCTCACAAATACCCTTTTGCAGCTTATGGCCTGCCTACCGTTCCGTTATACTACTGTTTAAATACGTTTTGTGATATCTAAGATTGCTTCAACTTCTTCCCAATCTTCATTGTGATCTGCCCAATTACCTTTATGAGCTATCTTAATAGCTTTATTTATAACTGCTGGTTTAACTTGTAATTCTTCTGCTACTGCTTTTACAGTATCTTTTAAGCCAGCTTGTAAGTCTTCAACTTCACGTAAAACTAAAGAACCTTCGTTAATTAATTTTTCAAGTTTAGCTTTTTCTTCTGGACCATATGCTCTACTCATTAGTACTTCTCCTTTGTGTTATAAAGTATATATTATATATTCGTTTGCTCAGTATGTCAACTGGCTTGGTAAAATGAAGGTAAAAAAAGGCAGACTAGCTGCCTTTTTTAAGTTGTAAACTTTTATTGCATAGTACTGAGTTTTGCTTGCATGTCAGTTGCTGCTTTTGCTGCGTCTGCATTGCCTGATTTGCCAAGTTCTCCAGTTAATGAAAGAATTTTAGCTTTTAAATCAGCCATTTCTTTATCACCTGCTGCATCTGCTGCATCTGCTGCTGGCGCTTGTGCAGTAGGTTGTGCGCCTGCGCCAAATTTTGCTTGTGCTGCTTGTGTTAATGGACCCATAATCCCGTCAATACCGTCACCATTAGGACCGGTTGCTCCTAAGTCGGCACCTTGGGCTTTTAATTGTTGCTGTAATGCCGCAACTGCAGGATCATAACTTCCACCGCCATGTCCACCGTGGCCGCCATGTCCACCGCCATGTCCACCGCCATGTCCACCGCCTTGGCCTTGTGTATCACCAGGCGACGATAAGTAATGATCTGCACCTGCACCTAATGCTGCTGCACCTGCACCTAATGCAAGAGACCCTTTATTGTTTTTAGCCCATTGTCCTGCTTTAGCAAGTCTCGATGGATCTGCAGTTGGCTGAGTAACTGGGTCAGTAGTAGTTCTTGATCCAACTCTAGAAGTATCCATATGGTTAGTTGGTGCAGTAGTTGAAGTTGCTGGGGGTGTGCTTACCGTTGATGTATGGGAAGTAGCCGGTGCAATAGTTGGACTATCTCTTCTAAATAAGTTTCTAACCCCATCAATTGCTTTGCCACCAAATGCTTTAAGTGCATCCGACTTAGCACCTTCGTCTACTTGTGGTTGATTTTCAATTGCTTCTAATCTATCACGTAAAGACGCAATTGATTCTGCTACAGTTTGTTGTTGCATTTCTTTTCCTTCTTTAATACCGGCTTTTGCGTAAGTAGCTGCATCTGGTTTTCCAGTAGCAGGTAAGCCATTCTTTTGTTGCCATGCTGCTAATGCTGATTGAGTTTTTGGACCAAATTTTCCATCTGGTGTAGTGTTAATAATACTTTGTAATTTTGATAATTGAGATGTGCCTGAACCGTTTGGTTGATGAGGAGCATCAAGTTGATAATCAGTACCTAAAGTATGAGCATTTGCTGCATCTATTACTTCCCCTCCGGCATATCCTGCGCCCGATCTAGCTAATCCACCTGCAGCTTTAGCTGCTTTACTTGCACCCACCCCTGCTTTAATTCCTTTAGCAGCTAATCCTGCAGCAGAAAATGGAGTTGGAAGAAACATGCCGCCTATTTCACCAGTAGAATATAAGTTTGGACTTCTATCGTGTGCTTGCTTTTCTGCATCTAATTCGGCAGCTAATTCGTCTTTATATTTAGTACCTTTAAACAAGCTCTTAGCACCTGCTAGCACGTTATTGTCTAATCCAAACGTGGCACCTTGTCCAACGCCACGGGCAAAATCACCAGCATCGTCTTTCCAATCTTCGTTTAGCTGTTCATAACCAAATGACTCAATTAATGCATTAGATAAACCGGCCGATTCTTTCATTCCTGCTGCTGCATTTGCTGTCATAGTATTCAGCATTGCTTGACCATTTGGAACCATGCCGGCTACTTGATTCATTACATTTTGTGCACCTGCTGGTATTATCCCTTGAGGAGGCATACCTGCTACTGGCGCTGCACCTGTTTTTGCAGAATGTTTTTTATTATACAATTCAACATATTTGGCAAACAGATCTTGCAGTTGTTTAACTTTATCAGCAAGATCATTTGCTTGACCTGATATCTGCGAACTTTGATCAACTAATCCTGCATTTGCTTTATTCCAAACGTCTTGATTATCAAACCAACCTGCTTGTTCTAATCTAGCATTTTTAGGAAGTAACCCAGCCTGTGCTAATTTTTGTCCAATTTCAAAAGGAACTTCGTCATCTTCATCGCCTTCGTTACTAATATAATGACCAGTTACTGGATCAACTAACCCTTCTAACCCATTTTGTTTAGCAAGATCTGCTAACTTAGGAATACGAACTTTGTCATCTTGTTCATATCCCGATGTTATTGCAATAATTGCCGATAGTGTTAACGCTTCTGATAACATTGGTTTATTAATCTTATCGAGAGTGTCCATTAATTCTCTAAAATTCATCGTCTGTCCTCTGATTGCTTACGATTTGATTATAATGATCCATTGTTAGAACATTACCTTTTGCACTCAACTTAATTAACATTTCTGTTACATTGTGTAAATCTATGTCAGTTTGTGCATCTTCTCTAGCGTATTCTAATAAACGCATTAGTAACGGAATGTCTACTTTGACCACGTCTTGTGGATTAGAGTTGGCGTTTGGCGGTCCTAATCTTAGATCTGCAGACTCGCCCATTACTTTATATGCAATCTTTTGAGCATACATTTTAAGGCTAGCATCTTTAGTAGATTGAACTGCATCTTGTTCTGCAGATGCTTCTGCCATATACTGTTTAAGTAATGATGGTCTAGTTTGTTTTGTAGTTAATTCTTCTTCAACTGGTTTAGCATAGTGTTGCATTGCCATTTGTATAGGCAATGCAACTTTATGAGGATTAGATCCTTCGGTTACAATTGACATAAATTGTTTCATGTCATTTGTATTTTCTATAGGAGCAGATGTTTTAACTGAATCCATTGCCTGTAGAATTTTCTTCATGTCCATGATTATCTAATCACTCGTGAAGTAATTTCTCTCAAACGTGTTAACTCAACTGATTCGTTCATGCATTCTTTTTCTTTAGATGATTTAATGGCATTATTAACAGAACCTTTATGTTCTTCTTCGCCGGTTTCAATTTTGCCATCTTTATCGTAATCTTTTTTAGCTTTTTCTTTAGCAGATTCTTTAACATCTGCTCTAGCTTTGTCTAATGCTTTTCCAAACTCTTTGCCGCCGTCTTTTTTAGCATCATCTTTTTTAGCAAATGGATTTCCGCCTTTTTTATCAGCTACACCACTTGTTTTTTTAACAGGTGTTACTGATTCACCATATACTGATCCGCCAAACATGCTTTCTGTTTTAGAATCATCTTCTTCAGATTTTTCTTTTTTAGGAGCTGATTTCTTTGCAAATGGATTACCGCTATCTTTTTTAGGAGCTGATTTTTTTGAATCAGGTTTTTCACTATCTGAGTCACAATCGTCTTCGTTATCAGATGATTTTTTAGGAGCTGATTTTTTTGGTTTAGATTCTTCTTTATCAAATGGCGATGATTTTTTAGGAGCTGATTTTTTTGGTTTAGATTCTTCTTTATCAAATGGCGATGATTTTTTAGGAGCTGATTTTTTTATTGCAGTAAACTCTTCGCCGCCTGCATCGCTTTCCATATCATCTGGGATACCGTTGTTATTTTTATCTAACCGTTTTGCAGCAGCATGGAATGCTTTAGATTGACGATTGTATTCTCTAACTTTTTTGCTAGTAGAGGCTGGTAACGGTTTTTCTACCATTCCAGTTCCTCCGCATTCACCACATGTATGAGTAACACTTTCTTTAACTACTGATCTGCCAAGTTTATCAGCTTGATTAATTTTAAGGGCAGCAAGAGATTTCTTTGCTTCCATTAATGCATTTTTCATTTGTCTTTTTTCACTTTCTGAGTACATATCGCTATTCTCTATCTTATCGCCGTATTCGCTAAACTTCATTTCGTATTCTAGGTAATGGTAAACTGAAGAAATATAATCTGCAGCTTTTGTAATTTTAGCCTGTACCCAAGATTCAAATTGATCTTCGTCTTCTATTTTTTTAAATAATTTAACGCTGTATTTTGCTAACTTGTATAAGTCAGCTTTCATCATTGCACCTTCGTCGTCAGCATTAACGTCGTGTGTATCCTGCTGTAGTTCATCTGATGCAATGTCAACAGTTGGTTCTGATAATTCAATTTTTGGCAACTCTACTTCGAGACCTGCAAATTCTGAAAGTTTTTTTCTGTGTGTCATGGTAAACTCCGTTATTGTATATTTAGCCTCTTTTAATAGTTCCGCCACCAAATAAGCTAACACCCTTCATATCTAATGCATTGTCAGTTGGTTTTTGTTTTGTTGGTGATGGCTGAGGAGGCGATTTAGTTCCGCTTTTTCCGGGCGATCCTGTATATGATTTTTTGCCTCTAGCTGTACCTGGGCTAATATGTGGGTTAGGAACTGTACCAATACTTGCAGAACTAGTAGCACCTGCTGATGCAGTTTCTGATATAATTTCTCTAATTTTCATAACGGTTTACTCCATAGTTCAAACCATGCAGGAGTTCCGGGTTTGATATTATTTTCGCGTTGATATTTACCGCGCTCATCACTAAACGTTTTTTGTTCAGTTTTCTTTGCGCGATATTCGTGTAATCTAGCATCGGCACCAAGTCCACCTAAATAATGAGCGATCTTTAGTTCTTGTATTGGATCGTCGGGTGCAAGAAAACAGTCATCAGGACTGTCTTGTAATATATTTTCAGATGTTATTTTATATTGTTTCACATTCTAAACCCCATATTTATTTCTTTTTATTTTAGCTACAGGACTTGAGGTATGTGTTTCAGATGGTTCTGTACTATTATCCGGAGTTAACTGTTTACTGTTAAACCCCATTTTCTTTTTACTTTTATCAATAATTTTTTGATCAGCATCAGAATATGACAGTGTTACTAACTGATTTGCAACTGGACTTGCTGGTTCGTACTCGTTATGATCATTTGGGCTGCCTGCCATATCAACACCAAATCTATACATATCATAATACGTATGATTGCCAGGATATGTATGCATTCCTTTTATTGAAGACTTAAAATTGTCATGCATTTTTCCAGACTTTTTAGTGTTGCTGGCGTTTTGTGTAGCATCATTATTACCAGCGTCTGCTTCGGTAATGATTTCTAAAATTTTCATATACCGTACCTGTTACGTTTTTTATTAGCAACTGGACTAACTTTATGTACATCATCTGTTTCTTTAGATTTTTTTGATGCAACAGATGATCTGCTAACGCCCATTTGTTTTGCAGCTGAATTTAATATTTCTTCATCGCCACTAGTGAATGACAATGTCATAAAATCTCCACCGTTTGGACCTTTTTTATCAGTTTTAAAATCAGGCGCCCCTGCCAGTGCAATACCAAATCTATAAGCATCGTATGGATTATTGTTGTTATTTAATGCAGGCCATACATCTAACCCAGATGCTGCATCTTTTGAGGATTGACGTAGTTTACCTTCACGGATTAAACTACGTTTCATTTCATTTACCGCAATCTCAAATTTTCGTATATCTTCAGTTGTATATCGTTTCATTATTCATTCCGTTGTACATTCATTCCCTCTCTAGTAGCTTCATATAAGGTTTTACCACACACTGTAATATCTTCACTTACACCAGTTATTAGTTGGAAATTAATCTTGTCACCTATTTTAGCGTATTCACGTGCTAATGTACCACTAGCGTTATTAGTTTCATCTTTACGATCTCCACTGCTAACAAATTTTAATACTACATGTTCTCTACCGTTTGGGCCGCGAGCATAATCAGTTGTGCGAGATGGACCACTATTCCAATTGTTAAGTGCAGTTTCTAAACTTCTAGTATTGTTTCCTAGTCTATCACTGCCTGCAACAAAAGTCATGTGTCGGTATCCTCTATCATACAACCAGCATGCAGCTTGCCATGGATCTCTAACATATTCAGTTACCATAAAGTTAGAATAATCAGGATAAATTTTTTTAATAAATTCGGTTTTAACATCGTACTCTAATGGATCACTTTTAGGGTCATGTTTATTACTTGCAAAAATATATGCATGTTCTTTTCCAAGTGCTACCGTTTGTTGTATAACTTTCTTATGTCCAACTGTAGGAGGATTCATTCTACCAAAGCAAAAAGTTGCCATTGGCATGTTACTTTTTTCTTTAATTTCCTCTGCAGAAACTTTGTATTTAGAAAAGTTAGCACGACTAAATTCTAATCGATTAACAATTTTTATTTTGTTAACACCGGCCCCGCACACATAGCCTTCGTGACTTATAATACTATTTATTACAGGTTGTACAGCACTGTACAGTTGATGGACATCTATCTGACGTTTAATATCTAATTTAAGATTATAAATTGCACTCCATATTTCCCATAATCCTACAATACCAATATAAATGTCGTTGCGTAAGTTTCCATTTGGAGAAAACAGTTTAGTGCGAGCAGATTGAGTAAATCTAGGTGTTGCAAATTCAATAAATCTTAAAACTATATTAGTTTCTATATTACCAGACTCAATCATACTAGAAATAAATGGACCTATTGCAGTAATTACACATTTACATTTTAACTCTGTTAATTTAGCAATAAACGCGTCTACAGCGTTACTGTGTGTTGTTATTGCGTGTTGTGCAGTTAATAATAATGCGTTGTTTATACTAATAATTGGTTTAGTTGTCATCTCAGTTGCAATAAACGTAATATCTTTACATTCTGAAAATCCGTTAAATCCAGTAATAGGCTCGTCTTCTGCAGTTAATCCTGGAAAAAAGGTATGGACTGCAATTCCTCCTACACTGTTAGAAATTGATCGTCCTAGGTCGCTGTTATGTTTAACCTGATACTCAACAGTGTTAGGTTTAAAGACAAATGAATTAGTATTACTAGAAGGAATCCCAGCCCATAACAAGTCGCCCATATAATAAGTATCAGTTACGTTTGGGATAATTCTTTCTAATGCAGGGCGTAAGATATCTTCTTTGTCCCATAGGTCACTACGATTAACGTTACGAGCATTATCGTAATCTCTAATAGTAGTAAAGTTGAGTTTGCCAGCGGCGATTTGTTTGAACATGTGTTTATCAACAAACACTAGTGTGCCGTTACTGTTGCGACCAAAAACTATAGCAGGAAACCCGTCCCATTTGATAGTTAATGTGTTAGTGTTATAAGAAAGACTAGTTAATTCATTAACTGCTCGATAGGCGCCGTTAGATCCTTCATTAATGATAAGATCTTCAGGATGTGCAATTCCTGCCATGTTATTACCTCTATATAATGTTAAGTGTGGTCGTAAGTACCGTCTTTCATATCTTTAGATACGTCATTAAAGATTTTCTTACAAGATAACTTCCAAATTTTAGTATCTATTTCAGTTGGTAGCTCTCGCATAGGGTATTCTTTAGTATACCGTTTATAACCATCTGCTACTGCAGTTTTAAAAATAGTATATTTAGGGTTGTTACCTGCTTTTTGTTTATCAATAAAGTTATACACTGCAGGTAAAAGGTGCCGGCGATACGCATCGTCGTCGTTGTTTAAAAAGAAAACTAAATCTTCGGTTAAATCAAAATCAATCTCATTACCGTCTTCAGATTGTTTAATAAACTCTTCACTTTTAAAGTGAGCATTTTCAAGTAGATCTTTAATACGCATAGTTAATCCCGTGTTATTAGTATATTTATACTTAATGCACTATCCGGTCAACTGTAAGTTTTATACCTGCAAGTTGCATTTTACACATGAGCAACATATTTTCACCGGTTACGTAAAAATGCCCGCCGCCGTAACTAGCTTGCTGCAACAACATTTCTCTACAGCCGTTAGTAACTCGTAATTTGTTAATAGCATCTGCCCATTCTAAGAAATCTAAATACTGTTTCTCAGTTCTGCCAATAGTAACACGAAATTCGTAGTTCATTGTTGGCATGTAAACTGTACCTGCTGTTAAATTAGCAGGCGGCATACTAATACTGCGAACTTTATCTACATTAATATCACGTAGTCTAATAATGTTGCTATATTCATTAGTGTAAATTGTAACTGTAGGAAATTCAACTCGAGTACTGTAGTCATCCATATCTGCTAGTTTGTTATAAATCTCCATAGTATATGCTAGATCTAACGGTGATCGCCATGTGTTATTAGTGTTAAGTAACTTTTCTTCACGATTAATTCTATTAAAATATGCATTACTATCAGGACCTCTAAATACATGACTAAATGCGCATACCAGCACAATATTGTACTGGTATTTGCCTTTGTATAATTTTTTAGTAGTATTAATCTGCATCTTCAACACTAAATACACTAGTAAGTACTTCTTTAGCAGTAAGTAGTGGTACTTTAGCTAACTTAGGTTTAGCAACAAGTGAAATGTTATCATCTACTACTGTAACAGTTAGCCACCCGCCAGTTTTAAGATCACCAAATAACATCATTTTAGCAAGATCACGTTTGATCTCTTTATCAATAATGCGATGTAGTGGTCTAGCACCCATTTTAGGATCAAAACCTTTTTCTAACAACCAATTAGTTGCAAACTTATCAATCTTAATACGAATACCTTTGTCTTTAACCTGATCACGTACTTCATCAATGAACTTGTTAATAACTTTTACCATTGAATCTTTACTTAACTTGTTAAATGTAATAACACCATCTAATCTGTTACGGAATTCAGGCGATAGGAATTTCTTAAGATCTGCATCTGAATAGTCTTTTTCTTGAGCACCAAAACCAATTTGATTCTTTTCTGCAGTTTGAGCGCCGGCATTAGTAGTTAAAATTAATACAATGTGACGACAATCGGCTTGTTTACCATTTGACCCTGTAATAAACCCGTTGTCCATCATTTGTAATAATACAGTAGATACGTCAGGATGCGATTTTTCAATCTCGTCAAACAATAGTACAGCATTAGGATTCTCTTGAATTTGTGTAATCAAAAGACCTGCATTATCTTCAAATCCTACATAACCAGGAGGACTACCAATCAGTTTACTAATACTGTGTTTCTCTTGATATTCTGACATATCAAATCGTAATAATTTAGTATTTAAATGTTTAGCAAGTGCCTTAGCAGTCTCAGTTTTACCGCAACCGGTAGGCCCCATAAATACAAAGCTGCCAATTGGTTTATTTTCTGATTTTAAACCTGCTTGTGCAACCATAATTTTATCAACAATTTCAGTTAACGCAGTATCTTGACCAAATACCTCAGCTTCAAGTTTTTCTTGTAGGGTAATTAGCGAACTAGTTTCAGTTTGCATAATTTGTTCAACTGGCATGTTAACCATTTTAGCTAATTCAAACTGAATATCAGCTTCAGTAACTACCCGTTGATCAGCAATTTTTAAGTTAAATCGTGAACACGCACAGTCAATTAAGTCAATTGCTTTATCAGGTAATTTTTTATCTGCTTGATATTTTACAGATAATTTAATTGACGCTTGCAATGCCTCGTCCTTAATTTTAAGTTTGTGATGTCCTTCGTAATATTTCTTAATACCTTTAAGAATTTGTAAAGTCATTTCTTGAGTAGGTTCATCAACTGTAATACGTTGGAATCTGCGCATCAATGCCCGATCTTTCTCAAAGTGTTTACGATACTCGTCCCATGTAGTTGATGCAATAACTTTAATGTTGCCTTTGCTTAATGCAGGTTTCATCATATTTGCTAAGTCGTTTGATGAACTACCTGATGCACCTGCGCCACTGATCATGTGTGCTTCATCAATAAACAATACGCATTTACCAAGTCTTTGTAATGATTTAATTACTTGTTTAAAACGTTCTTCAAAATCACCTCGGTATTTAGAACCTGCTAACATTGCAGCAATGTCTAAATTATACACAGTATAATCTATAAGGAACTCAGGAACTGATCCATTTACAATATTAAATGCAAGCCCTTCAGCAATTGCAGTTTTACCTACGCCCGGATCACCTACCATAATAACATTGTTTTTACTGCGACGTCCGAGTGCTAGTGCGATGTGTTCTAATTCATCTACACGGCCAATAACAGGATCAATTTTACTATTCTTAACTTCCTCGTTTAAATTAGTAGTATACGCCTGTAACGCTTTGTGTGTTTGTGAATTAGGTTTAGCTGCACCTGCAGGTGTATCTTCATCTAACGTAACATTTTGAACGTATTCGGCATATTTCTCTTTAGTAATGTTTACTTGTGCTACATAATAAAACGCCCAAGATCGTTTTTCTCCCAACATAGCTAAAAAGAAGTCAGCTGGTTCAATACGTGTGCCACCGTTAAACAACACTTGCGTAAATGCGCGATTTAATGAGCGTTCAACTGCTTGTGTTTTCTTAGGTTTAACGACTACATCAACTGTAGTAATTTCGTGACATTTTGATTGCAAATGGTCAAGAACTACATTTTTTAAAAATAAAGTGTCAGCACCAAAATGGTCTAGTGAGTCAGTAAATGCTTTATCCTCCATGAGCATTGCGAACAATACATGCTCAAGTGTTACATACTCGTGATGCATATTTTTTGCAGACGAGATAGCTTTATCAAAAATTGCTTGTAAATTTTCGCTTGGTTCAACCATAATAAGTTCCTTGTGTAGTTGTTAATAAAGTTATATTATACACTATTACAATTAAAAGTCAATTTATTTGACTGTTTAATATTTTTAATTGTGAAATTAATGAAGGATCAGTAATTGCAGGAACTTTAATATTAATAATTGTAATAAATTGTCCAACTTGTTTACTATGTAAATTAGTAAAACCGGAACCGTTTGCAAATTTTGTTCCTGTTTCTACTCCAGGTCTAATTGTTAAGTCAATAGTTCCTCCGGTGATAGTGTTAACCGGTTTAATACATCCAATCATTGCTTCAATTGGATTAATATCTAATGTAGTATATAAATCATTACCTTCACGTCTAAAGTTACGATCTGGCAGTACATGAATAGTAACATTAAGATTTCCTCGAGGAATACCGGAGATAGAATCGTCACCTAATCCGTTATATCGGATAGCGTCTCCGTGATCAATGCCTGCAGGTACGTTTATAGAAACGGTTTGAGGTCTACCACTGGGTAAATTAAATGTTGCATCTACTTGTTTACCGTTAAATGATTCAACTAATGTTACTTGCACTTGTAGATTTAAATCTTTATTACGTTGTTGTTGTCTAAACCCATTTCCAAACATATTTGTAAAATGCGCATGCTGTCCAAATACATCATTCATATCAAAATGGAAATGTTGTCCTCCTCCAAATCCACTAAATTGGTGTCCATTTTGTTGCATGTCATATTCTTGACGTTTTTGTGGATCACTTAACGTATCATACGCTACTGAAATATCTTTAAACGTTGCCTGGTTTCCGCCTTTGTCAGGGTGGTGTTTGTTTGCTAACGAACGATATGCTTTTTTAATATCGTCTTGTGATGCGTCGTTGGACACACCTAATTTTGAATAAAAGTCTGTCATGGTTAATTTCTCATAAAAAAGGTCAGTTTGTATAGTAATTATACTATACAAGACCTGACCTGTCAATATTTTGATTACTTACGTTTTTTAACTACTTTTTTTGGAGCTGGTTTTACAACTGGTTTTTTAGGCGGAACTTTTTTACCTTCAAATTTCTTATGAACTTTGATAGTTTTGCATTGTTTCTTACCTTTTACAGTTTTGCAAACTTCTTTAGTAGTTGGGCCAACATGCCCTTCTTCATGGTTAGCATATGCAACTGGTGAAGCTGCCAACATGCCAATTATAATTAATGATAATAGTTTTTTCATAATGTTTCCTTAAATTGGTTCATCTGATTTCGGAATTGGTTTTGCA
>Ga0209297_1001702_pt1 | contig 12635 bp, 9 predicted proteins | sample S_130805_MF_Meta_FD_187322 | JGI IMG/M metagenome (GOLD analysis project Ga0209297, IMG submission 187322) | Freshwater microbial communities from Lake Simoncouche, Canada to study carbon cycling - S_130805_MF_MetaG (SPAdes) (version 2) | ecosystem: Environmental > Aquatic > Freshwater > Lake ... | reverse complement strand
CTCCCGCGCCGAGTGGTCGTCACAGTAGAAGAATGAACAAGGGTGACCTTTTTCCCGGAGCCGATAGTGCCAGACGTGTGGGTGACTCGCTTCGAAGTGATTCGGGTGTTTGTGCTTACATGGCCAGTATTCGAAGAAAGAACTTCACTGGAGTTAGCGCTAGTGAGTTTGAAATCATTAGCGATAACAGGGGCCTGTATATCTTTGGCGCTCTGATTCTTATCGGCGCAGCAGCTTCCCTTTTCTAGAGAATTAATCATCGGCCTGTGCCAACTTTCTAGCAGTTGCTGAATCCTGGCGCTCTTTTTTAGAGATACGACGGCGCTGACGTGGATCAAAGGCATCACGCAAACCATCGCCAATAAAGTTAATGCTCAATGCAATTGAGATGATGAACAGACCTGGATACCAGAACAGCCACGGACGTGTTGTGAAAGAGTCCTGATACTGGCTGATGAGAAGTCCCAATGAAACATCGGGTGGAACCACACCAAAACCAATATAACTCAGCGCGGTTTCAAGCAAAATCGCACCAGAGAGCAAAAGCGTCACAGAAACGATGATGACGCCGATGGCATTAGGCAAAATGTGCTTAAAGATAATGCGCTTATTTGTAGCTCCCGCAACACGGGCTGCATCAACAAACTCGCGCTCACGAAGTGAGAGAAACTCACCGCGAACAAGACGTGAAAGACCAGTCCAAGCAAATAGACCAAGCAAGAATGCAAGGAATGTTGCTCCCAGGTTTCCATAACGGTAACCGATAACAGAGCCGATAATGATTACTGGGATTGTGATCATGAAGTCAACAAAGCGCATCAAGATTGCATCAATGCGACCACGATAGAAGCCAGAGATAGATCCAACGATTACTCCAAGAGTTGCGCCCATTCCACCGATAATGATCATGACAGAGAGTGAGCGTTGTGTGCCCTTCATGACGAGTGCAAAGAAATCGCGTCCAATGTCATCTTGACCAAATGGATGTGTGCCGAGTCCAATTCCCTGTCCACCTAAAAACTTAGGAAGAAGTGAAATTGTTGGACAACCCACTGTGTCATTTGGGCAATCACCAAAGCGAAGCTCTGGTAGATCCTCAGGTGTCCACTTCCACCAACCAGGAACACGCCAGATACCAAATAATCTAAAATCTAAGGCAGTAAATGCCATCACGACAATTGTAATAATTGTGAAGAGAGAGATAACTGCTGCACGGTGGCGGAAAAAGCGCTTGCGAACAATTTGTCCCTGGCTTAAGCCTTCAATCTCTTTATTCTGGATTGCGTTTTCACCAGATAGAACTTCAGTTGACTCAACGCTGGCCTTTGATTTACGCGCCATGATTTACGCACCACTTCCTACTCGAATACGTGGATCTAAGGCTGAGTACAACAAATCTGCAACGAAGTTAGCTAGGACTGCAAGAGTTGCCGTAAGGAAGAAAACGCCCATCAGCAGGTTGAGATCTTGTCCACGAATTCCTTGAAGAGCCAAGGTTCCCATACCTGACCACGCAAATACGCTCTCAGTAATAAATGCTCCACCAATTACGCCGGCAAAGTCGGCCACCAAGATAGTTGCCATTGGAATCATTGTGTTACGGAAAGCATGGCGCATGATTACTGTGCGCTCTGAAAGCCCCTTAGCACGAGCAGTGCGGATGTAATCCTGGTTAAGAACTTCAAGCAGAGTTCCACGTGCAAATCTGATGTATCCGGCAAAGCCAATCAGAGTTAGCGCTAGCGTTGGCAAAATTAGGTGAGTGAGCACATCTAAACTTGAAATCCAAAAATCACTGGTCTCTAGAATGTCATTTCGCTGCCCAACAGTTGGAACTGGGCGATAGTTAATTGCATCTGTCTCCATATATGGCTTCCAGGTCTGCATAAACTTATCAAGTAGTACCAAGCTAGCCGAAAGAACTGAAGTGATAATTGCAGTTCTAACAATTGGGGCTCTATCAATCTTAGAAAATGCAAGTCCCACAAAGACGGCCGTTGTGATTAAAACGCAAATCATGAGGAAAATACTCAGTGAACCTGGGTGGTTATCAAATACCCAGTTAACTGGATAAAAAGCTATAACTGAAAGTCCGGCCATAGTCAGTGATGCTCGCAGCGCAGCCTTATTAATAAGTCCCACTGAAAGCTGTGTAACTCCAAAAGCGATTCCAATAGAGAGGGCCAAAATTACTACTGGTCCAAGTGATGGATTAAGTAGCCACCCTGTTGCTCCAAGGATTGCTACAAGGCCGCTTGAAATGGCAAAGGCGCTTGCGTATGAAACCCAATACGTTTTACGGGATCCACCGATAACCGAGGCCCAAAATAATCCGCTGACAAGTCCTATGCCAATTATCCAACCAAGCGGAATCTGAGGTTCTCGTAAGAAGTTATTAAATGAGATTGCTAGGTATTCCTTTAAGAGAACTGCAACCCAAAAAACTGGAAGAGAGAAAAGTAGGAAAGCGATAAATGTCATTGAGTAGTCAAAGCGGCTGTACTGGCGAAGGGCAGTAACGATTCCGATCATGATTCCAAGGACTGCAGCAAATAACGTTGCTGCAAATACCAATCGAAGTGTCACAGGAATTGCGAGAGCTAGAGAGTCAACAACTGCTGATCCATCTCTGCCCATTCCAAAATTAGGATTTCCAACAAAGACTCCTAAGACACCCTTGAGCCATAAGAAATAACGGACCGGAGGTGGGACATCTAATTGAAGTTCGCGAGTCAAAGAAGCGATAAGAAAATCACGGTTTGGATCGGTACTAAGACGCAGATCTGCCGTTGGGTCACCTGAAATAGCGGCGACGTTGTAGAGAATAAAACTTGACCCGAAGAGAATGACACCCAGAACGCCGAGCCGTCTAAGAACAAAGGCCACCATAGTTCAAATATTCCCCTCAAAAATAACTGACTTTCAAATTATTGCCTGACTATACAGCCAAAGGACGCCCGGAGAGTGATCTCCGGGCGTCCAAAGGACTGACTAGGTAAAGCTAACTAAGGAGATTAATCCTTAGTATGTCCACTCCCAGTAGTTCCACACCATCTGTGGAGATAGAGGGCCTGGCTTTACATTCTTGAGGTCCTTGTTAACTGCAACAACACCTGGGTGAATAAACACACCAATTGTGATTGCGTCAGCATTTGTTAGACGCTCAATCTGAATGTACTTAGCTAGAAGAAGTGATTCTGACATTGGTACATCCAAAGTATCAATGATTGCATCGACAGCCTTGTTGCTGTAACCAATGATGTTGTTTCCACCGTCAGTATCAAAAACTTCAGCTGATTGACGCTGAGTTACAGATGATGCAACCCATGCGAAGAAGTAAGCATCGTAATCTGAGTTACCAAGCTTTGATGGCCAGTCAGTACGTACGTCACCAACTAGATCAAAACCAACCTTTGCCATGTTTGCCTTTGCAAGTGCAAATTCAGAGGCACGACGTGGGTTGTTACCTGGAACAAGAACGCGAACCTTTAGCGGGCTCTTCAATGCATTTGGATAGAACTTCTGTACCAAAGCAAGTGCAGATGCATTACGAGTTTCTTGAGTTCCACGTGCGTAGAAAGCAGAACCGTTTGAAGCAGTGAGCTTGTCATATGCGGTTGAACCTGGAGCTAACCAAGTTGACTGGATTGGCTTTGTTACACCATTAATCGGTGCAATCAACTTCTCCATGATTTCGTTGCGAGGTAGTGCAAGCAAGAATGCCTGACGTAGAGCCTTTGACTTAGCGCCATCCTTTACAGAGAACAAACCTGTGTATGGAGCCTCATCTGGTGCTGTGTCATAGTGAAGATCCCAGTGCTCGTAAGCAACCTGATCAGTTCCAACAACGTTAACGTTCTTGATTGCCTTGAGCTTTGCTACACCATCAGCAGTTGCCTGACCTGCGTAAACATCTAGCTCTCCGTTTGCAAGTGCCTGTGCAGCAGCTGTGCCATCACCGATGAACTTGAATACAACTGTATCAATTGAACCGCTCATAGCTGGTCCTGAGTTGTACTTAGGGTTCTTCTTAAGTGTTACAGAAGTCTTTGCAACTGCATTATCGATTAAGAATCCACCGTTACCTACTAGAAGCAATGGGTTTGTCTTTGAGTCCACAGTTGTGATTGTGAAATCGTTTGTCCAGACTTTGCCCATCTTTGTAAGAAGAGCTGTGTCCTTGTCCTTGAATGCCTTAACAAAGCGATCACGAGCTGCTTCATTTTCAGCAACAGTTCCAAGCTTGTCCTTGCCTTCAGCCATCAACACAAGTGTGTGCACTGAAGATGGTCCTGGGCCGTAAAGATCCCAGTTAGCAATCTTCTTCTTGAACTGAAGAGTTACTGTCATCTTGTCTGCAGAGAGAACTGGTTCTCCAACGATGTTGTCTGCATAAACGCCTGAGTATCCAAGACCGTTGAATGCAGGAGCAGTCTTCTTATCTACTGGATCTCCTAGGCCTGCTGCCTTTGAATAAGCATCGCTGCTCAAGACGTGTGAAAGTAGAAGGTCTTCTCCAGTAATTGGAGTTCCATCTGACCAAACACGGCCTGGGTTAACAGTCCATGATGTGCGGAAATCTGTTGCTGTGTTCTTTACAATCTTGTATGAACCGAAAACAGTGTTCTTTACAAGTTCCTTCTTATTGTTGTAATAGTTAAAACCAGCACCTTGTAGGTAACCAACTGCAGAACAGGTTGTTGAGTTTGTAGCTGAAAGGCTGCAGTTCAATCCTGTAATTGGGTTAGTTTCATGCAAGATAACTGTTGAACGAGTTGCAGCTTGAGCTGGTGTAAGCAGTGATACTGCCAACGCCGCTGTTGCTGCAGCTGCAAGCGCAAACTTTGCGCTACGTGTGAACTTCATAGATCCTCCTCGAGGGATAAGTAAAAACGTCTGTGGAGAGTCGACCTGCCCCATAGGCGCTTTTGGTGGTGAGAGTCTGCCCGAATTGAGCGTATTAGCGCAACAGGAACATGAGGGGTATTGAGCGTGGGGCTTGTAACGATGTTCGTAATAAAAGAAGTTTAGGGCTTTAGCCAGGGGTGATTTTTACCCCGCCTCACCGGCCTTCTCGATAGTTGCGGTGTTCAGCCCATGGAGCAGAAATCTCAAGGAGAACAGAGCAATCACTGTTGCAATCGTTCCACCGATAAATAAAGGAATGCGTAATCCCCCTCTAGCTAAGAACCCACCTAACAGAGATCCAAAGGGCATTAATCCCCAAACAATTGTGCGGCGTGTGCCGTGAATGCGTCCAAAGAGGTGGGCAGGAATGACGCTTTGATACGTTGCCATTATCAGAATATTCCAGATGGAGATGGTGAAAGAACCAAAAGTGGCTAGGGCAACATAGACATAGATATTGGGTGAAAATCCTTCAAGCAACAGGAGAAAAGAACTCATAAAAATACAAAAGGTCATAACTGTGCTGCGCCCAAACTTGGAAGATAACTTAGGGGCCAATAGCCCACCCAGAATTGCTCCAGATCCTATGACTGTTAAAGCCAGACCGAAGAGTGAAGGCTTGAGATTTAATTCATTTAAGATAAACAAGATAATTGTGGATGTGGCCATGGAGTAACACAGACCAATACTGGCCGTTGTCACAACCAGTCTTAGTAGAGGCTTGTTGTTATAAAGATAGTTAATTCCAAACTTCATTTCAGCTATGAAATCTGGTTTCTTATCAGCACTTTCCTCACTGCGAATATCTTGCAAAAACTTAACTGGAATGGATGCGGCTAAAACTGCCGCCACTAAGAACCCTAGGCTGTTAATAACAAAGGGTAGATAAATAGCTAGGGCATATAGAAAACCACTTATTGGGGTTCCAATAAATCCTTGAATGACGGTCTCAGATATTTGAAATCTAGAATTACCCCTCTCAAACTGGCTCTTATCTAGAATCTGGGGAATCAGGGATTGCGATGTTGTATCAGCGGTTACTTCACAAATTCCAATCAGAAATGTTGCTAGAAGAAGCCAGTAAATAGTGATGGTATTAGTTGAAATTGCTAGGGCAATAAGGGCTGCGATAACACAGCGGATTGAATTAGCCCCTGCCAATAAGAACCTACGATCAACTCGATCAACGATGGCACCGATAGGAATGGCAAATAAAAGCCATGGCAGCATTACTAACGCACTTATGGCCGAAATAAGGACAGGGTTTTTAGTAAGCGAAACAGCAAGAAGTGGAGCGGCGGCGATTAAAACACCATCGGCTAGGTTTGTCAGCAAACTGGCGCCCCACATGCGATTAAAGGCAGGACCCAGGGATTTCATGTGTGCCAGCCTAGTGCGCGAAGCTAAATGAGTAGAAGCTTTTTGGCCTTTTCAACGGCGCTGTGACGGCCATCGGCGTCTAACTTTCGATACGTATTTCGCAGATGTGTCTTCATAGTGTTTTGTGAAATATGTAGAGTCTTAGCAATGGCTGATATTGGATTACCTGTGGTCAGGTGCTTAAGGATTTCAAGTTCGCGTTGAGTGAGTTTTTCTTCCAACTCTCCAGAATCAGTATTGATGGTGCGAAGTCGCTCTGTCATAGCTTGAACTAACCCTTCCATATAGATAGTTGGTTTTGCCGCCGCTGCTTTAACAATGAGTGAATACATCCCACCTTGTCGGATGAAATACTCGTGATAACCGTTTTCAGCTCCTAGATCGAGTGCCTTATTGAGTGACTTAAGTGCAACGTTTTCATGATCTAAATTGATACTCACTTCTGATAAATACTTATTAATCTTTTCGCGAACAGTTTTCTCCGGTAAGGCATCGATAAGTGGGGCAATCTTCTTTGGGTCTTTGGCGAATTGAATATTTCCTTCAATTTGGCGTACTAATTCAATTTTCGGCATGCGCTTCACAAGTTCATCTGCCCGTTGCCAATCTTTTGTGGCTAAACGCAAGAACACTTCGCTCATATCAATTATCCAACTCAGTTGATTTGGTGTGTGAAGGGTCTGCAAGAAGGCACGCTGTTTAGCGATTGCATCAGATCCAGTAGAGATAGCGCCTTGGCTGATTTGAATGCGAGTAAGTGTTCCCTGGGCCATAAGAAACCATGGCCATATTTCCCAACCTGAGGCCTCCAGCATTAACTCATTGAGAGTCTCAATACAGGTGTCTAAATCTGATGCTTCTAACTGCGCCCGTGCTAGAACTAGCATCGCATCTAGTGGTCCATTAATTCCAACATAACCAGCATCTTTTGCTTGTGAAATTGCTATTTGTGAGATTTCAGCGGCCTGGAAGTAGCGACCCTCTGAATACAAAACCATAGATTGTATGCAGCTAAGTTGATAAGAATTTAGTTGAGGGTCGCCAACACCTGGCAATGACTTTGCTTGTGAGTAGGCATGCGCCAAGGTGGTGAAATCATCATAGAGAAATGCTTGGCGGGCCCGTAATCGCAATAGTGCAAGTAAATCTGAGGTGTCCAAAGCATCATCAGTTTCTAGTTGAGAGATAGCGATATCTAAAGATTGTGCCGCTCTTTCAAAGTCGCCTCGAGCAAAATAGATATTGGCCGTCACCATCGAACTTAAGCGATGTAAGAATTTTCCACCCGGTGAAAGACCTGCAATGTATTCAAGCTCTGAGGCCAAGGCCTCGGCATTCTTAAAATCAGAACTAACTAGGTGGCCAACTACTCGAATAGCTTTTTTCATCACTTCACCATGTGCAGAGTCATCACCGGCAAAATGTGCCCACTTGACCAATAGGTCACCACGTCCAACTGCTGCCATTTTTCGAACGCTGGATCTAAAAGTGTTCGTAAAAAGCTCTTCATCCCCTGATTCATAAGCAAAGTGCAATGCCTTAGAAAAGCCCCCACGGAGAATAAAGAGCTCGGCAAGCTTTTTCTGCACGCCTTTCATCTGCTCTACATCCTCATGAGGAATTTGAGTTAAAGCCTCATAAATAATTGGATTAAATCTGTAGGTGCGATTTAGAGTGGTCGATGCACTCACAAATAGACCATCAATTGCCAATCTATTCAAGAGTTCTTCTGAAAACTCCTTCCCTAAGATTACTGAGGCAATCTCTAGATCAAACTCCTCAATAATCGAGAGTTTGTGCAGTTTTTCACGGGTTTCCAGAGAAAAAGTGTTATAGCTCTCGAGCGCTAAAATACCAAGAGGATTTACATTTGCCGCAACGGCTGAAGAAAAGGTTGTGTGGGATTTACCTTTTGAGATATTGCGACACATTAGTTGGATAGCCGATGGCCAACCTTCACACATCGCTAACTCTTTTGCATTGCCGTTCTCACTCAAATCTACGCCATTGATACTTGCAATCGATTTCACTTCATCTTCAGAAAACTTTAAGTCGGCACTTGTTATTACACTTAAATTTCCTAAGGCTGCATATCTAGCCAGAGATGTCATCGGTGAATTTCTGCGGATGATGACCAAGTGCACGTTATCAGGAACAGTGTCAGCAATTAGCTGCCCATAAGTTGAAATCTCTGGATTTTCTTCACGGCCCCCATCGATAACAAAGTTATACTCTCCAGATAGTTGGCCAACAGCAGCTGATAATAATTGGATAGCCTCATCTGGTTTATAATGTTCAACCTGGTCAACGTCTGCAAAGAAATTAGGAAAGTGCACAGTTATTGCTGCAATAACATGTGCTTGAAAATCTTGAATGGTGTCGGTGGCATCCACGGTGTACCAAAAAGTTGGTCGTTCATTTTCTTTCACCCACTCCGCAACCAAAGTTGTTTTTCCAAACCCAGCAGGGGCGATTACTAACGTTGCGCCAGGAGCATTGCTTTCAAAGAGATCAAAGAGGTGCTTTCGAGATAAGAAGTTGGCTGAGATAGCCGGTGGTCTCGAGCGTGGAAAACTCACCCCAGTGGAGGTGATGTTTAGCGGGCTCATAGGACAAGGGTGATGCCAGGCTGAGTGATTGACAAGAGAAAATCACCCCTTTAGGGGTGAGATAAGCGGGGGATTTCCTAGGGGTAACCCTAGAGAGCTAAGTTCTTAGTTATCTGATCTGCATGCTCAATTGCATGGCGGGTGTAAGCCTTGAGCCATTGCTCAAGTGAGAACTCCCCGCGCTCTGAGTGAATGCAAAAGTTCTTTAACTGCTCTGGTTCAAGACGCTTGATAATTTCTAATGAGCCGGCACGCACGGCTTTAAAGACTTCTATCGATGTCTGAACTGGCAAAACGGTATATCCAAGAGTTGGATTCTTACCCCAAGCACCTTCGTCATAACCCTGAATAGCAGATCCAGGTTCTGCAACTAAACGCTTAAGGCGTGCAAATGACTGGGCCTCACTATCGGCGCAGTGGTGAATAACTTGGCGAGAACTCCAATCCTCCCCCACGCACACATCTAACTTTGATTCAGGAACATTGGTGGCAATAGTTAAAAACTCATTTGTAGCTTTTTCATAAGCTGCGGCAATCTCTGCAATCGATGACATTAGTTTCCAATCTGTGGTTGGTTTAAATGGCTCTCTACTCAGTGGCCATTATCTTCACCTATATCAAAGAATAAAACAATCACAAGTAGCTGCGATAGTCCCAAGCAGTAGGCCTGAACCGCTGGCGAAACAAGCAAATTACGAGGCGTATTCTCCTGTTACAAGGAAATAAACTCTGCGAGAAATTGACACTGCGTGGTCTGCATAGCGCTCGTAGTAGCGACCTAGCAAAGTTAAATCAATTGCAGTTTCGATTCCATGCTTCCATGTTGGCTCAATTAAGACCGCGATTAACTTACGGTGAAGGTCATCCATCACATCATCATCGCGCTCGATTTCAAGTGCCATTTTAGTATCGCGTGTAGCAATTACAACACCAGTCTTTTCGGTGATGGCAACTGCTGCAACTCCCATAGCTTGAATAATTGCAACGAGCTCTGGTGGAACTGCAGCATTTGGGTGACGTAGACGAGCAACCTTGGCAACGTGGTGGGAAAGATCTCCCATGCGCTCTAAATCTGATCCCATGCGCAGAGCAGTAACGAGAGCACGCAAATCTGAAGCTACTGGCTGCTGCCTTGCAATAATGTCAATGATGCGAAAATCTGTTTCGTGCTGGTAATCATCGATCTTGACATCGGTTGCAATAACTTCCTCAGCAAGTTTTAAGTCGCAGGAAAGAATGGCAGTCGTTGCCTTTGTCATTGAAGAAGCAACCATCGCAGTAAGGTCGACCAGAGACTGCGAAACGTTGTCTAGTTCATCTTGGAATACAGATCTAATCAGGGCCATGGGCTAAACCTATGTGGAGGTGATGAATAGAGTCCATTACTTAGGTGAACGGAAGGTAAACTGGGGATTTGAGCCTATAGAGTGAGGCCTGTGAAGTTCTTGCGCCGAGATTTAGAGGCCCCAGAACCTAGAATCTTGCCCGAAATGCTCCTTGAGACATTAAATCTTCTAGATGGCGATTCCATGATTTTGGCTCCAGGTGAGATTCCTTTGTTTATCACCCCTGGCGTTGAGACGTTAGGAATTCTAAAGGATGGTCGAATTCAAAGCTCTGAATTGCTAGCAACAGTTCGTGTAGTTCGTCGCACACATAATCAGCAAGTTGGAATGATTGAAATTCCCCGTGGACCAATTGGAGAAGGCAAGCACGAGCTGACTGTAAAAGTACTCCCCTTAACTAAAGATGACTTAGTTTTAGTTCTCATCAGCGATGAGAGTGAAGCCCAGCGCGTACATGATGTGCGCCGCGATTTTGTGGCCAATATTTCACATGAATTGAAAACTCCCATCGGTGCGCTCTCCCTGCTCAGTGAAGCAGTCCTGGGTTCAAAAGATGATCCAGCATCAGTTGTGAAATTTGCTACCAGAATGCAATCAGAGGCAAAGCGCTTGACTGATTTGGTTCAAGAGATTATCCATTTATCCCGCGTTCAAGATTCTGATCCACTCCAGCTTGCCCAGGAAGTAAGCGTTGAATACGTTATTAGAGAAGCAATAGATCAGTGTCAAATTACTGCTGATAGTCGCAATATCACCGTGAGCCATAATGAGGATAGCCAAGATGTTGTTCTAGGTGATCGTGACCAATTAATCATGGCAGTCCATAACTTGGTAGAAAATGCCATCAACTATTCACCTGAAAACACCAAAGTTTCTGTCACAACCGCTAGTGAATCTGGAATCATTGACATTTCCGTGACAGATCAAGGAATTGGAATATCAGAGTTAGAACAAGATCGAATCTTCGAACGGTTCTATCGTGTTGATCCAGCACGTTCTCGCCAAACAGGTGGAACAGGGTTAGGTCTTTCAATCGTTAAGCACGTTGCAGCAAAGCATGGCGGTGAAGTAAAGGTATGGAGCGTCGAAAACGTCGGAAGTACTTTTTCAATCCGACTACCCATCTATGAATCACCTATGGAGAGCGTTGAATGACAAAGATACTTATCGTTGAAGACGAATCATCATTTTCTGAAGCGTTAGCTTTCCTACTTGGAAAAGAAGGTTTTGAAGTAAGCGTTGCTGAAGATGGCCGTGCTGCTCTCAATACCTTTGCAAAAGAAGGTGCAGACTTAATTCTGCTCGATCTTATGATTCCTGAAGTTTCTGGGGTGGATGTGTGCCGAACAATTCGCACAACTTCACAAGTTCCAATCATCATGCTCACTGCAAAAGATGCAGAGATAGACAAGGTTGTTGGTCTTGAACTTGGTGCAGATGACTATGTCACTAAGCCTTATTCATCACGCGAATTGATTGCTCGCATTAAGGCAGTCCTTCGCCGTGGTGTTCCAGATAATGAGGCACATGGCGATCTAGATGTTGTCTCAGTTGGCCCAATTAAGTTAGACACCGCCCGCCATCAAGCAACAATCAACGGCTCACTTGTTGGTCTTCCACTCAAAGAGTTTGAATTACTCGAGTTTTTAATGAGAAATGCTGGCCGTGTTCTAACACGTTCACAGCTCATTGACCGTGTGTGGGGCGGAGATTACTTTGGCGACACAAAGACCCTGGATGTCCATATCAAGCGTTTGCGATCAAAAATTGAAGCAGATCCAGCTAATCCTGTGTTGATTCAGACCATCCGCGGTCTTGGTTACAAGTTAGAGAATTAAAGAGAAGCAAAAGCATCATCAAGAACGCTTAATGCATCCTTGAGAAGCTCATCTGTAATCACAAGCGGTGGCAAGAAGCGCACAACATTTGAATAAGTACCAGCTGTCAGAACCAAGACACCTTGGCTCTGGCAATACTTAACAACAGCGTTCATTGCAGCAGTGTTGGGATTCTTAGTTCCTGGCTCTACTAATTCAATTGCCTGCATAGCACCGCGTCCTCGGACTTCACCGATAACTGGATACTTCTTAGCAAGATCACGAAGAGATGAACCTAAAATTTCACCAATGTGGCGAGCGCGAGCAACAAGGTTTTCTTCTTCCATTGTTTCCATTGCGCCAAGGGCAGCAGCACATGCAATTGGATTTCCGCCATATGTTCCACCCAGACCTGAAGCATGAACTGAATCCATAACTTCTGCGCGACCTGTTACAGCAGCAAGTGGAAGTCCACCAGCGATTCCCTTAGCTGTTACGACCATATCTGGCACAACGCCCTCTTCTTCAACTGCAAACATGTGACCTGTGCGGGCAAAGCCTGTCTGAACTTCATC
>Ga0209297_1001701_pt1 | contig 12645 bp, 22 predicted proteins | sample S_130805_MF_Meta_FD_187322 | JGI IMG/M metagenome (GOLD analysis project Ga0209297, IMG submission 187322) | Freshwater microbial communities from Lake Simoncouche, Canada to study carbon cycling - S_130805_MF_MetaG (SPAdes) (version 2) | ecosystem: Environmental > Aquatic > Freshwater > Lake ... | reverse complement strand
CCATGGTTTAAGGAGAAAAAATAATAGGCAGGGTTAACGACTCAGCCTTGTTCGTCGGGAATGGGTTGGTACTGCGGCAACCATCACCGCCAAACTTCGCGCCAAACTTCGCGCCAAAATGGCGTGAACTTAGGAGGGGCAACGGGCGGCGCGGAGCCTGTCGGCCACCAGCTCATAACCAGGGTGGTAGATGTGCTTGTCAAGCCACGTGATGCACGCCTCCAATTCCTGGTCGGCGCCCCATTGAGCGGCCTTGACAGCAACCCAGTTAATTGGGCCACACGGATCTTGTTTGGCTTGGTCGTACCAATGCTGCACCAGCTCAGGCGGTGGGGTGATTGGGTGATCAGTCATCGAGCTGCTCCAGTCCGCGGAGAAGGATATTGTAGTGAGCGGCACTCACCCCAGCATTTTCAAGCACTGCGATTGCCTGCTCCTTTAGGCTCGGCGGTTTGGGGCGGCGGGTGGTGCGGAGTTCCCTGTTCTTGACTCCCGACCACTTCCGATCCACCCACTCACAGCACGCCTCCAGCTCTTGGTCGGCGCCCCATTGGGAAGCTTTAGTAATAGCTTCTCTAAATGCTTCCGAAGTCAGGAGGTTGCGAGTAAGACCAGTCTTAAACTGATTCCAGATTGAATCCACCAGCTCAAGCGGTGGGGTGATTGGGTGTTGGTTAGTCATTGGGCAATGCCTCCAGGGCGCGGCGAATGGTTGTTGCTTGGTCTGCAGGCAGACTTATGCCTAAGGTGTTGTAGATCTCAAGCAGTTGCATCGCCTGCTCCTTCAGCGTCGGCGGCTCGGTCTGGGCTAGGGCGGCGCGGGCTTCGGCAGCAAGCTCTACCTGGAATCGGTTTTGCTCATAATCGGCCAGCAGCTCTTCGCACAGGGCGCGAAAGTCAGTCATTGGGCAATGCCTCTTTTAGTGTTTGTTGAGCAAGTAGTCTCATAGCAGTTTCAAATACTACTGGAACTTCAGCAGGATCTATGCGTACTTCACTATTCAGTTTGTCGCTTTGTTCTTTAATGATTATGTAAATACCACCTCCTTCGTCGTCTAATGATACATGGAGAGATCTTTCGCCATAAACAGGGCTTTCATTAGGTGGATGCACAGCAATAGTCAAGATAGTTGTAACAGGATTAGTCATTGGTCAATGCCTCCAGGGCACGGCGGATGGTGTCAGAGCGTTGTTGCCATTCAGACTCGTTAAGCCCTTCATCTGCTTGGTTCAGTGCTTCCAGCGCCTGCTCCTTCAAGCTCGGCGTCTTGGGACGGCGGGCGGCGCGAAGATCAGAGACCAATGCACAAGCATCGTGACGTATGTCAAACCACTTGGCACTTTGAGTTTCCTGAACTTTCAACCATTCACAACACGCCTCCAGCTCCTGGTCGGATCCCCATTGAGCGGCTTGGGCAAGGATGTAATCCTCAAGGTTAATGTGCTTAATCTTGGCGTCAAACCAGTGGTCTTTCCACCTTGCTACCAGCTCAGGCGGTGGAATGATTGGGTGTTGGTTAGTCATTGAGGGCTTCCAGGGCGCGGCGGATTTGAGACAGGTCGCAGCCCCTGCCGTGCATGGCTAGGTCTGCGTTAAGCGTGTCCAGTTGCAGCAGCGCCTGCTCCTTCAAGCTCGGGGTCTTGGGGCGGCGGGCGGCGCGAAGGCTGGTGCCGTTATGACAGCCGTAACTGGCTGCGTGTTCACCATTGTCCAAGAGCAGGCAACACGCCTCCAGCTCCTGGTCGCTGCCCCATTGGGCGGCTTGATGCGCGATAAACAGCTCATACGCCCACGACTCACATGATGGCTGAATTGGGCTTGAAACAGACCACTGCTGTACCAGCTCGGGCGGTGGGGTGATTGGGGGTTTAGTCATGTGATTAGTGCGGGGAACTAAGGGGTTGGGCTTACCAGGACTTCGCCGAGCCGAATGTCGCCAGGGCCGTCGTGGTAGACGTAGCAGCCGATGGGCCAGCCCAGCTCATTGCGGCCATTGGCTTCGTTCACAAAAATCTGTTCATGGTGATTGGGTGTTTGGGATGCACAGCAATAGTCAAGATGGTTGTAACAGGATTAGTCATTTGCGGTTACCCTTTACTTCCCGTAACTCTGAGATCATTGTTGTATCTTCCTGTAATGGCATAAGTTTTAGCTGGTGTTGAAGTAAGCTTGTGAAATATAGCTTGCCCAATTCGCATACCAGGCCAAATAGAAACTGGGTGCAATTGTCTGATGTTATGTAACTCCAACGTGAGCCGACTTCCGTGCCAACCAGGATCAGCAAACCCAGCCAATGCGTGGCTTAATCCTTCCCTGGCTCTGCTTGACTTAAGTGCAAAATTGGCACAGATTGAGTCCGGTAGATTAAAAATCTCCAACGTTTCAGCCAAAACAAATTCACCAGGAGCTAAAGCAAAAGGACCGCACATCTCGTAAGGTATAAGCTCACTAGATTGAGCAGATTCAATCAATAGCCTAAAACCTAGACGCACGTCTAAACTGGCAGGGTTTATTAGCTCTTTATCAAAAGGATCTACTAGACCTTCTTGACACAATACAAGGATTTCATTATCAGATAAGATCATCGTCCGATCCCTCAAGGTGGTCTTCTAGCCTTGCAATCTTTGTTGATTGGGCTAAAACTTTATACCACAGTTTTTGTATTTCATCTGATGCTTCATCCACTTCCCAATTTTCCTCAACATACACAGGCAAAACTTGTAGACGTGGATCTTCCGCTCCAGTCTCCTCATTTTTTCGTGCTAGTTTAATTGCTTTCAAGTCCGCATTATCTTTCTCCCCGGCTTCTCCTTCTAGATCAACTAAAAAAAACAGCGTGGATGTTTCGACGTACGAAACAATAAATTTAGTCATGGTGTTTTTGGATGATAGTACAGTTGACAGACTGCCGCTGCTTGGCGGCAAACCAAGCTTACCACAGGAGGCAAGCGTAGGCACAGGAGTCACCTAATGCATTTTTGAATGGCGTCGGTGGTGTCCTCCTTATCTAAAATATTTACAGAATAAGCATCGTCCGAAAACCTGTGAACGACTTCCGGAACATTCATACCAAGGCAAATTGTATTCCATTGAGTGCCTGTCCGAGTCTTAAACGTATTTAGAGTTCGTATATTTGAGTCAAGCACATCCGAGTGCCCATCAGTTATTAGCAGTATGTCAGAACGTTCCGGCACAGTTGCTTTGCTGATGGCGTGGAGCACCACAGAGTTAAAGCTTGTGCCTCCGCCCAGGTGCCATGTACCCACAAAATCAAGTAATTCTTTGTTATTCTTTCGTCCTGCCGCTAATGTTACTGAATCGGATATTCTGGTATCGAACAAATGTATTTGCACTTCCCTATTTTCCTTAAGTGCTTCTTCGGCTACAACAAATGCAATAGCCTTACTCCATATTTCTGACTCTCCGCTCATCGAACCCGATACATCTATGTACATAACAATCGAGCCTTTACCTAAGTTTTTTTGGTGTGCCGTGTAGTCTTTAGTTAACAGAGTCTTCTGTGAATACTTCAACGCAAACAGTGCACGTCCTTGCTCCGAACTAGCCAAAGCAAGCTCAACAGGGTATGCCCTTGTTAGATCGTCTGAGAATACCGCACCGTTAATCGATTCGTACGTAGCTGTAACTTTTTTTGCTCGCTTACGTTCTTTCCACACTCTACGTAAAGCACCTATTTGCTTTACAATCTTCCTTAACTTAGAGTTTGATTTTAACTTGTTAGCTAGGTCCCGTTTCTCTTTAAGATCTAATTTATGAGAGCCTACTCCTTCGGTAGTTCCGTACAGTTCTGACATGTTATCTTCTGCACTGTCCGAGTCTTTATTTGTCTGATCTACTATGCGACTAGCCTGAGCACCAATTTTATCTTTAACTTCCCCTACTGCATCTTCTATAGCTTGACCTAATTCTTTACCTTTTACCCTAGCTTTATCAGCAGCTGCTGTATCTCCCTTAGCAACAGCATCCTTATACTGCTGGCGAAGTTTTTCCAGTTGCTCGCCTGCTTGTATTAGTAATTCGATATTGAACTGCTGCTCATCAATAAGCTTTTCAATTACTTCAGACAATTGATTAAGGATATTTATAGCATTGTTACCTGCGTTAAACTGGTTCCCTACGCTTCGCCCAAGTAGACTAGGCCACGCAGCAGCAGCACTTAAGTCGTTCATGATCGCCCACCACAAAGCATTTTCGGGTTTGTACCCGCGTGGAAAACTGACCTGCCCTCCGTTTTGTCTTGCTCGGAAGTAATCCTCGTAGTCGTCGGGCGAAATTAACCACACTACCGAATCACCTTGATATAGTCGCTCAAACACTTCTTTACCGAACCGACTCAATTGTGTGACGTTATAGTGATCAATCAAGTAAGTCACGCTGGGACGGGCATCCCTAACAAAATCTTCCCATAAAAAATCTGACAGAGCAGAGCAAGCAAGAGTCAGTGGTTCGTTTTTTGATAACCGAACAAATTCTGTGTGTTTGTTGTGGTTCATGTCTGTTTTTTAGATCGGATTACAATTTTATCTAAGTCAATCAATAAATTGACTAACTGATCGTAAGCACTTGGAGGTGTAATTTCCTCAGCTACATCCAAAAAGTCTGCAAGACGCTTTCGGACTAAGAGCAGGTCTTCTGTTGTGACGGGCATGTGATTTGGGAAAGACACTGTAGGTTACTTGGAAAAGTCGCTTATGGCGACCGCTAAGGTGTCTGTGTGTCCCTGAAGCTGTTGATATAGTTTAAGACCTGCCTGCCTAGTCTTTAAGCTCATCCTAAGCTTACCCCCATCTAATATTTCATTTGCCTTGTCCCTTAGTATTTGTAAATCCCTGTGAAACGCACGGTACTGTACAACTAATTCGTTCAGTTCAGATAATCCGCGTGATTGAGCCTTATGCGCTACTGCTTGGTATTGTGTCATAACACCCGATGCTGCCCGTTTAACGTCAGCAAAGATCTTTTCCGCCGTGGGAATAGCTTGTTCCAGGACTTCTTTTATTACATCTTGATCTTCTTCCGACCTGCTAACAATGTGTATTAAAGAGTCGTGCATATGTTCCTTGTACAGTTCTTCGTCACCCTGAACCACAGCCCAAGCACGTAGGAACTTTAGGATCTGCACACGACGCCGGTCACTAATTGTAATCCCTCTGGCTGACAAAAGTTCCCATACCTCCCCATACTTTTCCAGAAACTCTTCGTTAACAGGTAGTTTTTCTGCTTCTAGTTGAAGCTGCTTCAGTTGTTCTAATGACAGGTGAACACCTACTTCTGGTCGTTTTTCAATTCCAAGAGCCCACGAATCAAGGATCCGTTTCGATACGGGTTTTTTAAGAAACTCCACCGTGGGTCGGAACAAAAATCGATCAGCGAATGCCTGTAAGGATTCTTCGTCCGGCCAGGAGTTTGTAGCAGCAACAATAGATTGAATCGGGGTGTTGATGACTTCTTTGCCATTGTTAAATGTGCGTTCGTTGAGAAGGGTAAGCAGGGAGTTTAGAATTGCAGAGGATCCGCGAAACAACTCGTCAGTAAACGCAATGTGTGCGTTGGGGAGGTAGCCATCTACGTCACGAGTGTACTCATCCTTCAGCAATTTTGATACCGCAACCGGACCAAAGATCTCCGAAGGATCTGTTGTCGGTGTCAATAGATAACCGAAATAATTAGCGCCTGAGATACCGTTGCATATGTTTCTAACTAAATCAGACTTGCCTGTGCCGGGCTCACCTAGAAGGAAAGCATTCTGTTTGCTGAGCAGAGTGGCAAGTAGACCATCGATGATAGAGATTCGTTCAAGCGTGGCTGAATTGAGGCTTGAGCGGAAAGACTGGAGAGCGGTGAATAAAGAGTTGTCCATGGTGTCTGTGTTAATGTAGGTTTGATGTAGTAAATAGTGACGGGCCGTAGCCCGTAGGGCAAGGATTTAAACATAGGTCCTAAGGACATAGTCCAAAGGATCTTCACTTTGCTGAGGCTTGGACGTTTTGGTCTGAAATACTTTATCGTGTGCTTTATCCCATAGGTCTTCATACTTATCAAGTAATATGTGCTTCTCCTTTAAAAAATCTTGTCTAAGGTCTTCTACTACTGCAGCAAAATACATATGTAACGTTGGATCATAAAGCTTAGCATTTTTGTCGGGTGCTTCTGCTGATGTAGTTGCGTAACGACCTGTCTTTTCCACCCACTGTCCTTCTGAAGTTACTCCCAGAGTCCTAATTTGTCCTGATGATCGCATTACCCAATAAGTATCAAAACTGTTTCCTGGAAACTTTAGGGGAAACTCCTTGTAGTAATCTTTAAATCCAAACCTACCCAAGTCCGCTAAATTGTTTACTGCTGCCATTACTTCGTCAAGTACAAACTTTAAGTCTGTGCTTTCTTTCCTATCGACATGATAAATGTTGGTATCGTCTTTAAGCCTAAGTTCAAAACTTTCTACTCTAAATACACCCACATAGTGTGCAGGGTTACATATGTAACGCACCTCTACTGCCTTTGGACTTATTATATTGTCACGTGCTATGTCAAGCTTTTGAAAGAGTCGATTAGAGAATTTGGCCATCGATTTGTTTTGCGGTTTTGCGGGGAAATGGAGATTGAACTGTAACTACTTTGCAGTTGTGCTTTAACTGGTCACAACACAGGTTCAATCGATAGAAAGCTGTGTCGTAGTCAACGAAAGTTACCGCCCGTTCAACATCTGTTGTGTATTCCTCAATGTCTTGTAAGAATCCGAGATCAGATTTGATTGCAAATAATGTTCTTGTCATCAGAAATCAGCCTCCTCTGGTTGTGTTTGTTCTCCCTCTGTTACTTGTTCTTTTCCAGTCCCATTAAGGGCATCAAACAACTCTCGCCGCTGTGCAATAATCTTATTAATGTGCTTAGATCGTTGAGCGTACACATCCAGCTCCACATTGGCGTCGGACACTAAGGATTCCAAAGCATCAATAGAATCGGCAGTTTTAATCTGCTCGCACAATGTCTTGTAACTACTAGATAGTGCCAAAGACTTCTGCAGGATCTCTAGACCCTTTGACGAATCCCGCGTGGATACAATAGTCTCCAGCTCTTTGCGAATGTCTGTTTGAGTCTGCTGGAACAATTTGCATCCGTCTTCCCGTACCGAACGGTTAGGTGACTGAATAGATTCCCCGGCTTTCAAAAGACTCTCAGCTAGGGCTGCCAAGTTATCAAACCCAGGAACTGAATCACTGATTAGCTTCAGTTTCTGAGCAGTTATTTGCCAAGACCCACGCTTCTTATCTCCCCCTGTCTGTTGTCGTCCAATCTTTGTAGATGTACGTACATCCAAATCGTCTAGTAGTTCCGCACTCATATGTAACGCACGATCTGCTGCATTCGCATGCGCTGCTTCAATAACTTCCTTGGTGTTGATAGAGTTTTCGTGTGCAATAAGGGAGTCAATGTCGCCTTCCACCAGCTCAGTCACTACTTCTAGTGAAACTGGCAGCGGACCTACTACATGGACACGGATTGGATTCTTGTATTCTTGCCGCGTGGGAAATACCTTTAGGTAAGCTTCACGGGCAAGTGCGTATTCAGTTTCGTCAGTAAACAAAGGATGTAGAAAGCCTTCCACGGTAGCCTGCCACTTACTGTGCTCGGATTCCCAAAGACCAAACAACTTGCCGTTGGCTTCGTTAGCTTCGTTTCGGATGTACTTAATCAAGTTGTTTGCTTCTTCAAAGTAATTTGAAGTTACAAAATGATTGTCACCAAAGTGAAGGCAATAGCTGTCGTATAGTTCCCGTTGCAAAACACGTAGCGAGTCAAGTTCAGCCTTGAGTGCATTAGATAGATTTGGGCGAAGAGAGACAGTGTTGTTCTTCTCCAAAGTATCTACAACTGATGCAGGCAATTTAAGATCATCAAATTTAACCTGAATTGATTGCCTTACGTTGGCAGAGATGGAGCAAGAAAGTAGATAAGAATTCATGATTAGTTAACTAAATGGAAGGTTTGAAAAAAAGAAAAAGATCGTCTGCCTGAACAAACGATCTAATCCGCCACTGGCTAGTGTATCACAGTCAGCACCCAGGACCATACATAGAAGGATTTCTACATAATTGGGCCTGATGGTACGTTAAAGGGTCGTGACCCAGGGCTGCACATGTAACTATTAGAGCGATTCCGCTTGCCAATGTAAAGAGGGCGATCCGTATCATCACTTCAGACGAGTAAAAGCCAGAGCAATCTTATCGGTAACCAAATCCACAGCGCCAGTAATAGCGAGTTGCTCGACGATGCGTTTGCGCTCGATCTTGGCAACTTTAAGTTGCTGCTCAAGCTTTGCAATCTTTTCGTCAATCTTATCGATCTTGCTGTGCATCGTGGGAATCCGAGTCACGCGGACAATGATGTTTGTCTCCAGATCAGGGTATTTAAAAGCAGAATCCTTGCCACTAAATGCTGACAAGTCGAAGTTGTGCGCAGCAGCCACGGCAATGTTGGTCTGCAGGTGTGCTTTGCTGGCTTCAAAAGGGGCGCCGAAAGACTCGTTGCAAGCAGTCAAAGCAATGTCGCATTCGTTCCATGCGGAAGCGGCTAGCTGCCCGTCATTGACAAGGTGCTGAAAGCTGATTTTAGCCATGTGATTTGATGTTGAGGGATAAATGCCTCCACAGGAGGCAAAGGCAGTCGGGGGAATCGAACCCCCTCCCAAGACCGTACACTGCCGTTAGGTGTAGAGCAAAACTAGCCCGCAGAATAGCAGGATAGCGCTCACCCACACACTGGAGAAGAATAGAGCATACCACCCTAGTGTGTAGTACACCAGACCAATAGACTTAGCTAACTTTACAGTAATGCGCACCGTATCTCAGCGAGTCGGATACACAGTAACGCATTCGGGAATCAAATTAAAGTCCATCAGAGCCTGGTGCTTGGCGTGATCTGCTGTAGTAGCAGGGATTCGACACTTAAAGCGCCAGGATCCTTTATCTTTGGCAAAAACGTCAAACTTAGGCAAAACAACAGGCTGATTAGGCACAGGATTCGGTTGGATCACGGTCAGATTATAGCGCAAGGAAGGATTAACGCACACAACGCACAGAAGGGTAGGGTTTCCGGGTTGTACTTTAGTTTTAGACCTCTTTTTCTACTAATAAATCTTAGTCCGATCTGCGTATCTTTAAAGATATATACATAATTTAGACCCTTAAGGTGCGTTTAATCGTCCTTTGCGGCGACTATGTAGTTTAATTGAGACTTAATCGTCTTTAAAGTCGCCGCGTGGTACACCTTAGGACTTTGCCTATAGTAATACTAATTTAATTATTTGTACGATTTAAATAACTCAATCCATACGCAATTTACGACTCATTTAGGCGTTCAGGATACTTTTTAAAAAAGATCACGTTGTTGCGTGGGTCCACGGTCATCGATCCGGCTTATTGTGCAAAGCTCTATCATCAAGCATAAGGCGCAAAGCACTGTATGTGTCATTACAGTTTGCCTTGAAGCTTGGGTAGTTACGTATCTGACTCCACCTATCCGTGTGATGGTACACTATATCTAGCTCAACTTCCTTGGCATTTGCGCACGATACAAATAGCGGGAAGTCACAATCTTCCTCTAGGTATACAGTTTTGCCCCGCTGATAACTGCACCCGCTGATGTCTGCAAAGTGATCCTCCATAATTGTCTTAGCTGTAGCCCGTTTGATTGCGGCCCAGCTGTGGCTGGGATCTGCATAGACGTTGACTGTGAGTTTCATGTCTAGTTAAATGTGTGTGTTAATTAACGGGTGAAGTTGTACAGGCTAGTACTGCACCATCGCAGCCTACAGCTAATCCATCTGCAAACCCAGCGGCATATCTTTGTACATCTTTAGATGTAGGAAAATGCCTAATGATTGTCTTACTAAATTGTTCACCATCGTTTGACTCAAAGTCAACGGTCACTTTGTACCTAGTTAAAGTCATCGAATTGCTCCATGTTGATTAGAAAGGATTTGTCTAGCTTGTTGAGTTGGATCCAGCTGTTGCATAAAGTGGCGTTGAGTCTGTAGTAAGTCGGTAAGTCAAACCCTCTTAAAGTTGCGACTTTGGTTATGTCGCATAGGGTTGGGCGATCCTCATAAACTGAACACTTATTATCTACAAGTTTCTCACACACACCCGCGTGGGTTACATACGGAAACTCATCGATCAGTTGTTTAGTTAAGGGGTCTTCTACTTTGTCTTTGTTGTCTAGTATGTCTCCGACCATAGTGCAACATAGGCCGCACGATGTACACGGAAACTTAATACTTGAGTCTTGATTTGTAGACATTTAAATTACTGCAAGTGATGGTTGCTTAGTCTTGTAAGAGTAGCCAGCATGTTTGCCAGCTTTGCGACGTGCTCTAATAGCGGCCCCGGCGATACTATTAGCTGGCTGTACTCCATGCACTAAGAGAGCGAATGACTTTGAACCAAAGCAGTGGCTATCGTCATGATCAACCTCTAAGTTACGTTCCGCAGCTTCATCTTCAGTGTTTACAACATAAGCCACCCGTGGGAATAGACTTTCAAGATGTTCATCCCAGCCACCGTGCGAAGCTGTTACAAAGAAGTTATCAGGCAACTGTATCAGGCTGTTGTTAAAGACAAACAGCTGTAACGACTTTGTGTAAGCGTAAAACTTTATAGTTGGATATTGCTCGATTACGTTAAGCCACATCTGTAAATATGCGGCGCTGAAGAAGTCACCGCTAGGGTGGATTCTAAACTTATCGATTGACTTAGTTAACTTATTGTCGATGCTTGCCTTTAGTAAATCGCATGCACTATGTACAGTACCAGATTCTAAAAATGCATCTGTTATTGTGCCTAAATTGTGCATCCTAGACTTATGTACGTGGGGATAATATACTTCGTTCGATGCCGCAAAGCATCTGAATATACTGTGCTCACCGTCTTGAATCTTACCAAATGGATTAACCCAAGCCTTACAGTCTTTAGCTCCTGGGCAAGTCCTACCGGCTGGTAGGGAAAGTGTAAGCGTGGACTTGCTGAGTTTGGCATTGCCAACTCCAATAGATAGCAGTTTGGAAGTCATTATGTTGATGTGTTGTTGATGTGTTGTTGATGTGTTGTTGATGTGTTGTTGATGTGTTGTGTTATAGGAACGGATTGACAGGCTTTACCATAATGGTGGCTATAGGGAATCCTGCCATAGTTTCTACTAGTTCAGGCACAGAATCAGAGTCAGGAGCTTCTATAAGTAAACCCCTAAATTCGTTGTTTAGCTTCAGTTCAAGATTGTACCTTTCTGACGTTGTACGATTTTCGTCTGAAGCATCAACATTGAATCCAATTGAGATGATTTCAAAAAACATGGCGATTGTGTTAGTGAGTGAGTGCTAGAGTAGTGTGTGATTTGGCCCCGCGAAGCGGAGTTAAACAACAGTTACCTGCTGCAATTTAGTCTCTAGATGTTCAATTTGTAACAGCAAAGATTCATACTCCAATGTGTCAGTTGTGTTGATAAGTTGGTTGTCCAACTCATCAATATCCTCGATAAGTTTGCGCCATTCGGGGTTGATCATGAGTCAAATTCTTCCATAGTTAGTGTTGCTAGGGATTCACCAGTCGGCAAATCTATGTGCTCATAAATACAATCAGGCAGCCACAATAATGGGCTGTTAGTGCCGTGAACACTAACAATCAGTTCAATTTTGTAAGTCCGCAAGTTGTCACTTTGTGCCACTGGATTACTTTGTGCGGCTGAACCTACATCTTACATCTTGGGGTGGCACTACCCAGTCTCCTGAAGCACAAACTTGTAGGAAATGGGCTTTAGCGTCTTTACATTTGTCAAATGTTTCGGTCACATAATGTGTGCGCCAGCCTGTAAATGTGCGCACTTGGATGTCAATTTTGCGGGCCATGATGATAGTTAATTTGTGTCAGGATTGTTACTTAGTTCCATAAACATCTCATTATAAAGATCTACATCTTCATGTTGAGTATCTAATAGGTTACGCATCTTAAGTAACTCATTCTGTTTGATTCTCAGGTTGTGAATTTGATCGCCGATGTAGTGCAACCTATTGTTAATCTCAACCCTTGTTAGGTTATTGACAGCGGAGAGTTCATACTCAGTGTTGTTGATCGTTACAAGTTTGGTGCCGAGAGTGAAAGTCATGGTGATTAGTTTGTGAAGGTGAGTTAAGCGAACTTCTTATGCAGCATGGCTGCAATTCTGTCGCAGAAGTGTACATCAATAGCGTCACTAATTGTGGCGCCTTGAGCTACATCTTTAGCTAAATCTTCTGCCCGTTCTAGGTAGATACCTAGAGCAAACGGATTGTATCCTCGTTTTGTGGATTGTTTAATATCCCATTGAGTTAGAATGTGATCAAGTTGTGAGTGTAAGTTCATGATGTTGGTGATAAATAGTAAACTCGCCCCGCAGTGAGCGAAGCGAGCGAGGATATTCAACTAGGGTTAATACATCAAGCCTTAAAGTGTACCCATTCGCCATTAGGAAACAGCGCATCATGCGCCACTTGTTTGTAATTATATGAGTACCAAGTGTGAGCCTTTTGATACACTGCCCAATCTGTGAATGTTCTTAGAATTGCATTAAGTCTTGACTTAGTTGTTGAC
>Ga0209297_1001699_pt1 | contig 12650 bp, 11 predicted proteins | sample S_130805_MF_Meta_FD_187322 | JGI IMG/M metagenome (GOLD analysis project Ga0209297, IMG submission 187322) | Freshwater microbial communities from Lake Simoncouche, Canada to study carbon cycling - S_130805_MF_MetaG (SPAdes) (version 2) | ecosystem: Environmental > Aquatic > Freshwater > Lake ... | reverse complement strand
ATCTACGCGCTGGAGGGGTATCAATTAAATAATGAGTCATCCACATCCTGAATTAACTTCACCTCCACAACTTGCAACCGGAGATATGCGAATTGTCGCACTCGGTGGATTAGGTGAAATCGGTCGCAACATGACTGTATTTGAATCACATGGCCAACTATTAATTGTTGACTGTGGAGTTTTATTCCCAGAAGAGAGCCAACCAGGAATTGATTTAATTCTTCCTGATTTCTCATACATCAGAGATCGCCTAGATGATGTTGTAGCAATTTTGTTAACACATGGACATGAAGACCATATTGGCGCAGTTCCTTACCTGCTTCGTGAACGCGCAGATATCCCAGTAATTGGTTCCAAATTAACTTTAGCTTTTATAAACGGCAAGTTAAAAGAACACCGCATTACTGCAGTAAGTCGGGAAGTAGTTGCTGGTGAAGTTCAAAAGTACGGTCCTTTTGAATGTGAATTTATTGCGGTGAATCATTCGATTCCAGATGCTTTTGCAATTGCTATAACAACCACTGCCGGAACTGTTTTACATACTGGCGATTTCAAGATGGATCAGTTGCCACTTGATGGCCGACTAACCGATTTACGAACCTTTGCTAGGTTGGGCGAGAAGGGTGTAGATCTTTTTCTAGTTGATTCAACTAATGCCGATGTTCCCGGATTTGTAACTAGCGAGCGCGAAATCATGCCAGTTTTGGATCGCATCTTTACTGGTACTGACCGCCGAATAATCGTTGCCTCATTTGCTTCACATATTCATCGAATTCAACAAATTATCGATACTGCAGTAAGTCATGATCGCAAGGTCGCTTACATTGGCAGATCCATGGTACGTAATATGGGAGTGGCTGAAGAACTTGGCTACTTACATATGCCACCAAATGCAATAGTTGATGGAAAAGATTTAGATTCACTCGGAGAGAATGTGGTTTTGATTTGTACCGGCTCACAAGGTGAACCGCTTGCTGCGTTATCAAGAATGGCGCATGGCGATCACAACATTAAAGTTGGTCCGGGGGATACCGTAATTTTGGCATCTTCACTTATTCCGGGAAATGAAAATGCTGTCTACCGAGTCATTAATGAATTAATCAGATTAGGTGCACGAGTAGTACATAAATCAAATGCACTCGTTCACGTTTCGGGTCACGCCGCTGCAGGTGAATTGCTTTATTGCTACAACATCGTAAAACCAACTTACGTGATGCCAATACATGGTGAATGGCGTCACCTTCGAGCAAATGGTGCAATCGCAAAATCTTCTGGAGTTCGCTCTGAAAATGTGATCATCGCCGAAGATGGTGTTGTTGTTGATTTATCAAAAGGTAAAGCCGCGATCGTCGGTTCTGTTCCTTGTGGATATGTATATGTTGACGGAACAAGTGTCGGTGACATATCCGAAGCATCCCTAAAGGATCGAAGAATTCTTGGCGAAGAAGGGTTTATTTCAGTTGTCGTTGTAATCGATGCACAAACTGGAAAAATTGTTGCAGGTCCAGATATTCATGCACGCGGATTTGTGGAAGATGAAACTTTATTTGATCAAGTACGTGACAAAATTGTTTTGGAATTGCAAGATGCAGTTAGCTCGGGAGTGACTGGATCACATCAACTTTCACAAGTAGTTCGACGCGTAGTGGGTAAATGGGTTGGCGGCCAACATCGTCGTCGGCCAATGATTTTGCCACTTGTTATCGAGGTCTAAAATCGGCGCGCCTGTGCGATTAATTACGGGCGAGGAATTACCCTGCGAATATGGCTTCCCGTGGTAAAAATGCAAAAAAAGGCGTGCGAAAAACTAGTGGCATTCTCAGCAGCTTCTGGATGTTTATTGCACACTCTTTAGGCGGGGCAATTCGTTTTATATTTAGAGGTGCAAAAGAGTTAGACCCCGCACATCGTCGGGATGGAATCGGTTTATTGCTCATAGTTTTAGCCTTGGTGAGCGTGTCCGGCGTTTGGATGCACTTAGACAATATTTTGGGAAACAGTATTTACTCTTTGCTTGCGGGCGCATTTGGTCGCTTAGCAATCCTCACTCCAATTTTTTTAACTTATATGGGTATTCGCTTATTACGTACCCCTAATGAAAGCGCATCAACTGGACGTGTAACAATTGGGTTGGTTATTACATTAATTGGTGTTGGTGGATTAATTCACATAATTGCCGGCTCTCCAACTTTTGCAGATGGCGCGACCGACATGCGTTCAGGCGGAGGATGGCTAGGTTATGCAATATCGACTCCATTAGTTTTACTTCTAACTTATTGGATTGCCACTCCAATATTATTGTTGGTAATTTTCTTCGGCCTTTTAGTAACTACTGCTACTCCATTCAGTGAAGTTATTACACGAGTGCGCGATTTATTAAGTGGTGCACAGGGAATGATTGAAGATCGCCGGGCTAGACGCGAAGAAGAAGCTTTCGAGATTAGCGAAAATGCGCCGTTTGATTCACCGGTAATTGGTACACCTGATACAGATGAGACAGAGGAATTAGAAGAAGATGAAGAGATTGAATTTGAGGAAGAGGAAAATCAAGAAGATACCCAACTTCTTACCACTCAAATAACTTCGCAAGAATTAACACCGACTGTCGCTATTGCAGCAATTCCTGCCGTGACTAATAAAGTTAATGACGCTGAACAATTAGAATTGGATGAAGCGCTGGATTACATCTTGCCATCGCTGGAACTGCTCAGAAGTGCTCCTGGATCTAAGGCTAAAACAAAAGCAAATGAAACCGTCGTTGAAGCATTGACTGAAGTATTTTTGCAATTTGATATTGATGCCGAAGTTGTTGGATTCATGCGAGGACCAACTGTTACTCGTTACGAAGTTGAATTGGGTAACGCAGTTAAAGTAGAAAGAATTACAGCGCTAGCTAAAAATATTTCTTATGCAGTAGCAAGCAGTGATGTTCGAATTCTGAGCCCAATTCCAGGAAAATCTGCAGTTGGAATCGAAATTCCAAATACAGATCGTGAAGTTGTTGCCCTTGGTGATGTTTTGCGTTCGACCGTAGCTGCGAACGAACAACACCCACTTGTAATCGGACTTGGTAAGGATGTCGAAGGAAATTTCATCTGTGTAAACCTCGCGAAGATGCCCCATCTGCTTGTTGCGGGTGCCACAGGTTCTGGTAAATCAAGCATGATTAACTCACTGGTTACCTCGATTTTGGTTCGTTCGACTCCAGATGAAGTTCGGATGATTTTGATTGATCCAAAGCGTGTTGAGCTAAATGCTTATGAGGGATTACCACATTTAATTACGCCGATTATTACAAACCCTAAGAAAGCTGCCGATGCTTTGCAATGGGTTGTCCGTGAGATGGATCTCCGCTATGACGATCTATCTAATTTTGGTTTCCGCCATATTGATGATTTCAACAAAGCTCTTCGAGCCGGAAAAATTGCTCCACCACCTGGTAGCCAAAGAAAAATGAAACCGTATCCATATCTTTTAGTAATTGTTGACGAGTTAGCAGATTTAATGATGGTGGCACCTCGCGATGTTGAAGATTCAATTGTGCGTATCACTCAACTTGCACGCGCTGCAGGTATTCACTTAGTTCTTGCCACGCAACGTCCTAGCGTTGATATCGTCACTGGTTTGATCAAAGCTAACGTTCCATCTCGTCTTGCGTTTGCAACAAGCAGCTTGGCCGATAGTCGAGTTATTTTGGATACTCCGGGAGCTGAAAAGTTAGTTGGACAAGGCGATGGCTTGTTTATTCCAATGGGAGCAAGCAGGGCGATGCGTATTCAGGGTGCATACATTTCAGAACGTGAAATTGAAACAATCACTACACATATAAAAGGACAACGCGGAACGCAATATCGTGATGATGTAACTGTTGCCGCAACAATTCGTAAAGATGTTGATGCCGACATCGGAGACGATTTAGATTTGTTATTACAAGCAGTTGAATTAGTAGTTGGAACGCAATTCGGATCAACATCGATGTTGCAACGTAAATTACGAGTCGGCTTTGCCAAAGCTGGACGGTTGATGGATTTAATGGAGAGTCGCGGAATTGTCGGCCCATCTGAAGGTTCCAAAGCGCGAGATGTCCTAATAAAGCCGGACGATATTGCCGAAGTTTTGGCTTCACTGCGGGGCTAGCCTTTCCTATCTGATTTTTTATCGCTTCTTGGCTTGTGCATTTGGCTTTGTGCGACTTACCCTTTACTAATTGGATTTTTGCTCCGCCGGATTCCCCCCGACGCAGGAGGTGGTACATGAGCACCAGAAGTATTGGTGATGAAATTCGCGCAGCGCGAAAAGGTGCTGACCTCACAATTGCAGAAGTTGCGGACCGGGCAAAATTAAGAGTCGCCGTCTTGGAAGCAATTGAAAATGATGATTTTTCATTATGTGGTGGGGATACCTATGCGCGCGGACATTTAAAAGTTATCGCTGGAATTTTAAGAATTGATTCAAAATCTTTACTTGAACTCTTTGATGAAAAATATGGAAAATTTGAAACCGCACTCTTAGACCTTTCTGAAAAAGGAAAGCGGAATCTTGAGAAACCATCAAAATCAACAAAGGCAAGTTGGAAAACGTTAGCAACAATTGCGGTTGCTGTTATTGCGCTCGTCACCGTCGTGCAGATTTCCGGAAGTTCTCCAAAAAATGAAGTGGTTAGCGCAACATCAGAAAGTGAAACACCGCCATCTGCAGAACAACCAATACCAGCAACTGCATCAGCCGATCCAGAGGCCAAAGTTGTCATTACTGGAGTTAAAAGCTATTCATGGATCTCGGTAAGTAATGCCGCAGGCAATTCGATTTTTACTGGAGAGGTCCGAAAGGGCGAAAGTAAGGAATTTACCGATCCGCAATTGCTTAGATTTGTGATCGGAAATGCTGGGGCTGTTACGCTGACCGTCAATGGCGAAGATCGTGGCATTCCGGGCAAAATCGGTGAAGTCGTACGTCTGCAAGTTGCAGCCGATGACGCACCGGTTGCTGGCTAACCCATTTACATTTAATAGACCAGTCAAAGGTCACAAATCATGAAAAAAGTTGCTTTAGTAACTTTGGGATGTTCGCGTAATGAAACCGATTCCGAGGAATTGGCTGCTCGCTTAGCTAATGATGGCTGGGAGTTAGTCACGAATGCAGATGAAGCCGATGTTGCGTTAATCAACACTTGTGGTTTTGTCGAAGCCGCCAAGAAAGATTCAATTGACGCAGTCTTGGAAGCAAATTCCCTAAAGCATGGGAAAGCTAACAGTTTAAAAAAGGTAGTAGCAGTTGGATGTATGGCTGAAAGATATGGAAAAGAATTAGAAGCCGCTCTTCCAGAAGCAGATGGAATATTAGGATTTGATCACTACGCAGATATTTCAGATCGCTTAACAAAAATTTTAGCTGGTGAAAGCATCCAAGCGCATGCACCAAGCGATCGTCGTAAATTACTTCCCATCGCACCTGCAGAGCGCAAGCAACCTATAAGAAGTACCAAAATGGGTGAGGGCGAACGCGTCCTCAGAAAAAGACTAGATAACGCACCTGTAGCACCATTAAAAATTGCAGCAGGATGTGATCGCCGCTGCACCTTTTGCGCTATCCCATTTTTCCGTGGAGCATTTGTCTCGCGCACCCAAGATGAAATAATAAGTGAAGCTAAATGGTTGGCTGATAACGGAGTTAGTGAAATTTTCTTAGTTAGTGAGAATACGACGTCATATGGAAAAGATTTAGGAAATATTAGGGCGATGGAAGAGATGCTTCCGCAGTTGGCTGATATCGATGGAATTTCACGGATCAGACTGTCTTATCTGCAACCAGCAGAGATGAGACCAACGTTGATAGATGCAATGACCTCAATTCCAAAAGTTGTTCCTTATTTTGATCTCTCCTTTCAGCATGCGAGTGCAAAAATCACAAGAAGTATGCGCAGGTTTGGTGACACCGATAAATTCTTAGAGTTGATTTCTCAAATCAGAAGCAAAGCGCCACTTGCGGGAATTCGATCAAATTTTATTGTGGGATTTCCAGGTGAAGATGAAAGTGATTTCCAGGAATTGCTTAAATTCCTTGGCCAAGCGAGGTTGGATGCAATAGGTATCTTTGGCTATAGCGATGAAGATGGAACCGAAGCTGAGACATTGCCAGACAAATTAGATCAGCGTGAAATAAGAAATCGAGTGGAGGAAGTTAACTCCCTTGTTGAACAATTACTAAGTGATCGCGCCAGCGAAAGAATTGGCGAAGAAGTTGTTGTGCTTGTGGAAGATAGAGCCACTCAAGAAGGCAGGGCAGCCCATCAAGGCCCTGAAGTTGATGGAAGTACCTATTTATTAAATTCAGCGGCTGCAGTTGGCACATATGTAAAGGCTCGGGTTGTGGCAACCGATGGGGCAGATTTACATGCAAATTAATTTGCCTAACGCATTAACCATCACTCGCATTGTTTTAATACCCTTTTGCGTACTCGCTCTTTTCCACAACGGGGGAGATGATTCAACGTGGCGCACCATTGCATGGGTGGGATTTTTCCTAGTCGGCATGACTGATTTACTTGATGGGAAATTGGCACGTGCAAGAAATGAAATAACCGAACTCGGAAAATTCCTTGATCCAGTTGCCGACAAATTACTTATTGGTTCAGCAATGATCAGCGTTTCAATTTTGGGATACCTCCCATGGTGGATTACCGCAGTAATTCTGGGACGGGAATTAGCCGTCACCGTTTTGCGACTAATTGTTGTTAAGCGAAATGCTGGAAAAGTAATTCCGGCTAGTCGTGGCGGAAAAATTAAAACAACGATGCAAGGGTTTTCAACCGGATTTTATGTTTTGCCGTTGAGTACTACTTTCCACACTGCGCGAGACTTGTTTATGTATGCAACTATTGCGGTAACTTTGTATACCGGTGCGCAGTATTTTCAAGCTGCCCTTAAGAAGGATTAATAGAAATGAATGATGCAGAGTTTATAGTTTCAGAGTTAACCAAACGTGGTGAAAGTATTGGCGTTGCAGAGTCGATTACTGGCGGACATTTGTCAGGTGCGCTAATCGATATTGCTGGTGCATCAAATATTTTTGCTGGAGGAATTGTTGCTTATTCAAATCAATTGAAAATCAGTGATTTAAAGGTTTCGCCCGAACTTTTAGATGAATTTGGTGCAGTAAGTATTGAGGTAGCCCAAGCGATGGCATTAGGGGCGAAAGTTAAATTTGCAGCGACCTGGGGTTTATCAACTACCGGAGTGGCCGGGCCTGGGCCGCACAATGGCCGAGAAGCGGGCACTGTCTGGATTGGGATTGCCGGACCTGGGGTGCTGACGTCCATTAATCCAGTAATTTCGAGTGATTTGAACCGAAATCAAGTTCGGAGCGAGAGCGTTGCAGGTGCGTTAATGGCATTTGCCCGTATTCTTAACCCTAGGACAAATTAGAGATAATTATCTAGCTGGTTTCTACTGGATTGGAGGAGCTCAATGGTTTTATTACGCGCCCATTTAGGTGAAGCGTTGCGTCGGGCTCGCCAAGAACAAGGTCGCACTTTGCGCCAAGTCTCAGCCGATGCCGCTGTCTCACTTGGATATTTGTCTGAAGTTGAACGCGGTCAAAAAGAACCATCATCTGAATTACTTTCGGCAATTTGCATGGCTTTGGACCTACCACTTTCACGAGTTCTTACTGAAGTTGCACAATCGGTTTTAGTTGCCGAGCCAACTCGACTTACCGTCGTCGGAGTCGGTGGCGTTGCTGGCAAAAATGCAAAAGATATTGTCGACGCTGCCTAAAGGCGTTCGATGTTAACAAAACCAAAAACCAGCGGAACCCGTCAAGCATTGCTTGATGGTGCGCGCATGGTTTTTGCAGAAGTCGGCGTTAGAAATGCAAACATGATTGAAATAGCAGATCGCAGCGAAGTTGCTCGAGCAACTCTCTACAACCACTTCCGCGACAAAGATGAATTGATTGCAGCTCTAATCGAAGATGAGATTGAACGGATGCGCAATTTAATAGCCAGCGCTCCAGATCGAAGCGAGGTACTTTTCTTAATTGCAAATGAGATTTCACAAAATGCTGCGCTTAGAAAAGTTTTATCACTTGAGCCACATTTAATTGCTGCCCTGGCCCAGATATCTGAAACTCCAATCTGGAACCAAGCTCGCAACATTTTGGCCACTTCCTTAAAAACCAGCTCGATCGGCGTAGAGATCGCTTTGCGCTGGTGCATTTCGCAGTTTTTCGCCCCCATCGCCAGCGCAGATCTAGAAAGTTCGATCGCGGCGGTTGAGCGATCCCTCTGAGCCTGATCCAAAGTCAGCCTCCGGCGTGTCGTTGCAATTAGAACATCTGTTCGGATACCCTTCTCCACATAGGAACACCACCCAGGTGTTTACCCCCAGCGAGGTAGATCAAAGGCCGGCCATGTCAGCCCTTATCTCTATCTTCAGCCAGGAAAGCAGTTAGCCCCTACGAGCGAAAGGTCAACCAAAATGGCCCCTAAATCTGAATCCTCAAAATCTGAGGTCAATAAATTTGAAACAAATCCAGTGACCGATAAAGCAAAAGCCGAGCGTGGCAAAGCTTTAGATACCGCTCTTGCCCAAATTGAAAGACAGTACGGAAAAGGCTCAGTCATGAGAATGGGTGATCGCCGTGGAGTTATCACAGAGGTAATCCCAACTGGCTCAATCGCACTTGATCTTGCACTTGGAATTGGTGGATTGCCGCGCGGTCGCGTAGTTGAAATTTACGGACCTGAATCAAGCGGTAAAACAACTGTTGCATTACATGCAATTGCAAATGCTCAAAAAGCTGGCGGAATCGCGGCCTTCATCGATGCAGAACATGCACTTGATCCAGAGTATGCAAAACGTCTTGGTGTAGATATCGACGCACTCCTTGTTTCACAACCAGATACCGGTGAACAAGCACTTGAAATTATGGATATGTTAATTCGTTCCGGTGCAATCGATATCGTAGTTATTGACTCTGTTGCAGCTTTGGTACCTCGCGCTGAAATCGAAGGCGAGATGGGCGATTCACATGTTGGTTTGCAAGCACGTTTAATGTCACAAGCGCTTCGCAAAATCACTGGTGCACTACATACTTCAAATACAACTGCAATTTTCATTAACCAGTTACGTGAAAAAATTGGTGTCTTCTTCGGATCACCAGAGACCACTACTGGTGGAAAAGCACTTAAGTTTTATGCATCGATTCGTCTTGATGTTCGTCGAATTGAAACGCTTAAAGATGGCACAGAAGCAGTCGGAAACCGTACGCGTGTCAAGGTTGTCAAAAACAAGATGGCTCCACCATTCAAGCAAGCAGAGTTCGACATCATCTACGGAACTGGTATTTCACGTGAAGGATCACTTATCGATCTTGGCGTTGAATGTAACGTAGTAAAGAAATCTGGTGCTTGGTATACCTATGAAGGTGACCAACTTGGACAAGGTAAAGAAAACTCACGCACCTTCTTGCGTGACAATCCAGATCTTGCCAATGAGATTGAAAACAAGATCAAAGAGAATTACTCAATCGGAACAATTGATCCAGCGTTAGCTGCAGCGGTAGAAGAAGCAATCGCACCCGCGGACGTTGATTTCTAAAGAAGTAGATATGCAGATTGAAGCTGACCCCTATTCAGTCGCGACCAAGATTGCGCTAAACGCACTCTCACGTCGGGCAAAGAGTAGGGGTGAGCTTTATGCGGTTCTCCTTAAGAAAAATATTGACCCAGATTTAATTGATCGAGTTTTAGATCGTCTTACCGAACATAAATTGATTGATGATCAAGCATTTGCTAATGATTGGTCCCGCTCACGTCACATCTACAAAGGCCTCTCTCGTAATGTGTTGGCCAGAGAATTACGGCAAAAAGGTGTTGGAGATATTGAGATTACTGTTGCTTTGGAACAGATCGCACCTGAAAGTGAGAGAGCGGTTGCGACCGCTTTGGTAGAAAAAAAATTACGCTCGCTGCAACGTGAGAGTTCAGAAGTGAAATATCGTCGGATTTCCGGGTTTTTGGCTCGCAAGGGGTACCCCCATCAATTGATTTCACAACTCTTACGCGAAACCGACCTTTAATCTCTGCACTTATGTGAGTAACCTGTCCCCATGCCAACTAAGTTACAACGTTCAGAGACTGGTCTCTCTGATCAATTAGTTGATAAATTAGGAATTGAGATTGCTTCCGGAAAAATAACCGAAGGAACAGTTTTAACTTCCACACATCTTGAATCCGCATATGGGGTAAGTCGCACTGTTGTTCGTGAAGCATTACAAATTTTACATAATTTAGGTTTGACTCGCGCACGTACCAAACTCGGTACTGTTGTTTTAAATCGCCGGGAATGGAATTTGCTTGATTCCCAAGTGATTCATTGGTGTCAAGTTGCGGGTGATGCCAACGCATTGATGAGTGATTTTTCAGAGGTTCGGTACATGTACGAGATGCAAGCTGCGAGATTGGCTGCCCGTAAACGTGGCACATCAGATTTAACGAAACTTAATGCTTCGCTAAAAAATATGCGTGATGCTTTTTTCGAAGAAGGTCCTGAGTCACAGAAATTGCACACAGCTCATTTAGAGTTTCACAACATTATTCTTGATGCAACTCAAAATGAATTCATGTCTCGGTTATCGGTTTTATTTACCCCTATGCTGAGGTTGCGTTTTGAGATAGTTAATGCACAAATCAAAATTGATGGTACTTTCTTAGTGCGCCATAAGACCCTGGTTGATGCGATCACTGAGAGTGATGAGGATGGCGCGGAAAAAGCGATGGGCATCTTGCTTGATATCTCTCACAAAGAAGATCTACAAACCCTTAGAAAAGCAGATTAATTATTTCTTTTTATATCCAGCTGGGCATTTTGGAGTTGTTCCAGAAACCTTTTTAATTAATTTACCTTTAGTGCAGGTGATAGTGATTTTTTTAGCAACTGCAGCAGATGGCTTAGCAGCCGCGACTTCTTTAACTTCTTTAACTTCAGGAGCAGGGGGATCTTTTTTCACTTCAGTAGATCCGGTGCTTTGTGAAGCTGTAGAAGTTGTTTGATTCAATTTGATCCGCAAAGTAGGGGATGAGAAGGTGAAATTCTCTGCGCTCAAGAAAACCCATTTGCCAATTTGAGTTAATGCGACGGTTGCAACACGTTCTCCTCCAGCACTCGAGGTGATCGAAACCGAAGCTGAGGTTGGAACGTTCGTTATCCCATATAGGCACTGCAACAAAGTTATGGACATGGCCAAGCCGTACGTTCCGATATTTTCGGTTTTTCCATCAGCGGCATAATGGGGAGCGGCAACTCTATATTCCAATGTTCCATTCTCTTTGTTGTATTTAGGTGCAGTGGCTTCATATGCACTTGCATTTGTGGCCACTACCCCTTGGATTCCGCCACTTTCCTTCTTCACACAAGATGATGGGTTGTCAGTTCGGGCACTACTTAATGTCCAAGTTTTATTTGTAGCAAATGCTTTTTCACCCATATATGGAGCCCAAAGATCATAAGCATCCATAGCTCCTTCCTCACCTGAATCTCTGAGCGAATTGGGATTATCTTTATTGTAATAACCTTGAAACATTCCTTTGAATTTTTCTTCGATTTGAGGAGTCTTAAAAGTAAAATTCTTGATATCACTTCGTTGCATCCACTTTCCTGCAAAAATATTTTCTTCAGGGCCCGCTTCTACTGTAACTAAATCAGAAGTAGCTGAGAATGTTTTACATGTTACCGCTGGTTTATTCAATCTTCCATTTAACCAACCCGAAATAAATTTTGGCATTTGCAAAGCAATTTTTAATCTGGTGTTGGGTTGGAAATCTCTGCGGTGTAAACAGATACCATCATCGTTTGCATAACAGGCAGACTCATTATTGCTTGTCATTATTTCAGAAAAATCTTTGCCTACCCTTTTCTGCACGACTTTTTCTGGTGCCTTAACTAAAGTGGAGTTTTCACGAACAATTGGAACTGCTTCAAAGAAAAATTCAATCACATGCAAATCTTTCCAACTCTTATTTTGGTTTTGTCCTCCAGATTGCACGGTGCCGGTTAGCAAATAATCATGTTCATCTCCTGGGCCATCCCCTTCGGCTCTCCAAATCCAACTTGCTAGGCCTGCGGAATATCCACTTCCATCAGGATTAACTTTTCCAGGAAATTCCTTGGCATTTTTTGGAAATTTCATCAAGGGTTTTGCAACTACTACTCTTCCATCTGCAGTTATAACTGAAAAAGAATCAACGCATGCGGTGTCTGGATTAGCGGCGCAATTTCCAATCCCACCTTCGATCAGAATTGATTGCCAATTTTTATCTGCCGAACAAGCAGGATCATCGACAGAGGTGCATAACATCTCATCGCGATTTCCGTCACTGCGGGTATTTTCGACTTTGACATAAGGAATCGATTGGTTACGCGTAGAAGAATCAAAAGTTACGCCGTAATAGGGATAACTTTTATCATCATAGGTTCCTCGCGACGGTTGGGCAGCTTGGAAAAGAGCTATAGATCGGTCTAGTGGATATTTAGAGGTAAAGCCAGAGCCAACTGGGTTGTTACTAGCTGGGGCCGAAGCACAAGGTTGTCCTGCAGGAGTTCCCGGTGGACAGACAGGGGCACCCGTAGCGACTCCTCCATCAGAAGGAG
>Ga0209297_1001698_pt1 | contig 12655 bp, 12 predicted proteins | sample S_130805_MF_Meta_FD_187322 | JGI IMG/M metagenome (GOLD analysis project Ga0209297, IMG submission 187322) | Freshwater microbial communities from Lake Simoncouche, Canada to study carbon cycling - S_130805_MF_MetaG (SPAdes) (version 2) | ecosystem: Environmental > Aquatic > Freshwater > Lake ... | reverse complement strand
GGCAGTTAAGTGTACCTATTCAGATTGGCATGGGAAGTTCATGGTTTCAGAAAGAACCACATTTTTCTTTTTCAAATAAAGATTCAAAATATTTTTTATTATTATACGAACCTGGAATTACAACTCAGTTTAAAGTTTTTAAGTGGCTCGGTTTTGGAACAGATGTCGCCTATCGCTTTACCTTAAAAAATGAAAAAAATATTGGAGAAAATTTAAATTCGCCTACCTATAGTTTTAAAATATTAACTTGGATTGACCAGTTATATTACGATTTTTTTCCAAAAAGTAAACTTAGCATAAAATACGGACCAAGTTTTTGGTAAATATTAAAATAATTGAGAAAATTAAGAAACCTTTACAGCTTCAAAACATTTTAATTCTCCAGAAATACCCATAAAATCGGCATCAATATCAACTAAACCAACCTTTTTTATTTGATCCTTGGAGAGAGGTTTTCCTAGCAACCAACGATCGTCTTGTAATTTAAGATCTACATCTTTGCCAGCTAAAACTTGGTTTAATTGTTTTTGGGTTAAAAATAACACAGAATCTTCTTCATCTTCGCTTTCTGAAAGTAAAAGCGTACCTACTAATTTTAATTTTGGTACTTCGGGTTTATATTTAAAACCTAAATCGTTTTGTGAATTAATTTCAATATAATTAATATCGGTTATGTGAATTTCTGCCATTGTTTTTTTTGGTAAATTTAGTAAAAATAGGCAAGTTTTCCAATAAAATAAATTGTAAATAAACTAAAAAAATCTATTAGAGGTTTATTATAGATAAGATAGACTTATAAAAAAATAGCTTGTTAGCTTGACGCTTTTAATGAAAATGTAAACGTAGTCCCTTTTCCGATATAACTTTTGACTATTATTGATTTTTCGTGTGCTTCAATAATATGTTTAACTATGGCTAAGCCTAATCCAGTTCCTCCTTGTTCGCGACTTCTCCCCTTATCAATGCGATAAAAACGCTCAAAAATACGCGGCAAGTGAGCTTTAGCTATTCCATCGCCATCGTCATTAATTTCAATTACCACATCGTCGTTTAAATAATTAAGCGAAACTAGTGTTGTTCCATTATCTTTACCATATTTAATGCTATTTGTAATTAAATTGACTAATACTTGTCTTATTCTAAACTTATCTGCCAGAACATTTACGGGTTTATCGTATTTTTTATCTAATTCTAATTTTATATTTCTTTTTGCTGCATTTAACTCTAATGCTGAATAAATATCCTTACATAAATTAGCAATATCAAAATCATCAAAATCTAAATTTAGCTCTCCGCTTTCTAATTGTGTAATAGTTTCTAAATCATCAATAATGTGTATTAATCTATCAATACTTTTTTCGGCCCGTTTTAAATAGTCAACATTCACCAAAGGGTCTGAGAGACCACCATTTATAAGTGTATCTACATAGCCTTGTATATTAAAAACTGGTGTTTTTAACTCATGTGATACGTTTCCTAAATATTCTTTACGGTAACTATCTAAATTCTCGAAATGTTTTACTTCTTTTTCACGAGATTCTATTAAAAGATTTACCCTTTGGTTTAATAATTCTAAAGAGTCTTCGTCTTCTAACTGATTTTGTTTTTGCGGAATTTCATTATTTAAAAAACGTAATCTGATTTTTTCGGTTAAGGCTTTTACTTTATTATTTACTTCGACATAATAAAAATAATATAAAACTATAAAGCCGGAGATAAAGCTTGCAAAACTCGATATTAACAAATAAGAAAAATCTATTTTAAAATTTCCAAAATAGTTAAGTAATATAAAACATAGTATACAAACTAATGAGTTAATTAAACCCAGTTTAAAAATTTGAGAGCTTATTTTTTTTTCTTTTTTCAAAAGTTGATTGATTAAAATTAAATAAATAAAATGAAAACAAAAAAAAATCCCTATCGAGTTAATTATAGGGATTTTGAAATTACTATTTTAAAAAATGTTTAATCGACTAAAACAATTACTTGATTTTTTAAAATTTCGACTACACCACCATTAATTGAAAATTCAAGTTTGTTATTATTTTCCTCAACCAATTCTAATTTACCAGATTTTAAAGATGAAATCATTGGCGCATGATTATCCATAACACCGAAACTACCTTCACTTCCTGGAAATACTATATATTTCACAGAACCTTCAAATAATTTTTTATCGGGGGTAATAATTTCTAATTTCATATTATTTTCAATTAATTTAAGGATTAAAAAATCGAGTAAATCTTTATTTAGACTCAGCTAAGATTTTCTTACCTTTTTCAATTGCTTCTTCAATAGTACCAACTAAATTAAATGCCGCTTCAGGATATTCATCTACTTTACCATCTAAAATCATATTAAAGCCTTTCATTGTATCTTCAATAGTAACAAATACGCCTTTTAAACCAGTAAATTGCTCAGCCACATGGAAGGGTTGAGATAAGAAACGTTGAACACGACGAGCACGATGCACAACTAATTTATCTTCTTCACTTAATTCATCCATTCCTAAAATTGCAATAATATCTTGTAATTCTTTATAACGTTGTAAAATTAATTTAACGCTTTGAGCACAATTATAATGATCTTCTCCTAAAACAGCAGCTGATAAAATACGAGATGTTGAATCTAATGGATCTACTGCTGGGTAAATACCTAACTCAGCAATTTTACGACTTAATACTGTAGTGGCATCTAAGTGAGAGAAAGTAGTTGCAGGAGCCGGATCAGTTAAGTCATCGGCAGGCACATACACTGCTTGAACAGAAGTAATAGAACCGTTTTTAGTTGAGGTAATTCGTTCTTGCATCACACCCATTTCGGAAGCTAAGGTTGGTTGGTATCCTACCGCTGAAGGCATACGGCCTAATAATGCCGACACTTCAGAACCTGCTTGAGTAAATCGAAAAATATTATCTATAAAAAATAAAATATCACGTCCACCTTTTGCAGAACCGTCCCCATCACGAAAATACTCAGCCATTGTTAAACCAGATAATGCAACTCGAGCTCTAGCTCCCGGAGGTTCGTTCATTTGACCAAACACAAAAGAAGCTTGTGATTTGGATAATTCGTTTAAATCTACCTTACTCAAATCCCAACCTCCATTTTCCATTGAATGTTTAAACTCCTCACCATATTTCACAATACCAGATTCAATCATCTCACGAAGCAAATCATTTCCTTCACGAGAACGCTCACCAACACCTGCAAAAACTGAGTAACCTGAATGGCCTTTTGCTATATTATTTATTAATTCTTGAATTAAAACAGTTTTGCCTACCCCTGCTCCACCAAATAAACCAATTTTACCCCCTTTCGAATAGGGCTCAATCAAATCAATCACTTTAATACCCGTAAATAAGACTTCAGTTGCAGTTGATAAATCTTCGAATTTGGGTGGATCGCGATGAATTGATTTTCCACCTTCATTACTCACTTCATTAATACCATCAATTGCTTCCCCAACAACATTAAATAAACGACCTTTTACTTTATCGCCAATAGGCATTTTAATTGGACTACCTGTAGCTATTACTTCCATTCCACGATATACACCATCACTACTATCCATTGCAATGGTTCTAACTGTATCTTGACCAATGTGTTTTTGAACTTCTAAAATTAACTTTTGTCCAGGGCCTCGAGAAATCTCTAAAGCATCTAAAATATTAGGCAATGAGCCACCTTCTATATCAAAGCGGACGTCAATTACAGGACCAATAACTTGAGCGATTTTACCAATTTGTTTCGACATGATTTTAAATTTTCTTTTTTTCGAGTGCAAAAATAGTGTTTTTATCTAAATAATTAAACAAAATAGTGCTTTTTATTAAGGTGTTTTAAACAAGAAATTTCATTTTTTGGTCATTTTAATTGAAAGACTTCTATAAACATCGATCCATTATTATTAAATTCACATCCAAGGTCTTTAAAAATTACATGATGATTACACTTTTTAAAAAATATATACTTTTTGTTTTTGTTTTGTTTTGTTTTAAATCACAGTCTCAAAATGAAACCAACAATTGGTATTTTGGTGCAAACGCAGGCTTAAATTTTTCAACCATCCCGCCTACAATTTTAACCAACGGAATGCTCATTACTACAGAAGGATGTTCAAGTATTTCTGACGCTTTTGGCAACATTTTATTTTATTCAGACGGAATAACTGTTTATGATAAAACACATAACATTATGTCGAATGGCACGGGATTATTTGGAAATTCTTCAACAACACAATCGTCTATTATTGTTAAAGAACCCGGAAATAATAATATTTATTACATTTTTACCCTTGGGGCATCTGGATCAGGTTCGCTCTGCAGCTCAAAAGTTGATATGAATTTATCGGCCGGAATGGGCTCTGTTACTGTAAAAAACAATTTGCTTGCTACAATCATGTCTGAAAAATTAACTTCAGTAAAACATTGTAATGGTAAAGATACTTGGGTAATTAGCCACGAAAACAATTCAAATAATTTTAAATGTTATTTGGTTTCAAATTCAGGAATTAACAACACGCCAATAATTAGTTCGATTGGCCCTGTTTATCCGAATGGTTATAATTGGCTTGGTAACCTAAAAGCATCGCCTAGTGGAAAGAGACTAGGTCTTGCGCTAAGTGGCACTCAAGGCTCGTTTGAATTGTATGATTTTGATAATTTAACAGGAATTGTTTCAAATTCTTTAAGTCTTGGGAGCTACCCCAATGCTTATGGCTGTGAATTTTCGCCCGATGAAAGTAAATTTTATGGGGATAGAGAAAGCGGCGTTAATTTTTTAAATCTTTATCAATGGGATTTATGTGCGGGAAGCCCAACGGCGATAGTAGCCTCGGAATATGTTATCCCTGTTGCTAGTCAAATAATGGGGATGCAATTAGCAAAAAATAATAAAATATATCTTGCACGATTAAATAGCCCAACTCTTGCTGTTATTGACAACCCAAATACTTTAGGGCTTGGATGTAACTATAATCACAATGGACAATCTATTGCGCCAAAGCTTTCAAAATTTAACCTACCAAATTTTATGACTAGTTATTTTAATCCAAATCAAACGATCTCGCCATTTACTTACACTATTAATTGTAACCTGGTTAATTTTAATTTATCATCAATAAATAATACAGCAGTTGTTAATTGCAACATCATTAATACTCCAACTAATGTAATATGGAATTTTGGTGATCTGGCCTCGGGCGCAAATAACACTTCCACTTTAGCTGCTCCAAATCACTCTTTTACCGGAAGCGGAAATTATACTGTACAATTAATAATTAATGGCGCTTGCAAATCAGATACACTTAAATCTGTATTACTAATTAATTCAGGGCCAAGCTTGAGTATTAGCGGTAATTTTACTATTTGTGCTGGAGAAAAAGCAACATTAACTATTAGCGGAGCCACCTCTTATACATGGAACAATAGCACATCTGGCACCACAACGGTATTATCGCCAACATTTACAACAATATATAGTGTTACTGGAACTGGAACCAACTCATGTAAAAGCAACAAGCTATTTACCATCACTGTAAACAAATGCACGGCTATAAATGTAACAGATGAAACAGATAATTGGGTAAAACTATTTCCAAATCCAGTTAAAGATGAATTAAACGTTCAAACAAAACATGAATTAAAAATAATAATATATAATGCTCTAGGAAAATCTATTTACCAATCACTAATTTCCCCTCCATCCTATTCTATTCCTACAAAAGATTTTGAAATTGGAATATATACAGTTAAAATAATTAGTAATAAAGGCACAAAAATTATGCGACTTTTTAAATCAGAATAAGTCTGAACTGTAATCGTTTTTTTTTGTAATCTTGCACTATGTTAATTATTAAACATACCGAAAACTTTAGAATTGAAACGCCAACTATAGTAACAATTGGAACTTTTGACGGAGTTCATTTAGGGCATCAAAAAATTTTAGAACGACTTAAAGAATTAAAAAACAAAACCGGTTTAAAAACGGTTATACTTACCTTTGAACCTCATCCTCGTAAAGTATTATTTCCTGAACAGAAAGACCTGAAACTCATAACCACAATTGATGAAAAATTACAATTATTAGATCAATATGGAATTGATGTAACAGTAGTATATCCATTTAGCAATTACTTTTCTACAATGGACTCTGATTTCTATATCCAAAATATATTATTAAAACAATTAAATCTAAAACATTTAGTTATTGGCTACGACCATAAATTTGGTAAAGATAGAAGTGGCGATATTAATACGCTCAAACAAATAAGTGTAAATGGTTCTTTTTTTATTGAAGAAATTAGTGCCAAAGACATTGATAATATTGCTGTAAGTAGCAGTAAAATAAGAAAATGTTTACAAGAAGGTCACATAGAAATAGCAAATAAAAATTTAGGCCATCATTTTTTTTTAAATGGGAAAGTAATAAAGGGCAAGCAAATTGGAAGAAGTATTGGATATGCCACAGCAAACTTAAAAATTGAAGCTGAAGAAAAAATTATTCCTAAAATAGGAGTTTATTTTGTTAAAGCCAGGATTAATTCTAATCTCCATTTTGGAATGATGAACATCGGAAAAAATCCTACAATTGATGTCGACAAAGAAACAAAAATAGAAGTTCATCTGTTTGAATTTAACGAAGATATTTATGATCAAACTATTCAAATTATTTTTATTAGTCGCCTGAGAGATGAAAAGAAATTCGAGAATTTAGACGAATTAAAAGCTCAACTAGTTAACGATAAAAAAATGTGTTTAGAATTAATGCATTCGCCTTTATGAAAAAAATATTTTTTCTAATTTTATTTTATTTTTCAGTTACAATTGTTTTTTCTCAAATCTCATTACCAGATTCATCAACTATTAAAAATCATAAAGAATACAACAATTTAAATGAAGCTTTATTAAATCCTGAAAAGGTAATTGTACTAAATTTAAGACGGTCTAAATTATCTAAATTTCCTCCAGAAATTTTTCTATTCAAAAATTTACAATTCTTAGATTTAAGTAAAAATAAAATACTAAAATTACCTGATAGTATTTATTTACTTTCAAACTTAAAATATTTAATTTTAAGTAAAACGGGATTAACAGCATTGCCTGATTCTATAGGAAAATTAACTAATCTAAAGCTGTTAAATGCAAACCAGAATGACATTACAAAACTACCATTTAGTTTTGGTGATTTAGAAAATTTAGAAGTGGCAGATTTGTGGAGTAATGAATTAGAATATTTTCCGCAGAGCTTGAGTAAACTAAAAAAATTAAAAATAATGGACTTAAGACATATTTTGATTCCTTTAAAAAATCAAAATCTAATTCAATCAATGTTGCCCAATACAAAAATTCATTTTAGTGCGCCTTGCCAATGTGCTTGGTAATAAAATAATTTTATAAGTCCTGTTTCGATTAATTAAAATTAAAAAAAAGCAAACAAAATTAGTTTATTAGTAGCTGAACTATTCTATTTCATTATTTTTAAAAAATCCATCAACAATATTTTTTGCCAATAAAAAATGTTGTATTGAATCTGTATTATTTAATAAATGAAATTCTTTTATTTTTTTCTTTATAAATGTTGAAGAATAAAAATAATTTTTAAGATGATCTTCCATACTTGAAGAAAAAAGTTCGAATTGCTGTTGTTTTCTGTTAACTAAAAAATAATCAGTTGATAAGACAAACTGTCTATATTCCATAATCATTTTATACACTGATTTAATACCCAAATTAGAAATACTAGAACAAATATCGGCACGAGGAATCCATCCACTTTGAGATTTCTGAAAATGATGCATCGCATGAGCATATTCTAATTTTGCTGCTTTAGCCTTATTTAAATTATCACCATCGGCTTTAGAAATAATTAAAGCATCGGCCATTTCCATAATGCCTCTTTTAATTCCTTGCAATTCATCTCCGGCTCCAGCTAACATTAGTAAAAGAAAAAAATCAGTTACTTTACTCACAGCTATTTCACTTTGGCCTACCCCAACAGTTTCTACAATAATAAAATCAAATCCTGCTGCTTCGCATAACAAAATTGTTTCATAAGTTACTCGAGTAACACCTCCAAGATTTCCACTACTAGGCGAAGGGCGAATATAAACATTTGGATTAGTAGATAATTCCTCCATTCTAGTTTTATCACCTAAAATACTCCCTTTACTTTTATTACTTGAAGGATCAATAGCTAAAACAGCTAAATTGTGGCCATTAGCAATAACCTCTTTACCGAAACTTTCGATAAACGTACTTTTTCCAACTCCAGGAACTCCGGTAACTCCAATTCGAAAAGAATTACCTGTTTTAAATATTATACCATTTATAATTTCTTGAGCTAAATTTTGATTAATCTGATTTGTAGATTCAACCAAAGTAATCGCCCGACTTAAAATAGCTATATCGGCTTGTATAATTCCATTAATAAAATATTGTGCAGAATAATTAGTTGTCATATTATTATTAATTTCTTATTCAAATCTTAAATGTTTAACGGATAAACCTTTATTTTGAAGTTCTTTAAGCGCATCAATACCAATCAATAAATGTTGATTAACAAAATTTTCGGTGACTGCCTTATCACTTAATTCAGTTTTTATTCCTTCGGCAATCATGGGTTGATCGGTAACTAATAACAATGCGCCCGTTGGAATCTCGTTAAAAAAACCTACTGTAAAAATGGTAGCGGTTTCCATATCAATAGCCATAGCGCGTAATACTCTTAGGTAGTCTTTAAACTTTTCATCATGCTCCCAAACACGCCTATTTGTAGTATAAACAGTGCCTGTCCAATAATCTAATTGTTTTAATCTAATGGTGTAAGAAATTGCTTTTTGAAGACTGAACGAAGGGAGAGCAGGGACTTCTGGAGGCAAATAATCATTACTCGTTCCTTCGCCTCTGATGGCAGCAATAGGCAAAATTAAATCTCCGATATTATTTTTCTTTTTTAATCCACCACATTTTCCTAAAAATAAGACTGCTTTGGGATTGATTGCCGAGAGCAAATCCATTATTGTTGCAGCACTTGCGCTCCCCATTCCAAAATTAATGATGGTAATATTATCATGCGTCGCATTAGACATAGGTTTATCTATACCCTTAATTGGAACATTATAATGATTAGCAAACATCGAAACATAGCTAGAAAAATTAACTAAAAGTATGTAATGTCCAAACTCATTTAATTGCAGACCTGTATACCGTGGCAACCAATTAATAACTATTTCTTCTTTACTTTTCATTTTTATTTTTTATAAGATGTAGAGAAAAAAATATGACTATATCAATTAATGTAAATATATTTAAAAAAAATATATTTATATTGAACATAGCATTAAAATATCCACCGTTTGATGTACGATTAAAAAAAATCGCTGATAAAACTTATATTTTCGATGGTGTAAGAAAAAAATGGCTAGTATTAACCCCTGAAGAATGGGTTAGACAGCATGTGATTAATTATTTAATAGTATTTATTAAAATATCTACTTCTAGTATTTCTTTAGAAAAAGAATTTAATTTAAATGGAATAAAAAAAAGATATGATATAGTGGTTTTTGATAAACAATTAAAGCCAACTATAATTATAGAATGTAAAGCGCCTTATGTTGAATTAAACACTGAAGTTTTAGAACAAGCATTGAGATATAACTTAATTATAAAATCAAAATTACTAATGATTACTAATGGAGTTAGCGATTTAGTTTTTGATAAAAATAACAGAATAACAAAATTAAACCCTTTTTTAAAATAATTTAATTGTTTAGCATTACTGGCATAACCAACATTAAAATATCTTCGGCAGGATTAGCTTTGTTATTTGGCAATATAATTCCGGCACGATTTGGGGTACTCATTTCTATAATAATTTCGTCACAATCTAAATTACTTACCATCTCAACTAAAAATCTTGAATTAAATCCAATTTCCATGTCCTCTCCAATATAGGTACACGTTAGTAGTTCTGTTCCATCGTTTGCAAAATCTAAATCTTCGGCACTAATACGTAACTGACTTCCTGTAACCTTTAAACGCATTTGATGGGTAGCTTTATTAGAAAAAACACTTACTCTTTTTAGAGCTCCTAAAAACAAGCTTCTATCTACGGACAATTTATTAGGATTTTGTTTAGGAATAACCGCTTCATAATTTGGATATTTTCCGTCAATTAAACGACAGATTAAATTAACATTTCCAAAACTAAACAAAGCATTTGTTTTATTGAATTCTACTTTAACAGCATCATCAACACCCGTTAAAAGGGTTTTAAGAACATTAAGTGGTTTTTTTGGCATAATAAATGAGGCGGCAACGCCTGCCTTAGCGTCGGTTCGTGTATAGCGCACTAACTTATGAGCATCTGTAGCTACAAATATAGAATTCAGTTCACTAAATTGACAAAAAACACCACTCATAACTGGTCTTAGATCATCATTACCTGTTGCAAAAATTGTTTTATTAATTGCATTAGCTAAAACATCACTTTTGATTACAATTGAAGACTGAGAATCTAATTGAGGCATTTTAGGATACTCCTCGCCATTTTGTCCAGAAATATGATAGGCACCCGTTTCAGTTTTTAATTTAATAGAATACTTTGCTTTATCTATAATAAAAGAAATTGGTTGTTCGGGTAAATTGACTAATGAATCTAATAACGTTTTAGCAGGAATAGCTATGCTTCCAATATCTGAAGATTCAACATTAACAATTGTGGTTATAGTTGTTTCTAAATCACTTGCAGATAAGGTTAATTCTTTTTTATTTATTTCAAATAAAAAACAATCTAAAATAGGGATGGTATTATTAGAATTTAAAACCCCACCAATTGACTTAAGATGTTTTAATAATGCGGTAGCTGAAATAACAAAATTCATATGATTTTTTTTATTTTGGAAAGATAACAATTGCAATAGAAATAAAATAAAAACGAGAGTTTAGTTTTAAGCTATTTTTTAACAGAATTGCCTTGCGTAAAATAAGATGAGGAGATGAGCAATTTTCCAAAAACAAAATATTGAATTAGCGCCCATTCTTTATCTTGATCAAAAGATAAATAAAAACGGTCGGGGTCATAACTATATTTTATATTCATCTCTGGCACTATATCACCCATAAATTGTTTTCTATAAAACTTAAATTGATGTTTTTTTAAATCTATTGTTGTTATTTCAATTTCGCTAAATGATTTTTGAAAAGAAAGAGAATCTTGTAATTTTTTATTTTTTCCAGTGATCAATACTTCATAAGAAATATTTTGAAAATAAATTAAATATTGTCTCATTTTATTCTCATCAAATAAAAGTTCTTTATTTTGAAAATTTTTTAATTTGAAAGAATTAGTATTTATCACTTCAATTATAAATGAGCTATCACTCGGCTCTTTTGAATGTGTTACTTTAATCTGTTTTATCTGAGGTGGGGTATAATTTAATACCACTCGGTCTCTCCACTCATTTTCTTTGGCAATAAATCGAGGTTGTAAAAACCCAACAAATCCTGGAATAAAACACACAAATGGGTCTTTAAAGTTTTTATTTTTATCAATATCCGTCAAAAGCATATAGCTTCCTTCTGAATCAGGAGTTTCATGACCAACATAATATTGTTTAACTAGATTATCTTCAGAATAAATTTCAACCTTTAAAGCATTTGATGTCATGAATTTTATAACATTTTGTTTGGATTGTTTTGGTACTGACATTTTTACCTCTACATTTTTTATAAGCTCCAATAAATTTAATATTGCTTCGCTTCTACATTTATACTTTCCGTTTACAAGCCAACCCTCTTTTGTTCTTTCGATTAAACATTTATCACCTTCCTTATCTGCAATAAAAATTTTTGTAATAGACGCTGTGTCTTTAAATGAAAAATTACGAGAATCCTCTTCAACAGAGGATAATTTAGATTTTGACTTGTATATAAAAATAGAAAAAGCTATTAACACCAATAATATTGAAATAATAATTAGAGATGACTTTTTCATAAATGATAGGGCAAAAAAATGATTTATTTTAATTCCCTTTTAGAATTAGATAAAGAGCTTGCAAGCTTGTTATATCGAAGAGAAATTTCTGGGCCTCCAAATGAGTTACTAACTCTGCTATAACCAGAAACATTGAAATCATAAGCAAGTCCGATTGAGTAATCACCTTTATCAAAAATAAATTTAGCAACAATTGCATCATTTTTACGAAAAAAAACTCCTGCACCAATTGCATTTTGAGTGTATTTTCCAGTTACTTTGGTTCCGGAACTCATTCTAAATTTCAAATATGAACCAATTAATAATTGATTCATACTCGCCTGAGTTTGATAAATTATTGTTGGTGTTATCGTAAATTTAGTATCTACTAAGTCAAAATTAGAAGTTAATGAAAAAACATAACGAATTGGCAAAAGATAAGCAGAACCAGCTCCATATTCTTGAATAGGTTTATTGAGATGAAATGCCCCAATTGCAAATTTAATAGAAGAAATATCATCATGATCTTGATCGGAAGCACTTTTAGAATATTCATAAGCCAAACCAGCGGCAACATCAATCGTTGTAAATTGTCTATAAGGAATTTCACCACTTATAATAGTAGGATCTATTGAGTTACCATTAAATTGTGAAGCATATGTTAATTGATTAAAATTAG